>Ga0182030_10001412_pt1 | contig 49519 bp, 42 predicted proteins | sample 812S3MmetaG_FD_121299 | JGI IMG/M metagenome (GOLD analysis project Ga0182030, IMG submission 121299) | Permafrost microbial communities from Stordalen Mire, Sweden - 812S3M metaG (Illumina Assembly) | ecosystem: Environmental > Terrestrial > Soil > Wetlands > Permafrost | place: Sweden... | reverse complement strand
TCCTTGACGCAGAGCGAAGTGACGCCGGACTTCGTAATGGCGGTGCCGGTCTACCTGGATATGGACGGGCAAATCGTGCGGCTGGGAACGGCCACCATGCGCGACAACACCACCAACAGCGACTTACAGGTGACGCTGCCCAAGAAGCCCCGCGGGTGATGGTGAATTACTGGCACGACCTGCTGGAAGCGATGTAGACTTACGTTTGGCCATCACTCCGCGCCGGCAACTGGGACTCTTCGACGCCACCATGATCGTGATGGGCGGCATCGTGGGGTCGGGCATTTTCATCAATCCTTCGGTGGTAGCGCGGCATGTCGACACGCCGTTCCTGATTTTGGGCGTGTGGCTCGCCGGCGGGGCGCTGGCCATGCTGGGCGCGTTCATCTGGGCGGAACTGGCCACGCGTCTGCCGGGTGCGGGCGGCAACTATCTGTATCTGCGGGTGGCCTATCATCCGTCGGTGGCCTTCGTGTACGGCTGGGTGTTGTTGCTGGTAACGCAGACGGGCGGGATGGCCGCGGTGGCGGTGACCTTCGCGCGATACTTCCGCGAAATTACCGGCTGCGGCTGGAGCGATGGCGCGCTGGCGGCCACCACGCTGCTGGGGCTGACGGCCATCAACTGCTTCGGGGTCCGCGCCGGCAGTAATGTGCAGAGCGCGCTGATGCTGCTGAGGGCCGCGGCCATCGCCGGAATGGTGGTGCTGGGGTTGGCGCTGGGCGGCGGGCACATTCATCCGCTGCCATTGCTGGACCGGCCGGTGAGCTTCGGATTGATAGCGGCCATCGGGGCGGCCATGACCCCGGTGGCGTTCGCTTACGGAGGATGGCAGACGGCCAGCTTCGTAGCCGAAGAGATGCACGATTCGCGCCGCGACCTTGCGCGCGGCCTGCTGCTGGGCGTCAGCGGCGTGATCGTGCTGTATCTTTCGGCGAATTTCGTGTGCCTGAAAGTGCTGGGGCCGGCGGGACTGGCGGCCACGCGGACGCCGGCCACGGCGGTGATGCGGGCGGCGCTGGGCGATAGCGGCGCGCTGTGGATCGCGGTGGGGATCGCGGTCTCCACGCTGGGATTCCTGAGCCAGAGCATTCTGACGGCTCGGCGGGTGTATTACGCCATGGCGCGCGACGGGCTCTTCTTCGCCAGCCTGGGACGTCTATCGCCGAGGACGGGGGCGCCCGCGGTGGCCATTGTGGCGCAGGGGTTGGCGGCCACGGCTACCGCACTAATAGGGCAATACGAGAAGATTCTGAGCTATGAAGTCGCGGTGGATTTCATCTTGTTCGCGCTGGTGGCGTCGTCGCTGTTTGTCTTCCGGCGGCGCGAAGGCGGCGTGCTCGCGGCGGGGGTCCACGGCGTGCCGGGGCATCCTTATACCACGGCGCTATTCGTGGTGGCGTGCGTGGCGATCGTGGCCAGCACGGTGTGGAACGACCCGTGGAATTCGGTGAAAGGCTGGTTGATTCTGCTTACCGGCATCCCCGTATATTTGTACTGGAGCCATCGCAAGGTATGACACACAAACATTCGGAATACATGCACTGGGCCAAGACCGGCAGCAAGGCGCGGTTTAATCTGGCCACCAGCGGGGTGGGACCGTTCCCGCTGCGCGAACTGCCGTTCGATTACGCGACGCTGGAGATCAACGGCAACGCCGGCTACGGCTATCCGCCGTTGAAGCAGGCCATCGCGGAAAAGTACGGCGTGGACGCGGATTCGGTGGTGACCGCCGAGGGTACGTCGATGGCCAATTACCTGGCGATGGCGACTCTGCTGGAAGCGGGCGACGAGGTGCTGATCGAGCATCCGGTGTACGGGTTGCTGGTGGATGCGGCGCGGTATATCGGCGCCGAGGTTAAGCGGTTTGCGCGCCGGGAAGAGAGCGGCTACACAGTGGACCCGGCGGAATTGCGGCGCGCCGTAACGCCCCGGACGCGGCTGATCGTGCTCACCAATCTACATAATCCATCGAGCGCGCTGACGCCCGAGGCGGTGCTGCGCGAGGCGGCGGATATCGCGCGCAGTGTGGGAGCGCGGCTGTTGGTGGATGAAGTGTATCTGGACGCGGTGTACCGGGACACGCCGCCGACAGCGTTTCGGATCGGCCCGGAGGTGGTGGTCACCAACAGCCTCACCAAGGTTTACGGGCTGAGCGGACTGCGCTGCGGATGGGTGCTGGCGGAGCCGAACCTGGCGCGCGCCATGTACCAGTTGAAAAACGTCTTCGGGTCGATTGGGGTGCATCCCGGGGAATTGTTGAGCGTGGCGGCTTTCGAGCATCTGGATGCCATACGGGAGCGGGCGCGGCGCGTGGTGGAGGCGGATCGTGCGGCGCTGGCGGAGTTCCTCGACGCGAACCGTGGCGTCTCGGCGGTGCGGACGGCGTGGGGGACAACGGCATTTTTGCGATTGAGAAGCGGCGGTGTGGAGGCGTTTTTGGAGCGGCTGCGGGCGGAGTTTGAGACGTCGGCGGTGCCGGGCCGATTCTTCGAAATGCCGGAGCATTTCCGCGTGGGCATGGGAGTGGACTCCGAGATGTTTCGCGAAGGGTTACGGCGGATCGGGTTGGCAGTCCGTGACCTGCCTGATCGCGTTTGAACGGGTGGCGATCGATTGGGGCTCGGGGTATGTGAAATCGGTGCGTGCCGGAGACACGGAGTCCGAGGGCGACCTTCCGGATGTGCGGAATGGCCGGTGGGACCGCTCACCGTCAGAACTCCTGAAGTCGTGCAATTTGCAGTGCGCCCGCAGGTGGGGCAGGCGGTGCTCGCCTTCGCTCGATCCTATTCGCGCAGCGGGCCTAATTCAGCGCGGGCGGGCAGGCGAGCACCGCCTGCCCCACCTGCGAAGTTCTCGCCATCGAAAGGAATGACCCAGCCCATTTTCCCCGCCAGTTTGAAATTGCGGGGCGACATCAGGAGTTCTGACCGTGTGGCGGCGAGGAAGACGGAGCAGGAATGCGGCACGAGACATATAAGCTTGAGTGGGGGGACAGGCCGGGCGGCCCGTCCCCCACTGGAGACGATTAAAACACGATGCGGGCGCCTAATTGGAGAGTGCGGTACCGGTTGGCTGTTGCGGTAATGTCGCCGAAAGCACTGTTGGTCGCCGTGGTGCTGGGAGCGGCGAAGACCGGGTGGTTGAGAACGTTGAAGGCTTCCAGGCGAAGCTGCAGGGATGTGGTCTCAGTAAAAGAGAAGCGCTTGGAAACGGAAGGATCCCACTGGTTGATGCCGTCGGCGCGCAGGTTCGAGAACATACTGGAGAACGTGCGGATGTGATATTGGAACGTGTTGGCCGAGGCGGTAATGAAATCCGACGTGTTGAAGGCCGGACCGTTGACCTGGCGGTTATCGAGGGCCAGCGGAGCTGTGCCGAAGTACACATAGTCGCCGGGGCTCGAAGAGCTGCCGTTGACCCACATGATGGGCGCGCCGACCTGGTAGGTGTAGACGTTGTTCACCAGCCAGCCGCCCAACAGAGAGTTCGCCAGGTGCGAGTGGAAGTCCAGCGCTTTGCCTTTGCCCACGGGAAGTTCGTAGCTCATGGCTACGACGTAACGCTGCGGGTGATCGTCCGGCGAAACGCGCTTTTCGGGGACCGGGTCGGAGTCGTTGAGCCAACTCACCTGCTCCATCATCCGCGAATAGATGTAATTGAACACGAAAGTGAGACCGTGGGAAGCGCGCTTCTCGAGGCGGACATTCAGACTCTCGAAGTAGGACCGGCCAAGGTTGAGGTTCTCCTCAATCACGCCGCTGCCTCCGCTCCAACCGCCAGCGCTGTCGCCCACGGGGAATTCGGGGTAGCGGGCCAGCAGTTGGGCCGCGGTAGTGGTGGCCGTGTTCTGGGTGGTTTGCAGGCCGGAGAACGGGTTGGCCGTGGACGCGGTGAGAAAGTTCTCGCCGGTGTCGCGGGTGGCCAACGTGCTGAGGAACTGGCGCGGGATGCCATTGAGCTGGGTGTAATCGATGGGCAGATGGACGGAGTGGTTGCCGATGTAGGCCACTTCCAGCATCAGGTTGTTGGTGAGGCTGTGCTGCACGTCGAAGTTCCAGCGCAGCGAATAAGGGCTCTTGGCCACCGGATTCAGGAAGCTGACGTTCTGCCCGGCGAAAGTAAGTAGACCGAGAGAGCTGCCGCTGGGCTGGAGGAAGCCGCTGGGGAAGGGATTACTCAGAGTAGCCAGAGGCGTGAGGTAGTTATTGCTGGTCGCCACCAGTGAGGTGGTTTGGCTAAAACCGGACTGGTTGATATCGGGGCTGGTGGAGTCTTTGGCGTCGACTCCCGCTGCCAGCATGCTGACGGGCGCGACGAACATTCCGAAGCTGGCGCGGATGACCGTCTTTCCGTGCAGTGCGTCGGGCGTCCAGGCGACGCCGGCACGCGGGCTGACCAGGTGGGAGTTGTTCTTGTAGACCGCGGTCTGGCCGCCGCTGGGGAAAGTCAATCCGCCCAGCACGTTGAAGGCGCTGGCGGGAAGCTGTGAGAGGGGAGACTTGGCATAGGCAGCTTGGGCGGCGGCGGCCAGCGGATTGGTATCGGTGGTATCGAAGCCGTCCACGGTGCGGCCGTACTTTTCGTTGTAAGGGCCATCGTGGTCGAAGCGGACACCCAGATTGAGAGTCAGGTTATGCTTTACTCTCCAATCGTCCTGGAAGAAGACGGCGCTATAGTACGAATACCAGGAGGCGTAAGTGTTGAGGTCGTAACTTCCGCTCGCAGGCAGGCCGAACAGGAAGGACGCGAAGTCCTGGCCCACCGCCACGGTGGAGGAAGCGCTGCTGGAAGAGCGCACAAAGCTATTGTTGAAGGTGAAGCTTCCGGTGGAGGCGCCGGCGGTAAAGGTATTCAGGCGATATTGGCGGAAATCGCCGCCGGCCTTGAGGGAGTGAGTGCCCGCGGTTTTCTGCCACGTGGGGAAGATCTGGTAGGACTGGGAGGGCAGCTTGTTGGCGCCGGTGGCGCCCAGGGCCTGCATGCCGGTCGCGCTGTTGAAACCGATCACCGGCATCTGCAGGTAGTTGGAGTTGGCGGACAAGTAGGCGGGCAACCCGACGGAGGTGGGGTCGAAGCCGGCGCTGGGAATGCCGTGCGCTTCGTTCATGCGCGTGAAATTCAGACGGATATCCACCACGTTGGTAGCGCTGAGCGTGTAGATTTCGTCGGCGGACAAGCCCAGGTTGTTGCGAAACAGCAGCGAGCCTTCGGCGACATTGTTGAAATAGTCGTTCTTGAACTGGTTGTAATCCGTATGGCGCACGTCGGCGAAAAGACGGCTGCGGTCGCTCATGTTGTAATCGATGCGGCCCATTTCGTTACTGTAGTCATCGGGGGTATTGGGCGCGGACACGAAGTTATTGATGCTGGCCGAGTTGGTAGGTTGCGGGTAGTAGTTGAGATAAGCTTTGGCGATGGAGCTGAACTCGTTCGATGGGATGGTGTTGTTGGGGAGCGGAGTCCGGTTGACGGTGGTGCCGCTGAGAGTGGCGCTGAAAGGATCGTAGATGGTGGCGAGTCCGCTGAAATTGCCGGCCCGCATGGCATCGGTGGGAACCGTGCCAGTGAACGGATTCGGCTGGGCGTCTTTGATGCCTTCCCAGGCGAAGAACCAAAACAACTTATTTCTGGTGTCGATCACGTGGGGGATATAGAAAGGTCCGCCCGCCGTGACGCCGTACTGGTTGAAGTGAGTGACCGGCCGCGGAGTGCCGGCTTTGTTGAGAAAGAAATCGTTGGCGGTAAGAGTATTCGGCTGATTGAATTCCCAACCGGAGCCGTGGAGGGCGTTGGTGCCGCCCTTGGTAATCTGGTTCAACGTTCCGCCGGCGGTGTGACCGAAGGCCGCATCGACATCGGAGACCTTGACGCGCACTTCCTGCACGGCGTCCTGTGGCGGACTGTAAGCCAGCCGGCCATCCCACGTGGCGTCGGGGGAACCGTTCAGGAGCAGTTCGCTGGTTTGCTGGTAAGCGCCGCCGATCATCCAGCCCGCCGCCCCTCCGCTATCGAACGGATGGACAAGCGTTGGTTGCGCGTAGCCGGTAACACCGAGGGATAAGGAAGCCGCCATCATGGGCGTACGGCCATTGATGGGCAACTCCTCCACTTCCTTTGTGGTGACGGCCTGGCCGACGGTGGCGTTTTCGGTATTGAGCTGGGAAGCGTCGGCGGTGACTTCCACGGAGGTCGCGATATCGCCGACATCGAGGCGGACGTCGATTACCGGGTGATCGCCGGCGCCCACATGGATTCCCTTCCTGGTGTAGCCTTTGAAGCCCTGCGCCTGCACCGCGACGTCATAATCGCCGGGCAGCAGGAACGGAGCGGTGTACTGGCCGGCTGAGTCCGAAACGGCCGGGATCTTAGTGCCGGTGTGAACTTCGGTTACGGTTACTTTGGCCCCGGGAATCGATGCTCCCGTGGGATCGGAGACAGCGCCACTGATGGTGCCGCGGAATTCCTGACAGAATAGGGCGACTGGAACAAGCAGTGCGCTGAGCGCAACTTGGCGTAAATTCATGAAACTCCCCTTGATGCTCAAGTACTAACCTTGCCGCGAAGACACGCGGCCCACCTGCATGCAACTATAAGTGGTAGCATGCGCGGGGTCAATGTTTAGTTCCTAAAGGCATCGTTTAAAACGGCTAAAGTAAGGTGAAACGCCGAAACTCACGCAGGGCCCGAGCGTGACAACGCGGTCCCGCGCCACCCCCGCCCCGTCGTGATATTCTCGGGAGTAAGGCGGAGGGATGAACATCCGGAAGGCACCTGCGATGCTGGCGTGCGGTCTGGCAGTGGCTGGCGTGTTGTTTGCCTTCCAGCGCCCGTTTCGCGAATTCAACGGCGTGGAGTACCGCATCGGCCAAATTCCCCTGCCCCCCGACTACCAGGAAAAGACCGAGTTCACCTTCGCCCGCCTCATGTATCCGCCCGGCGAAGGCGGCATCAACGGCTATTGGGGCCGCGACCTGGACTGGCACGTCGGTGTCTCCGACTGGACCCAGGATTTTCCGCGCGCCGACCGTCATTTCTCGCTCGCCGTCCGCCGCCTCACGCGCGTCCACACGCGGTCCGCCGAACAGTGCGTCAATCTGGATGAAGGCGATGCGTTCGACTGGCCGTGGCTCTACGCCGTCCAGGTGGGCGAATGGGGCCTCACCGATGCGCAGGGGCGGGCTTTGCGCGAATACCTGTTGCGCGGCGGTTTCTTCATGGCCGACGATTTCCACGGCGCCTTCGAGTGGAACGTCTTCGAAAAGGCGATCAAGCGAGCCTTCCCCGACCGCGAGATACGCGACATCCCCGACGACGATCCCATCTTCCACACGGTCTACGACCTGAAGGAGCGTTTCCAGATCCCCGGCCAGGCGCACGTGCGCCAGGGCTATAAACGCCCGCAATATCCCCAAGGCACCGAAGACGGCAAGGGCGCGCACTGGCGCGGCATTTACGACGACCAGGGCCGCATCATGATCGCCATCTCGTACAACTCCGACATCGGCGATGCCTGGGAATTCGCCGACGATGTCAACTATCCCGCGCCCTTTGCCGACCTCGCCATCCGCCTGGGTGTAAACTACATTGTTTACGCCATGACGCGGTAGGACCCGTCCTCGTGATTTTGAGGTCACAGAGGGGGCAGAGAGCCTTTTGTTTTTTCTCTGTCTCTGTGCCTCTGTGGTGAACTAACGAAAAGCAAGATAAGTGTTGCGTCACATTGGTGGCGCCGTGTTGTCCTTTTGCGGTGTCCTAAGGGCCTGTGTGGAAATAACCTATTCAATCGCCGCCTAACGCTCCCTCACGGGGTGCCCCTTGGCCCGGCTCTGGACGCGCATCGGAGCCGCGACCGTAAGGAACGACGCAAGAATAACTTCACATTGTCTGTGGTGGCGATGTGGCGCAGGCAGGACTGGCAGGAGTGCCTGCGCCACGAAAACGGGCTCATCCCAAATTCCACGACGTCAGGAGTTCTGAAGCTAATAGCCAATAGCCTCAATCGCCGAAGGCGTTTCACTGCACCAATTGCATATACGCGCGACGGGCGTCGGTGTCGCCGGGATAGGGGTGCTGCAAGTACAACTCCAGTGCGCGACGGGCGCGAGGGCCGTCGCCGGCGCGCAGGAAGTAGTCTCCCAGAGTGCGCGCGCAACCGGGCAGATCGGGGTCGTGCTCCACGTGCAAACGGCACTCGGCGTCCAGGTGGTCCAGCAGGCGGCCCGGGTCCAGCGCGGGCATTCCGGGCGGAAGATCGCGGACGAAGACCAGCGCCTGCGGATCCTCATACACCAGCTTCCAATCGGGCAGCGACAGCACCAGCGGGTACAGCGTGCCGGCATTGTATTCGAAAGCATTCACCACCACCACCCCGATGCCATACTTCGCCAACAACGCGGCGCGCGCCGGTTCGTTGGGCGGTGCGCCAAGGATGGTGCGGTAATCCTGGAAGACCGATTCGCTGAGCGCGCGGCCGTCGATAAATACGCGCTGGCCTTTCCAGATGAGGTAGCCGCCATACTCATAGGTATTGAAAAGCGGCGCGGCCATGGGATGGCCGGCCAGGAAGGCGGCGGCGCCGGCGGGGAAGCGCCATTCCGCCGCGCGCAGTTGGAAGAACCGGCCCCGGGCGCATCCCCAGGCAAGTCCGGCGGCAAGCAGCAGCGCGGCGGCAAGATTCGCGGACGCAGGCAGGCGGCGCTTCCACGGGAAGTACGCCGCAATCAGCACCGGCGCCAGCAATCCGATCAACATCTCGTTGCGGAAAGCCGTGACCGCGGCGGCCGCGAAGAATGCGAAAAGGATCCAATCCGCCGGCCGCACCCGCCGCCACGAGAAAAGCAGCGCCACCGCCGCGCCGTAGAGTAGCAGATCGAAGGCATACGGAGAGCCCCAGAGATCGGCGCGCGACCATTCGATGAGGGTGGCCTGCAGCGGGCTCTGGCGATAGCGCAAGACTGTGGCCAGCGCCGCGTACCCGTTGGGATTGAGACCCGAGAGCAACACCGCGAGCCCGCTCAGGAGCAGCACCCGGCGGGTATCGGGAGCGCGGCGGAGCAGGGATTCCGCGGCATAGGCGCCGCACACGATCCAGCCGAGAAAGAATCCGCCGTGGCAGTTGGCCCAGATCGGCGCCAGCACGGGAAGGAGCCACAGCCGGCGGCGGCTTTCGAAAATCGCCAGAAAGGCGGCGGTGAAAACGTAGCTGAGGATACCGGGACGGTCGTGGTCGAAATCGATGGCGAGAGAGCCGGCCGCCAGCGCGGCGGCGATGCCCCACAGCCGGCTGCCCGAGCGGCGCCACGCCACCCAACCCGTCAAAGCGCACAGAACCGTCAGCAGCAGCGCTTTCCAGAGCACCACCGCGGGGAAGCCGCCGGCGCTATAGACCAGGTACCAGACCGCTTGCGACAGCCATTCGTGGGTGAGATTAAAGCGGCGTACGGCGGCCTCGCCGGGGGAGACCGGCGGGGCGGAGGCGGTGGTGTAAGCGAACGGATCGGGCGTGGGCAGGCGATGCCGGGTGACGATGTACTGGCCGGTCTTCAGGTGCCACCAGAAATCGGTGTCGGCGATTTCGGTGGAGAACAGGCCCAGCAACAGCAGCGCGGTGAGCGCCAGCAGGGCCGGCAGCAGCCATCGCGGCGCAGGCTTGGAAGGGGTAGCGGGCTTACGCAAACTTCGAGGATAACATCGGGACGGTTACCGGAGGCTCGCGGGTGCTTAGGCGGTTTCGGGAACCCTTGCGATACCGATGCGGCCGTTCCGAGCCGCGACGGTAACGGAGCGGGTTTCGCCCGTAATCCCGAAAACGTCTACGCGCCGGAGGCCGGTCCTGGCGGAGGGCGAAATCCACCGCTCTTCAGGCCACGTTACGCTCGCGCGCGTGGTCCAACACCATGGTTTGCAGGGATTCCAGGGCTTCCACCACGCGCTCCATGAAATCGTCGGTGCGCGCCATGGCGGCGCGAATAGAATCGATGGCGGCGGCATGCGACTTGACGGTCGCTTCGAGGGAATGGAGTTGACCGGCGAGAGAGACTTCCAGGCTCGCGGCTTCGCGTTTGGCGCCTTCCGTGAGTTCGTCGGCAGCATGTTGGGCGCGATCGGCACACTCCCGGGCAGCGGCAAGCCGGCTCTCCAGGGAACGGATCTGTTCCTGCACGGCAGTCAACGTCCGGGATACCGCGTCGAGCCGCGAGGTCTGCTCGGCAGCCGCCTGATGCACACCAGCTAACGCACCGTCATGCTGGTCCAACCGCGACGTCAGCCGCAATTCCATCTGCGGTAGCTCGACGGCCACTTGCTGCACGCCAGCCAACACCCCTTCATGCTGCTCCAACCGCGACGTCAGCCGCGATTCCATCCGCGGCAACTCGGCCGCCGCTTGATGCAGTCCGGCCAACTCGTCTTCATGCTGCTCCAACCGCGAAGTCAGCCGCAATTCCATCTGCGGCAATTCGGCCGCCGCTTGCTGCACGCCAGCCAACGCTGCTTCATGCTGCTCCAACCGCGACGTCAGCCGCAATTCCATCTGCGGCAATTCGGCCGCCGCTTGATGCAGTCCAGCCAACGCCTCTTCGTGCTGCTCCAACCGCGACGTCAGCCGCGATTCCATCTGCGGCAATTCGGCGGCCACTTGCTGCACGCCAGCCAACGCTGCTTCATGCTGCTCCAACCGCGAAGTCAGCCGCAATTCCATCTGCGGCAATTCGGCCGCCGCTTGCTGCACGCCAGCCAACACCCCTTCGTGCTGCTCCAACCGCGACGTCAGCCGCAGTTCCATCTGCCGCAATTCGGCGGCCGCTTGCTGCACGCCAGCCAACGCCTCTTCGTGCTGCTCCAACCGCGACGTCAGCCGCGATTCCATCTGCGGCAATTCGGCCGCCACTTGCTGCACGCCTGCCAACACGCCTTCATGCTGCTCCAACCGCGACGTCAGCCGCAGTTCCATCTGCGGCAATTCGGCGGCCGCTTGCTGCACGCCAGCCAACGCTGCTTCATCCCGCTCCAACCGCGAGGTGAGGCGCGATTCCATCTGCGGCAACTCGGCGGCCAACGCCGCTTCATGCTGCTCCAACCGCGAGGTCAGCCGCGATTCCATCTGCGGCAACTCGGCGGCCAACGCCGCTTCATGCTGCTCCAACCGCGACGTCAGCCGCAATTCCAACTGCGGTAGCTCGGCGGCCACTTGCTGCACGCCAGCCAACGCTGCTTCATGCTGCTCCAGGCGCGACGTCAGCCGCGATTCCATCTGCGGCAACTCGGCAGACAGATGTCGCACATCGGCCAGCGCCTCGCCACACCGCTGTTCCAGGCGCGACGACAGATGCGATTCCATCAACGGCAACTCGGCGGCCACGTGCCGTAATGCAGCCGTCGTCTCGCCGTACTGTTCTTCCAGGCGCGCCGTCAGGTGGGATTCCAACCGCGGCAGTTGGGCGGATAAGTGCCGCAGCCCGGCTGCCGCCTCTCCAAACTGCTGTTCCAAACGCACCGCCAGGCGGGATTCCACCTGCCGCAACTCGGCCTGGAGCGCGGCGTCCGGCTGGCGCGGCAAGCCGGCGGATTGCGCGCGCCTCGCGGAGAAGATCAGGATTTTGAACTCCATGTGGATCTGCTGGACGCGCTGCCAGCGGCCCGCCGGATCCTTGACCAGACAGTTCAGCACCAGGCGGTCAAGCGCCGTGTCGCCGATGGGCACAGGCATCGAGTTTTCGATGGATACAGCCAACTCTTCGGCGCTCTCACCGGCAAATGCACGCTGGCCGGTGAACATCTCGTAAAGCAGCGCGCCCAGAGAAAAGATGTCCGTGCGGGCGTCCGGCGCTTGCCCCTGGAGCAACTCAGGCGCAGTGTACGGGGTGAGAGCTCCGACCGCCCCGGGCTGCGCCGGGACCAACTCCACGCTTGCGCCCGTCAATATCACGGCATCCGGCGTCAACGCTCCGTGGCAGTAGCCCTCTTCATGCGCGTGCCGCAAGGCATCCACAATCTGCACGGCGTAACGCAGGGCGTCGTTCATCGGCAGGCGTCCGGCGGCGAGGCGCTGCGTCAGGGTCTGGGCGTTGGCGGTCATTCCAAGAGATACCTTCCCGACTAAAGACTACTCGAAGTTCTTTCGGAAGTCCAACTCCTCCAAAGAGATGACAGTACCAACCGTACGTCAACCTCAGTTAACCGGGCCTAGGCATCTAACCTAATCCACATAGTACTGAATATACTGATATGGTACTCGAAGGACTGTTTCCGGACCTGTGGAGGCAACACACTGGACAAGAGCGGAATTTCCGGGATGCAGCCATCCGCGGCGACACATAGCGACATATGGCCTTGGGCGCCGCACCGCTGCCCGCGCTGCAGCCGCCTCGATACCATTCCCATGCCCGCCGATAGTCTGCTGGATAAGCTGATCGGCTGCATCCGGTTCGCGCCTTTCAAGTGCCGTGCCTGCCGCGCTAAGTTTTACCGCCGGCCGCAGCCCCCGGACTCCCCGCCGGTAGTGGAAAGCGCGCCGGCGCGGAATGTGGCAGTATGTCAGAGGGATCCGGCGGATACCTTGCGGCGGTTGGACAAGATCATCCGTAATGCCGAAAGCCGGCGTCTCCCGAGGGGGTAAGTGGCCATGGCGCCAGAACCTGGGTTGAGGCAACTCGCGGCGATCGAATCGCGCATCATCGAGGTCCCCGCCGCGGAGGACGCGGGAACGGGCATCCCGGTCACCATCGTACGGGGCGCCCGGCCGGGCCCCACCCTGGCGGTGATCGCCGGGAATCACGGCTACGAATATCCACCCATCCTGGCCCTGCAGAGGCTCCGCGGCCAGATGGATCCGGCCGAACTGAGCGGCCGGATTCTCATGGTGCATGCGGCCAACATGCCATCGTTTCTGGGACGCACGGTGTATTTCAGTCCGGTGGATGGCAAGGACCTGAATCGCGTGTACCCCGGTAGAATCGACGGCACGGTCTCGGAGCGGATCGCCTACGCCATCACCGCCGAGGTGATTGAGAAGGCCGATTACGTGCTGGATCTGCACTGCGGGGACGGCAATGAGTGGCTGCGGCCCTACGTCTACCAGAACGTCACCGGGAATGCCGCCATGGATAAAGCCATCGCGCGGCTGGTGATGGCATTTGGCATCGACCACGTGGTGGTGGACCGCGGCCGGCCGGCCGACCCGGCACGTTCGCTCTATTGTTCCACCACCGCGATCACCCGCGGCAAGCCGGCCATGACCGTGGAGAGCGGCTCGCTGGGAATGTCCGACGAAGAATCCGTGGAGCGGATCGTGACCGGGATCCACGGAGTGTTGCGCGAATTGCACATGAAGGAGGGTGGTCCGGAGCCGTTGGCGCGGGCTGTCTATCTGGAGCCCACCGAGGTGGTGACCAGCCCGGAGACCGGCATTCTCTACGCCCAGGCGGAGTGCGGCCAGACGGTGCCCAAGGGGGCCTTACTGGCGCACATCACCGACTTTTTCGGCAAGACGGTGGCGGAAGTGCGCTCGCCTTTCGACGGGCTGGTGCTGTACATCGTGGCCACGCCGCCCATCACGAAAGGCCAGCCGGTGGCCTGCATCGGAGTGCCGCGCACGGCCCCCCGGCCCTGAGGCGCTTTGCAAATAAGAAGAACTTTCGACCTGCCAACCTGGTTGCGAGCCGGGCGCCCCGTTCGTACCTACGCCATGAACTTCAGACTCCTGATCTCTCCCCGCATTTTCTGCCTGGCGGGGAAAATAGGCTGCCCCACCTGCGGGCTCACTGCAAATTCCACGACATCGGGAGTTCTGATATTGGTTTCTTCTACTGCGTAATGTACTCGGTGGAAGTGCTCTTGAGCGTCACGCTGGTCGACGATATGGGAATCAGAAGAGGTTTGAAGGCATAGGAAACCACCACCTGAACCTGGCTGCCGGGGTTATTATTCGGAGTCCAGGTGACGCCCACGGTAAGACAGGTGGTGTCCAGGGCGACCACGTTGTTCTGCACGTTCGTCTGAATGGTCGCGAGGGTAGCGGCGTGGCCGCTGGCGCTCCCGTTGGTGGCCGCGAAGCGCGCCGCATGGTGCGCGGCGTAAGTAACCGAATTGTAGGCGAACCCCAGACGGCCAAAGTCCATAACGCCCAGCAGCAGGAAGACGAAGGACGTGAGCACCAGTGCCCCTTCCACCATGGTGCTCCCGCGGCGCCGCATTACTGGGCCCTCATGCTGGCGGTGGATAGCACCGAGCCGCCGAACGGCACTTGCGAATAGCTGAAAATGGGGGTGAAACTGACCCACGCCGCCACCTGCACGTAGGTACGCACCGGGCCTGTAGAGCAGGTGCCGCCGGTGCAATTCACCGTGGTGCCATCGGAGCATTTGCAGACCTTCGCCGCCGATGTCTGGAGACCGTTGATGTCGGGCGCGGCGTTGGCGGCGGCCGTCTGCATGCCGGCGAGATTGGAAGCATTGGCGATGCTCAGACTGCCATACTGGGCGCCGGCCCTGGCGGCATCGGCTACCGCGATGGCGGCACGCATCAACTGGGTATAGTCCAGCACGCCGGCCAGCAGAAGCAGGAATAGCGGCGTGATCAGGGCGAATTCGACGGTAGCGATGCCGCGTCGCGATGGCATGTTATTCGCTCAGGGCAGCGTTGCCCTTGATTGGGGAACCGCCCGGCAGAGAAGAGTAATTGTTGTTTAGCGTGACCCCGCCGGTGAAAACGACGGAGTCGGCCACAATGATGGTATAGGCGGCGCTGGCGCCGTTGGAGAACGACAGCCCGGCTTTGGGGAGGTACAGCGTCCCCGTCAGGTTGGCGTTGGTGCCGCCCGCGAAGCTGCTGACCGCCGAGGAAACCACCGTGGGGTCCTGAAAGAGCAGGATGCCGGCGTAAGTCCCGGTAGTGGGCGCACTGAGAGTTTCCGTGCTTCCATTCGCGAAAGTGAAGGGCTGGAACGTGTAGCCCGTGGCAGTGGTGTTGTAAAACATCACGCCAGTGCCCGTCACAGTTGCCCCGCCGCCAACGGTGAAACCGCCGCCTTTGAAAATATAAGTGCCGGAATTCAACTTTACCGTGGCGCCGCCGCCGATGTTCAGCCCATTACAGTAAGTACCCGGATTGAGGGTGACGGATCCATAAGGGACACTGTAGTTGGTGTACGTGCAAGCGCCTACCGCGGGTGACGGCAAGGTGCTGAATGGGTTGCTCACCGGGGCAACTCCCTGGGTGGGCGCCGGAGTGATGCTGGCCCCGTTGCTGACGGTGTATTTTCCGGCGACCGCGATGTAGGGCGCCGACAAGTGCGCGCCTCCGGTGGCGGTAAGGGCGGTGCTGCTGGTAGAGTTCACCATGATTCCGCAGGAGGACGAGACGTTGACGCCGTTGCTCACGCTGAACGCATTGCTCATGGTGGGATCGAGGGTGTAGAAGCAGGTGGTGCCTCCGCCGCCGATCCGCGCCACCGCGCGCGCCTTCACCGTACCCGAGTAGATGCCCAGCACCTCCATAAAGAAAGTCGGGACGGTTTGGGAAATGATTACTTCCACGGCGGTGCTATCGGCGGTGGAGTAGCCCGTGGCCGGTGGATTATTTACCGCAATGGTTACGGAGTTCACGCCATTGGTAAAGCCGTTCGTCGCGGCGTCGCCCCTGGCCGAAGAGACCAGATTGGAGGACCCGCTGGCGTGCAGTTCCAGCGCTCCCCCAAGCGCCGCCGCGTCCGCCGCGGTCTGCATCCGGACTTTGACGTACTGTTCGTAGCCGACATCGATCGACAGACCCAGAAACGCGATCAGGATCGCCAGGCTCAGGACCATCGTGACCATCACGAATCCGCGCCGTGACGAGTGCACCCGGTTTCTCCTCCCGCTTGCGCTCATGGTTCTTCCGTCTCAAATGTAGCAGCCTGGATTCGCATCGGGAATAGGCGGACAAGCTTAGGAACGCGGCTATTTCTACTTAGTTTTTGTTGCGAAACTCCGTCGCAGCGTTTTCCGGGCCCGGCCCAGAGGGCACCCCGCAAGCAAGCGGCCCTTGCCATTTGAAGTGAGTTTCGCGACAGACATTACTTGGCGCCGGCTGCCGCGGCCAGGCGGCGAAACTCAAACCTGGCGCCTCTTTGCGGTGTGTGCCGATACCCGGCCCCGTGGAAAGCCGTACGGCGCTAAGTATTGCCGCCCTGCATTGCCGGATTGATCACATTGCCGTCGGCCCCGATCGAACCTGCCGGGTAAGTCATACCGCTGATGGGGGGACCGACGTACCCGGTGGCGAAAGTCGGTATAGAGCCTCCGTTCGTGTACCAATTGGTCCAGGCGGCTCCCGCGTTAATCGTCTGGGTCAGGTCCGCGGTAAGTTGTGCGGGCCCTTGCACTCCACTGCGCCCGTAATAAGCCACATCGGCGGCATTGAACGTCTGGCCGTTGGGCAACTGAATGAAATTGGCAAGGGGTTCGTTCCAGCCTGGGTCCTGCCCGAAAGGCGGCCTCTGCACCACCGTGCCACCCAACAACTGGGCGAGTTGTGCGGCCGTCTGGTCGGAAGCATAGTAGAAATTGGGCATGGTGTCGGTTCCCGCGGGGGTGGTTTCCTTCAGTTGCGACGGATCGGTGACATAGGTAGCCTGGAACGTGCCGTTCATGATGGCGCTCACCAATGCCTCGATGCCGGGAGTTTGCACCGCTGCAGCCGTAGTGGTGCCGGTGGGAGTAGCTGCCGCCGCGGTCGCTGCCGCCGCGGCCGCAGGGGCCGTCGTCGCCGGCGGGGTGGTTGCCGCGGGAGTGGACGCCGTCGTGGTTGTTGCCGTGCTCGTAGTTGAGGCGGCGGCTTTCCCGCTCAGACTCTGGAAGACACTTCCGAACGGGTCGGTTGACGTCGGCTCCGGCTTCAGGAATGTCGGTTTGGTGGCGATCCCGGCAGATGAGGAAGAAGCCGTTTGTCGGCTCGTGACACGGGCCGGACTGGTCCTGGTCGGCTCGAAGGTGACGACAGAGTGCGCGGTGATTCTCATACGCCAAACACGGTGGCATTTCGGTCGCCGTTAGTAAGCTATTGAAAACAGGGCGACCGGATTGCTAAATCGCGGCAAATTCCTGCCGCCGTGACAAACTCCTGGCGCGGCGTAACCAAGATCGCTTTCGAGAGTATAAGAACAGAGAAGGAGCACCGGATGAAATTCGTGTTGGTGGTATTGATGCTGGCAGCCCCGGCTTTCGCGCGGGCGGATTGCGACCACGGCCGTTGGACCCGGCAAGAGGCTCGCGCCGCGCGGAAATGGGCGGAGCAGGAAGCCCGAACGTATGCCATGGAGGCGCGCCGCGAAGCCCAGCACTACCGGAATCAATTGCGCCGCGAGCTGCGCGACGGCCTGCCCGGGGACCGGCCCGATAACTCCGGCATGAAACGGATTTTCTAGGGGCTAACGGCAAGGACCGCTTGCTGGCGCACGCGGCATCCCGCCAGGAAGCGGAATTGCCGTTACGAGCCGGAGTTTCGCGACAGAAATTGGGTACACCGACCCGCGACCGTAAGGGCAGAACTCCTGATGTCGTGGAATTTGCAGTGAGCCCGAAGGTGGGGCAGGCGGTGCTCGCCTTCGCTCGATCCTATTCGAGCAGCGGGCCTAATTCAGTGCAGGTGGGGCAGGCGAGCACCGCCTGCCCCACCTGCGAAGCTCGCCCATTTTCCCCGCCAGGCTGAAATTGCGGGGCGACATCAGGAGTTCTGTATTTGCTGCAACGGTGTATTTAGCTACCATGCCTCTATGAGAGATGCGGTGGCAGCCGCCTATGAACGCATACGGCCGTATGTACGCGAGACCCCGGTGGACGAATCGAAAGCCCTCGTCGGTGGCGGCACGGCCTCGTTGTACCTCAAGCTGGAACATCTGCAGCACACCGGCTCCTTCAAATTCCGCGGAGCCTGCAATAAGATCGCGCTGCTGACGCCGGCCCAGGCCGCCGCCGGCGTGGTAGCCGCTTCCAACGGAAACCACGGGCTGGGAGTGGCGGCCGCGGCCCGGGCGCGCGGGATCGCCGCGGAAGTTTACGTCTCGGCACAGGTCTCGCCGGCCAAGGCACAGCGCATCGCCGCCCACGGCGCGGCCATCCGGCAGGCCGGCAGCGATCCCCTGGCCGCGGAACTGGCCGCGCGGCGCGCCGCGGAAACCTCCGGCCGCGTCTTCATCTCGCCCTACAACGATCTCGACGTGGTGGCCGGCCAGGGCACCATCGCCGTGGAACTCCACCGCCAGGTTCCCGAGCTTGACGCGGTATTCGTGGCCGTCGGCGGCGGCGGGCTGATCGGCGGCATCGGCAGCTACCTCAAATCGGTCTCCCCGCGTACCCAAATCGTGGGCTGCTGGCCGGAGACTTCGCCGGTGCTCTATGAGTGCCTGCGCGCCGGCCGCGTCATCGACGTCCCGGAGCAGCCCACGCTCTCCGAAAGCACCGCCGGAGGCCTGGAGCCGGACTCCGTTACCCTGCCCCTTTGTCAAAACATCATGGACCGCGGCGTTCTGGTCTCGGAAGCCGAAATCCGCGCCGCCATACGGCTGGTTCTGGAGACCGAGCACTGGCTCATCGAGGGCGCCGCCGCAGTGGCCGTCGCCGCCTTCCGCCGGGACGCCCGCCGCTGGGACGGCAAACGTGTGGCCATCGTTCTGTGCGGACGGAACGTCTCCCCCGAGGTCTTAGCTCGCGTGCTGTAACCGGGATATACTGAGTTCCAACCGTCATGAGACGCATCCTATTCTTCGCCATACCAGCAGCCGCGCTCTCCTTGGCTCTACTCCCGGGCCAACCGGAATCCGCGCCGCGGCTGACCGCCGACATGGTCCGCGAAATTACCCTGCGCAACATCCCCGGGACCTTTTCCTCCGGCCGTATCTCCGACGTGGCTATCGATCCCCGGAACCGCAACATCTGGTACGTCGCCACGTCGTCCGGGGGACTGTGGAAGACGACCAACCGCGGCATCGCGTTCCAACCCATTTTCGACGACGGCGGCTCCTACTCGCTGGGATGCGTCGCCGTCGATCCCAGGAACTCCGACGTGGTCTGGCTGGGCACCGGAGAAAACCAGTCGCAGCGCGCCATCGGCTGGGGGGACGGCATTTACAAGAGCCTCGACGCCGGCAAAACCTGGCGGAACGTGGGGCTGAAGAATTCCGAGCACATCGCCAAAATTCTGGTGGATCCGCGCGATTCGAACGTGGTCTACGTAGCTTCCCAGGGACCGCTGTTCTCACCGGGCGGCGACCGCGGCCTCTATAAAACTACCGACGGCGGCCAGACCTGGAAGCCCATCCTGCAGATCTCCGAGAACACCGGCATCACCGATTTCGATATCGATCCGCGCAATCCCGACGTGATGTACGCGGCCGCCTACCAGCGCCGCCGCAACACCAGCGTCATTGTGGCCGGCGGTCCCGACGCGGCCATTTTCAAGACTACCGATGGCGGAAAGAATTGGAAGAAACTGACCGAAGGCCTGCCCCCCGTGGACCTGGGCCGCATCGCCCTGGCCGTCTCGCCGCAGAAGCCCGACGTGGTGTACGCCCTCATCATGACCGCGCGCGCCAACAAGCAGTCCGGCTACTACCGCAGCGAGGATGGCGGCGCGCATTGGACCCGCGGCGCTTATAAGGAAGTGCAGGACCCCGAATATTATGGCGAAATCTTCGCCGATCCGTTCCAGTTCGACCGCGTCTACGCCATGGACATCAACGTGTTCGTCACCGAGGACGGAGGCAAAACCGTACAGAACGCCTTCGGCGGCGGGGGCGGCGGCGGACGCGGCTTGGGCCTGCATTCCGATAACCACGCGCTGGTCTTCGACCCCACCGACCAGAATCACCTGATTGAAGGCAACGATGGCGGACTCTACGAAAGTTACGACCACGGCCGCACCTGGCGGCACTTCAACAATATTCCGGTGACGCAGTTCTACCGCGTCTCGGTGGACAACGGGCTGCCGTTCTACAACGTGTACGGCGGCACGCAGGACAACGGCTCGCAGGGCGTTCCCTCGCGCACCATCGATTCGGCCGGCATTCGCACCAGCGACTGGATGAACACCGGCGGCGGCGACGGCTACCAGTCGCGCGCCGACCCGGAAGATGCCTCCATCGTGTATACCTGTTCCCAGCAGATCAACTGCGTGCGGCTCGACCTGAAGACCGGGCAGAGCACCAGCATCAATCCGCAGGCTGGCCGGGGAGGCCGCGGCGGCGGAAGTGGCCAGCCGCCCGCCGGTAAGGTCAACGACCGCAAGCTGCGCGCGCGCTGGGATATCCCGTTCATCGTTAGCGCGCACAATCACACGCGCCTGTACATGATGGGCAACCGCCTGATCGAGAGCGACGACAGCGGCGCCACCTGGCGGGAAGTGTCCGAAGACCTGACGCGCAATATCGACCGCGACACCCTCCCGGTAATGGGCAAAGTCTGGGGCGCGGACGCCGTCTGGAAGAACGAATTCACCGACGAGTACGGAACCGGGACGGCGCTGGCCGAATCGCCGCTGAAAGAAGGGCTGCTGGTGGTGGGCACCGACGACGGCCTGGTACAGATCTCCGAAGACGGTTCCAAGACCTGGCGCAAGGTGGACAAATGGCCCGGGGTGCCGGATATGACTTACGTGACCGACGTCGATCCTTCGCCGGTGGACGCGCGTACGCTGTTCGTCACGCTCAACGATTTCCAGCGCGGGAATTTCAAGCCCTACGTGATGAAGAGCGCCGACCTGGGCCGCACCTGGACGTCGATCGCCGGCGACCTGCCCATGGGCGATCCGGCCTGGACCATCGTGCAGGACCACGTCAATCCCAACCTGCTGTTCGTGGGCACGGAGTTTGGCCTGTCGTTCACCGTGGATGGCGGGGAGCATTGGATCAGGATCCGCAACGGCATGCCTCCCATCCCCATTCGCGATCTGGAGATCCAGAAGCGGGAGAGCGACTTGGCGGCGGCATCGTTCGGCCGCGGTTTCTTCATCCTGGACGACTATTCGGCGCTGCGCCAGATCACCCCGCAGGTCTTGCTCTCGGAGGGGGCGCTGTTCGCTCCCGGCCGCCCGGCGCGGGTCTATGACGAGATCGGCTATTACCGCGCGCAGGGGGACAATCTCGGCTCGCCGAATCCGCCCTTCGGCGCTATGCTGAGCTACTATCTGCGCGACGATGTGCCCGGGGCGGTACTGCAAATTGCCGATTCCAGCGGGAAAATGGTGCGGCAACTGGATGCCTCGTCGAAATCGGGCCTGCACCGGATCGCCTGGGATCTGCGGCAGACCGCGCCGCCCACCAATCCGGGAGGAGCGGTAGCGGGCGACCAGGAAGCCGCCGGGCGCGGAGGAAGAGGCGGCAGAGGCGGGGCCAAGGTCAAGCCTGGCACGTACACGGTGACGCTCGGCAAATTAGTCGGCGGCACGCTGGCGCCTATCGGACAACCGCAGAAGGTGGAAGTAGTTCCGCTGTAGGCTATTTCGGGGACAGGCTACATAACCTCGAAATTCAAATCGGCGAGAGGCGCGGAGTTTCGAGGTTATGTAGCCTGTCCCCGAAATTCGAAATTGGGAGACACGTATGACATCGCAAACGGAACGAGTGCCGCTCTGGAAAATTGTCGACGGGAAAAAGCTGGCGCGCACTTTCACCTTTCCGGATTTCCAAAAAGGGCTGGATTTCGTCAATAAAGTGGGAGCCATCGCGGAGAAACAGGGGCACCATCCGGACGTGCACCTCTCCTGGGGGAGCGTGGAAGTGGAGACCTGGACCCACGATGCGGGGGGATTGACGGAGAAGGACTTCCTGCTGGCGTCAAGAATCGACCAGTTGGACCGATCTAGGCCGTGAGCATCATCAAGGCGTGAGAGTTGCCGCCCATACCGGGCAGTTGGAAGAACTGCACCGATGAGACATTACGCTGGATCAGGCAGCGCTGAAAGCCGTTCCAGCCCTCTACGCGCACCGTTGCGCCCCGTCTTTCCACCTTGTAGACCGCCGTTGCGCCGAATTCCGCGCTGAGAGCCGGAAGGGACCAGCCGGTGGGGTCGAGCATTCGCATGCCGCCCTGCCGGTCCATCACGATAACGATATCCTGGAGACTCGAATCGCCGGAAGCGGCGACGTCCAGGATGTCTTCGGCTTGCTGCAAGAATGCTCTCACAAAAAAGCTTATCGACCGGTGCCGGCATTTTTTCGGAGAATTTGGTAAGAAATCGCTCCCGGCGAGTTTTTCTCGCCGGGAGCGCAGGAGCCATCGGCGGCAAATTCTCCTTCGCCCAAGTCCCCAGGAAGTTCTCGCCCGTCGACCTCACGGAAGCTTACCTGAAGAACAGGCTGCTCCTCCCTATTGCGGCGCCGGCAGGATCTGTGGTGAATCATGTTTTTGGGGGTCCTAAATTCCGCGGGTCGATCTCAGGATATACTGCGGGTCATGCGAATCCACAAGACATGGTGCGCCCTCGCGTTTGTGATTGCGGTGGGGGCGGCGCAACGGGGCATCACGCCCGAGGATTATTTCGCGTTTGAAACCATCTCCGACGCGCATATCGCGCCGGATGGCAAACAGGTGGCCTACGCGCTTACCACCGTGGACCGGACGAAGAATCGCCGCGACACGTCGATCTGGCTGGTGGCCGCCGACGGACATTCCGCGCCACGCCGTTTGACGGCCGAAGGGGTGAACTCCACTTCGCCGCGCTGGAGCCCCGATGGGACGCGGCTGGCGTTTCTCTCCACGCGAAGCACCGGTGCGGCTACCGACGATCCGCCGCGGACACAGATCTGGATCCTTACGTTGAGCGGCGGCGAGGCCCAGGCGCTGACTCATCTGAAGAACGGCGCGGGCGCGTTTCAATGGTCGCCCGACGGCACGCGCCTGGTGACGGTGAGCCGCACCGGTCCGAGCGACAACGTGGCGGTTTCGGCGCGGAAAAGCGACGTTCGCCACTATACCCACATCTCCTACAAGTTCAACGACACCGGCTGGTACGACGACAAGCGCGGGCATCTCTGGATGGTGGACTCGGCCAGCGGCGCGGCCAGGCAGATCACTTCCGGCGACGACTGGAATGACGCCGATCCACAGTGGTCGCCCGATTCGACGCGGATCGCGTTCGTTTCCGACCGCACCGGAAAAGAATACGACGCGGGCGAGAACAAAGACGTGTGGGCGATTTCCGCCGGCGGCGGGCCGCTCACCAGAATCTCGGACCACGAATTCGACGACACCATGCCGCGGTGGTCGCCCGACGGCAAACAGATTGTCTTCGCGGGGCAGACCGAGCGGCGCCAGTTTCCGAAACTGTACATCGCCTCGTCGGCGGGCGGGGCGAAATCGAGCCTCGCCTGCGAGGAAATGGACCTGATCCCCACGGGACTCGAGTGGGGTCCGGGGGCGCGGGAGTTGCGGTTCGAAACGGGCTACAAGGGCACGACGCAGGTGTTCCGCGTCGACCTGGACACACGCAAATGGGCGCAGGTGACGACCGGCGAACGCGGAATCCACGGCTTCGACACCAACCAGAAGGCCGGCCTGATGACTTACCTGGCGAACGATTTCCAGCACCTGGACGATCTCTATATTGCGGACCTGGCGGGCAAGGGCGAACGGCAGCTCACGCACCTGAACGCGGCGTTGTGGCTGGAAGTGGAGACGGCGGCGGTGGAGCGGCTGCGGTACAAGAGCAGCGACGGGTGGGATATCGACGGCTTTCTGGTGAAGCCGGTGGGTTGGCAGGCGGGCAGGAAATATCCGCTGGTGTTGAGCGTCCACGGCGGGCCGGCGGGGCAATACGGGGTGGATTGGTATCACGAATTCCAGGTGTACGCGGCCAAAGGATGGGCGGTTTTCTTCTGCAATCCGCGCGGGTCGACGGGCTACGGGCAGAAATTCGAGCGCGGCATTGTCAACAACTGGGGCGGCATGGATTACCAGGACGTGATGGCGGGGGTGGACGCGGCGATTAAACAGAATCCTTGGATCGACACTGAGCGGATGGGTGTTACCGGGGGCAGTTATGGCGGATTCATGACGAACTGGATTGTGGGACACACCACGCGCTTCAAAGCGGCGGTGACGCTGCGCAGCGTGTCGAATTTTATCAGCGACGATGGCACGCGCGATGGCGCCTACGGGCACCAGGACGACTTCGAAGGATTTCTGTTCGACCATTTCGACCAGTACTGGAACGCCTCGCCGCTGAACTATGCGAAGAACGTGAAGACGCCGATTCTGATTCTGCATTCCGACAACGATTACCGCGTCCCGCTGGAGCAGGGCGAGCAGTGGTTCCGCGCGCTGAAGCACTACGGGGTGAATGCCGAGCTGGTGATTTTCCCGCGGGAGAATCACAATCTGACGCGCACAGGCGAGCCGAAGCACCTGGTGGAGAGTCTGAACTGGCAATGCTATTGGTTCGACCGGTTCCTGAATGGCAATGAGGGCGCTAAGGCTCCGGATGCGTTTTAGGGCCTGTGTGGAAATAACCTGGTCAATCGCCACCTAACGCTCCCTTACGGTCGCGGCTCTGAACGCGCGTTGTCACCGCCGCGATGGATGACGCACGTTTCCGGCGGTCCGGGGAGCATCGGTAGGACGATCTTGTGCGGGGGCAGCGTCGGGTTCGGTGCGATTGGGCGTCGCGGGGCTGGCCGCGGGTGGCGGCGTGGTTTCCCGCGGTTCGGGTTCGGGCTTGGGTTCGTTCCCGGGTTCGGGCTTGGGTTCGTTCCTGGGTTCGATGTCGGGTTCGATGGGTGGGGGCGGCATCTCCGCGCGGAGGCCTTTGAGGCGGTCGAAGTCTTCGACGGCATGACGATAGAGGCGCTCGGCCTGGGCCTGGAAGCGGAGGAACATATTGGGACCGGGGGACTGCCGAACGAGACTGAGGAAGCCGAAGGCGAGCCAATAGGAACGATGCTGCCCGAGGGCGATGTAGATGCCCTCGGTGAGGTCGGACTGCTTGAGAACGAATGGGACGGGGCTTGCCATGGCTTGATCGAGGCAGTTGGTGAAGAGTCCGGCTTCGAGCGCGGACATGCGGAGCATGGACTGCTGCGAGAGAGCGATGCGCTCGAGGGCGAAGTGCTCCTGGGAGTTGACGGGCCGATAGGTGTCGACGGCGTCGGCGCAGAGGTCGGCGATTTGTTCGGGGGTTTCGATGCGGACGACGGCGAAGTTGTCGGGGGTGAAGGCGTGCTTGCGGGCGTTCTGAGAAGAGCGGGTTTTGCCTTCGGGGGTGCGCGGTCCGGTGGAGCGCGCGGCATTGGCGCGATTGGCGGCCAGGCGGCTGGGGGAGATGGCTTTCGGCATGGTGGGTCCTCGCCTTCAGCTTTAGCATGGGGGTTGGTGGGAAGCCGCGGGTGCGGCGGGGGAAGGGGTTGAGGGGAAAGGGAATAGAGTTGGGGGATTCCCGCGAATTGGATTTGGGGGGGGCGGTTGAGGCAATTTCCCAGTCTGTAGTTCAACCCGGTGGGGGGCCGAAGCAGGCCGCTCGGCTCCTATTCTGCGAACGGCTGTAGAATGAGAGAGCATGGCCAAGGAATACATCGAACAGCGGGACGGCAACTACTACGTTGCCGGCACGCGGAACTCGCTGGACTCCATTGTCCATGCATTCCGCCGCGGCGAATCTCCCGAGACCATCTGCCAGAATTTCGAACTGCTTCGGCTCGAAGAAGTGTACGGCGCCATCGCTTACTACCTGGCAAACCAAGCTGATATCGATGCCTATCTGATTCGCCAGGACGAGAAGTGGGCGGAAGGCCGGCGCAACGCCAGACCGCTGCCGGCCGATCTTCGTGAGAGGCTGATACGCGCTCGGGATGAATTGCAGACGGCTCGCCCGTCGTGAAGGTTCGGTTTCTCGCTGACGCCGATCTCAACAGAGCCATTTGTGAGCGGAGTTGTGCGCCGTGAGCCATCCATCGATTTCCTGCCGGCTCACACCGCCGGATTGCGCCGTATGAAAGATCCTGAGGTCCTGGCGCTGGCGGCGGGACAGGAGCGAGTACTCGTTTCACATGATGTGGGCACGATGCCGGCGCACTTTCGGGCGTTCAGGAATGCGGGGAAGCGCAGCGCTGGCGTATTCCTCGTCGCGCAAACCCTCGACATTGGAGCTGTGATCGAAGAACTGCTGGCCGTCTGGCTTGCTTCGGACGCGTCCGAATGGGAAAACCGGCTGGAATGGCTTCCCCTATAAAGCGCCGGCGCCGCTCTGCCGACCTTGGACAAGAGTCACTGCTAGCGGCGCGAGATCGTCTTCCGGTCGCGTCCCAGACGCAGGCGTTGGGCGGCGTCGGAGAGATGGTTGTTCCAAGGGCGCACACAGCGGAGAGAGAGTCGAGTTCTCTTGCGGGCACCACCTTTCCCGTGTCGGCTTCTCTCGAAGCCCTCCAGCCCGAAGGCAGCGTCCACCCTGAAGGCGAAAGTGGACACACGCAGCACGGGCTTGACGGATTCCTGATTCCTGTGATAAGCTCACGGCAGTGAAGGGCCTTCAGCTCACACTCTTCTATGTTAGCCCGTCCGGGCGCTTATAATCGTACACTTACTTTCTGATCTACTTAGTCTTTAGTAACAGAGGAAATGAAAGGAAGGAGTGCGATGAAACTACTGTCGGTCAGTGAGATCCTTCAGAAGATCTCTACGGAAAGAGAGCGGCTTATCGCTTTGGGCGTTTCAAATGAACGCCAGGAAGAATACTACAGGCGGCTTTCGGTTGATTGCAGCGACCCCGATATGGATCAACGGGCGTTCGCCAGCGCCACTGCCGGATTAGATCTTTCGGCAGAGGATCTGAGATTCATCAGAAAGGCCTTGGATGACGGCGATGGAAGATAGCAATCAGGTTGCAAATGTGCAGCAGAGGCGGCGGCTCATAAAGGTACCGTTGAGGACTTCATCATGTTCATGATCCTATCCGATGGTCGCAAGTATGAGGTTGTTCAAGTTCCCGAAGGTGCGAACCCTGATTACATCATTGTGGAGAAGTATCCTGGTTGGATCTTTGTGGATGATGCAAGCACTAGGACTGAAGCGGATTCAAAAAACGACCGTGACCATATTCGGCGCAAGACGGATTCTTGGTAAGCGTCCGCTTCGCAGCCCATAACATTCGCAATCCATGAACATTGCGATCACTCGTGGGTGGTGGTAAAATCCGCCGCAGGAAATTGTGAAGTTGCGAAGTGCATGGGCATGTTGCCGTGAAGGAGGCGAAGCGTGTGCAAATTGACTGGATGAAGCTCTCAATCGTAGCGATACTAATCCTTCTTGGTCTGATCTACTTGCGGTTGACTGACATCTACCAAAAACTTACTCAGCGGGAACGATTGGCAGAGGAAAAGCGACAACGCTCCCTAGAAGCTTTCAGGCGAATGGTGCATTCACATAAAGAAGCCTGGAATAAATTATCAGAAGCCGACAAAGCCAGATTCAATGACTTTCACTACGAGCATACTATCGGCAAAATAAGCGATGCGGACTATGAGGCGATGAAAAAAGAGTTGAGCGACAAGACAAACGGAATTCTGACATAATTAGCTGCCGCCTATACTGCTTGGCCCTGGACTTTGGCAACCGGCCCGCCGCGCGGCACTCTGGATTTTACGCTGGAATTCGCTCTGGAATGGAACGTCGCCGGACCTTTCGCGCTTGCCATTGCCCCCTCTCCCATGGCTGGCGAAGCGCCAGCCTCGGATGAGAGTGCGACTGCGTCGCTTGCAAGTGCCTTTGAGGAGCAGATGGGGCTGACGTTAGGATCGGGCAAAGGTCCGGCGCCCGTGATGATGGTCCGCCATGTGGAAAGACCCAGCGGCAACTAATCGCTCTTGCTGGGCCAGCCCGCGCCGAGGGGAGAGGCTGCCGCCAGGGACTTCAGCCGCGGAGCGAAGTGTTCACGCCGCGCTCCCACTCCCGCAGCATCCGTTGTCCAATCCCGGCAAACTGCGGATGCTTCTTGGTATGGGAGTGAACCTCTTTGCCGGTCTCCTGAATCGCTTCCGCGATACGCTCCAGAATCTGCCGGATCTTCGCGGGCGTACCGCAGGCCCGTGTTTCGGCGAGCTTCCTGAGTTCCCTTGCCGTGGGCCATCCGGTGGAGCCGTTGAGGGTCAGCGCCAGGCTGTCTTTGGGAAGATACACGGACGTCGTCACCAGATCGTAGGCAGGGGCGAGCCGTGCTTCGCCTTGTACATCGTCATATAGGATCCCAAAATTCTTCAGATGCGCGTCGCCATTGCGAAGCGCGCAGTTCAGCGCAATCAGGATGAAGAGCTTCTCCATATCCTCGTTGACATGGGTGGAGTTGGCGAACTGGGCGAATCGCTTCATCACCGAGGTCTCGTAACTGCCGCGATATTTCTCGTCGGTCCGGCGGGCGTTGAGTGCGCAAAAATCCTCGAATCCCCGATAGGTCCCGTCCATGCGCAGATCGAAGCGGTCGATAACCAGCGCCAAGCCGTCCTCCGCCAGGCGATAGGGGGGCACTTCAAGTCCGCACTTGCCCGCCGCCATCAGGCAGAAATACTCGTTGGCGGCGAGCTGCGGATATTCGTTCGGCTGCCACAGCTTCACGATGTGAGTGGCGCCGCGGTAGCTATGTGAGAGGCGGTGGCCGGTATGCTCCATATCGGCGAAGGCTTTTTCGTCGCGCACGAGGATCTTGGGCTGCACCCCGCTGATACCGGAGAAGGAGGCGAACTTCTCAAGCAGGTAGCGGAACAGGTCGCCGCCGCGCTTGCGTTCGAGGATCTCATCGACCGACTGAAACGGGACGGCTTCGTGGAGCTGCTCCTTTTCGCCGGTGTACCGGATGCGGCCGACCTGCGAGCGGCCAACGATCGACAGCAGGTCGAATTCGTCAAAGGCGCCGGTGGCTTTCGCGAAAACGAGGCGCAGACGCTCGCGCAGAAACCCCTCCGGCAGATTCATCTCGAAGATGGGAGGCAGGCCAAAGGTCACATTCCAAGAGGGGAGGCGTACGGGCATGGTGACGGATGCCGCGCGTCGAGCGGGTGTATCGGGCAGGTAGACGAACGTGCTGCCGCGCTCGCCGTGGCGGTCCAGCAGGCCCGCCTCAGCGGCGTCGGTCCAGACTCTTATCATCGCGATCCTCTTGCATTAGTTCGTCGAGGGTGGGACGCTGCGCACTTGCCGTCTGAAGCGTCAGTTCCAGCCCCAGAGCGGCAAGCAGTTTGGTGACCTTGGAAAAGCCCAATTCCCCGGCGCGTCCGTTCTCAAGCGCGTCGAGCGTGGCCCGGCTTAGCCCTGCCTTGCGCGCGAGCTCCGTCTGGCTGAGTTTGAGCCTTCTACGTTGCTCGCCGACTTGGCCGCCTATGGAGATCAGGTCCAGCATAATGCCTAGTATATTATGCAAATTGAGGACTAGCAAACACTTTGCCTGATATATTAGGCAAATCCGGGTGCTCAGGTTCAAGATGGGACTGGGATCTCACCACACAGGAGTGTTGCCAGGGACGCCTTCGTCGAGCATCACAAGAATAACATCCAGTTTCGGTGTTTCGACCGTCTCTGGCTGAATGGATGGGTGGGTGGGCTGTTCTTACGTCAACACCCCGTAAACCATAGATTTTGTGGTGCGCCCGGGGTGACTCGAACACCCGACCTTCTGGTTCGTAGCCAGACGCTCTATCCAACTGAGCTACGGGCGCGCGGAGGTTTACTCTCCCACTGTAGCGAACCACTTGCCCTCTCCGCAACCCCCGGTCACAATAGAGTTTCAGCTCTCATGCGCCAGCCTTATCAGATCGCGGCCCTGCGGACTCTGGCCACCCGTTTCCGTAGTGCCATTTGCGCCACGGACCCGTCCGAGGTCGATCCCGAAGTCCGCTTCATCGTGGCCGGCTTTCCAAAAGGTGTCTGCGGCGCGGTCTGCTTTCTGCTGGGCCACTATCTGCGCGAAAATGGCTTTCCCGGCGCCGAGTACGTCAACGGAATCCGCCGCTTCGACGGCGAATCTCATGCCTGGATCGAAACCGAGGGCATCATCGTCGATATCACCGGCGACCAGTTCGCCGATGTCGTGGAAGAAGTCGTGGTCACCCTCGATCCCACCTGGCACCGGCAGTTCAGCGACTCCCCCGGACGCAGACCCGCCGATTTCCTGATCTATGGCCAGGACAGCCCGCACGGCCTCGCCTACGCACCCATCGCCAGTCATCTGCCTTCGCTGTAGCGCCACTGGGCGGGAACAATTCGCCGCCGGCAGTGTCCAGTCAGCCGAGGACCCACATATGGCAATGTCACTCGGCTCCCACGGCCGCCATCGCGCGGACATCAACATGACCCCCATGATCGAGGTGCTGCTGGTGCTGATTATCATCTTCATGGTGATCACGCCCACCACGCCGCGAGGACTCAACGCACTTTTGCCGCAGCCGCCGCAGGCAAGCCCACCCTACACGCCTCCTTCCCACGACATCGTGGTCACGGTCAACGGTGACGGGACCGTCAGCCTCAACCAGGAACCCGTCCTGCTGGCCGAACTGTCCGGCCGCCTGGTCACCCTGTTCCGCAACCATCCGAACCACGTCATATTCGTGCGCGGACAAAAGGGTCTGGAGTTCCAACCGGTCGCCGAAGTCATCGACATCGCCCGCGGAGTGGGCCTCGACCGGGTCGCGCTGATGACGCAATAATGCGCCGCCCTTCACGAAATCGGCGAAGCCCCGCGCCCTCCCGCGGTATCAATATGGGTAAGGAGGGACCCAGTGGAATCCCGAACATGTACACCGGTCCAGCCTGGAGGAACGGCTCACATGCCCTCTATCCTGTTTCGGCAGCGGGCTTGGTTCAGCGAGGACGGGCGGGCAGGCGAGCACCGCCTGCCCCACCTCCCCGGTTACCGCTTGTGCGCCAGGAAAGTCTGGTTGCCGGGGTCGAAGGTGAAGGTGTACAACACATGGGTAGCGTTCATAATCATGATGCGCTTCCAGGCCGCCTCAATATCATGGACGGTGGGAGTGTCCAGGCCGACCAGGTGGCCGGACACCCGATCGGGCATGTCGCGGATGGACTCGGGCAGCGGCGTGTCGCAGTCCAGTTCAGCCTGGTAGTGAGCCGGTTTCAAGGCGTTGTTGAGAAAGATCGAAATATCCTGAGGCGCGAGCATAAGACACGGGCCTCCTTTGGAAGAGAGTCTAGCACGATGACAAGTCCTCGAAAATCGCCCAGCGCCGATGGGGCGTTGCGCGAACATCTGGCCGCGATGCTACGCGGCGGCCATGCCCATATGAGCTTCGATAAAGCGGTGCGCGCGTTTCGGCCGGACCGTATCGGCGTCCGGCCGACCGGCTTGCCCCACTCGGCGTGGGAACTGCTGGAACATATTCGCCTGGCGCAGGCCGACATCCTGCGCTTCAGCCAATCGGCGGACTACGTTTCGCCGCCGTTTCCGGACGGCTACTGGCCGAAGTCGCCGGCGCCCGAGCGCGAGAGCCAGTGGAGCGCGTCCATCCGCCGGTACCGCAAAGACCTGGCCGAATTCGAAGCCATGATTCTGGACCCGGCGCAGAATCTCCGGCGCAAGTTCCCGTGGGGCAGCGGGCAAACCCTCTTGCGCGAGGCCCTGACCATCGCCGATCATACGTCGTATCACCTGGGCCAGTTAGTGTTGGTGCGGCAACTGGTCGAAGGGTAGCACGGCCGCGGGCTTCCAAAATACCAACGCCGTAATGATGGTGAGCAGTTGTACCGAGACCACCAGCGCGACGCAGGCGGGCCATCCGCCGCGGTTCCAGAAATGGCCCGACAAGGCCGACCCGGCACTGCCGCCGGCGTAGTAACACATCACGTACAAGCCCACCGCGGACGCCCGGGCCTCCCGCGCCACCGTTCCGATATAGCTTGACGCCGACGAGTGTCCGATAAAGACGCCGGTGCAGCACATCGATAGCCCCAGGATCACCGCCGGCAGGCTCGGGAGCAGGGTCAGGCAAATTCCCGCGATGCCGCCGCCGAAGGCCAGCGTCAGGGTGAAGCGGTGGCCCATATGGTCGATCAAGCGGCCGGCGAACGGTGTGACGAAGGCGCCCACCAGGTAGACCGTGAAGAGCAGTCCGAGCGCCGCCGTGCCCAAACGGAACGGCGGCGCCGCCAGATAGAAATTGATGTAGTTGAAAGTGCCGAGCAGGGTGAACAGGACGCAGAAGCCCACGGCATAAGTGGCCAGCAGGCGGGGATTCCGCACATGCCGCAACATGGCGCGCGCGGTGGAAGCCGGCTGCCTCTGGCGGTCCGCGGGGTGGCCCCGCGGCAGCCACGCCCAGATGGCCACGCCGCCGAGCGCGTTGAGCACGCCCAGTGCGACAAACGCCCATCGCCACGAAAACCACGCCGCGGCCAGGGCCGCGACCATTCTTCCGGTGAATCCGCCCAGCACCGTGCCGGCCACATAGGCGGACATGGCCGACCCCGCTCCCTGTTCCCACTCCTCGTTGATGTAGGCGATGGTGACGGCGAAAATGCCGGGTGTGAAAACGCCCTGCCAGAAGCGCCAGAAGAGCAATTGTCCCAGGCTGCCGGACAAGCCGGCGAGGATGGTTGGGACAGCCAGGAGAAACGCAGCCGGAACGATGACGTTCCGGCGGCCGAAACGATCGGCGATAATGCCGGTGAACGGCGCCGTGACGGCCACCGCCAGGGTAGAGACGGTGACCACGAACCCGATGGTTCCGGCCGACGCGTGAAACGCCACGGCCAGCAACGGCAGCAGCGGTTGCGGCGCGAACAGCGTGAGGAACGCACAGAATCCGGCCAACACAACGGCGGCGGTGCGGGTTCGTGCATGAGGACGTGCCGCTTCGCGGGGCTCCGCCCACGCGACCGGCACAGGATCGGCCATTACCTTTATTATCGACGGTGGGGAGCAGGAGGGTTAGCTTCGGGTGCGTAAGAGCCCGCGAAACAATAAGCTGACCAAATGTCTCGAACGTGCGCAATCGCTCCCTCACGGTCGCGGCTCTGTCAAATGCGCATGCCGAGCCGCGCGCCGGAGCGGCTTCTAATAATAAGCGATCTGGGGAAGGTCCGTCACCGCCTGTGCCACGAAATTCCCAAAACGGTTAGGCACCCGTTAGTTTCCAGGGTCAGAACTCCTGATGTCGTGGAATTTGCAGTGAACCCGAAGATGCTCTCGCCATCGAAAGGAATGGCGCAGAGCATTTTCCCCGCCGGGCTGAAATTGCGGGGTGACATCAGGAGTTCTGAAACTGGCGGGTATGGCTGGAATGCGGCCCGGGGGAAATTTCCGGTCTGAAGGTTCTCCGTGGGAGTCGGATTCGAGCGGCAGGCGGAAGCCGTTAACCAGATGGATTCAGCGCTGGGGGTGAACTAACGTGGTATTGTGTGGCAGCGGTTTTTGCGAGTGGCCGCAAGTTATTGAAAAGATGGAGCGGGAGACGGGGATCGAACCCGCGACCAACAGCTTGGAAGGCTGAGACTCTACCACTGAGTTACTCCCGCTCGATCCCTCCCATTCTAGCAAATGGATCGCGCCGATCGCGTGCCGGAATAGTATGCTGGATGAATGCGTAATTGGGTGATAGCAGTGGCCGTTCTGGCCTGCATTCCAGCGTGGGCCGACTCACGCTTTCGGGTCGCGCACATGGTTCGCACCGACGTCCCGCCCGGCAGGGGACAATGCGACATCCGCCTGCAGGTCGACAACGAAGTGGAAGTCACGGTGCGCCGCGACATGGTCGTGAGCCGGACCCTGTCCGGGCAGGATGCGATCGACGATGGGTCGGAATGCAGTTTCCCGCTCCCCGATCGCGACATCCGCGGCTTCAGTTTCCAGGGGGTGGACGGCCGCGGCGATGTTCGCATGGTGGCGCCGCCGTCGCCGCGCAACGATTTCGCGGTTGTGGTGCGAATCCTCGATTCGGCCGGGGGGTTCGGACGGTACCACTTCCGCCTGAGTTGGGACGCCGCCGCCGCGCCCGCACCCCGCGGACCGGACATGGACCGCAGAACGCCTTCCCCGGCCGGCCCCGACGGCTTCGCCAGGAACAACGTAATCAATTACCACGGGCATGGCACGGGGGAATCGCGCCTGAACGACTACAGCCAGCGGCTTGCCGATGTCAGCGTGGATATCGACCTGGGCGCCAAAATTGTGGTCAGTTTTGCCCCCGAGCGTGGGCGCGGCAACGACCGGGCGGCGCGGCCCGCGGTTTTCACGGGCACGGTAATGAGCCGTGAAACAGGCCGCCTGAGGGCCGACATGGTCACCGAGGATGGCCGCCTGCACGGCACCATGACGCTCTCGGTGGACGACCGCCAAAACGTCAACAGCATTACCATGGACGCCACCGACGGCCGCGACCACCTGCATCTCGTCTGGGACCGCCGGTAGGCTGGCTATTGTTTCTTGTGCGCCAGACGGCTGCACGCCGTATCGGGGCCGGAAACGTCGATGGCGGTATTGCCCTCCTCGATGGAGGCGATCTTTCCTTCCATGTCGACCACGAAAGTCAGAACTCCTGATGTCGCCCCGCAATTTCTGCCTGGCGGGGAAAATGGGTTGAGCCATTCCTTTCGATGGCGAGAGCTCACAGGTGGGGCAGGCGGCGCCACCTGCCCGCCCGCACTGAATTTCGAATAGGATCGAGCGAAGGCGAGCACCGCCTGCCCCACCTGCGGGCTCACTGCAAATTCCACGACATCAGGAGCTCTGAATTTCAGCACCCTACACCTCTATACCTCCGGAGTTGACAAGCAACAGATCTGTTGCTACCGCCGCTTACACCTCCAGCACCAAACCGCGCGCCGGAATTTGAGTGGCCCGCTGCAACGCCAGCGCGTACAACTGCACTTGCGCGACATTGCGTTTCTCGCGGCGATCCGTCTTGTAATCGACCACCGTCCACAAGTTCCCGCTGCACCAGGCGAAGTCGATGCGGCCGTCCACCAACGCGCCATCTTCCAGCCGGACCATCACCGGCAATTCGTGATGACGCTCCGCTCCGGCGGGCATCACGCGCGCCACATATTCCAATGCCTGCCGCGATGCTTCCGCCGCCGCGGCGCGCTCCGCGTCGCTGGCCGAATGGCGGCGGCCCCAGACGTCCGCCAGCGCGGCGACTTCGTCGGGCGACGTGGCGTGCTGCAGAATATCGTGCACCACCCGGCCGAATTTCCGGCCCGTGGGACGTCCGGCGGCCACCGGCAGCGTCACGGTCTCCACCACAATGTGCCCGGCCTCGGCGGCGCTACCCGAGGTCTCCGCGGTGGTCACGCGATAGCTCGGAATCTGGCCGCGCTCCAGCCTTTGCGCGCGTCCGTCTTTCCATTCCTGGTAGCGCCGCAGACCTTCGGCCGCCTGTTCGCTATTGCCGCTGAGTACCTGCTCGTTCTCCACGCCCTCCGCCTTGGCCACGCGCAGCGCCAGCACCGCGGGGTCGAACCAGACCACTGTATGGCCGCCGGTCTTGGGATAGTGCAACCCCGGTTTTACCGAAACCTCCTCGGGCTGGTCGGCCGGACGGTTGAGCACCGTCGCGCTTCCGAATTTCGGACAGCCGGGCGCATTCGCGGAAACGCGCCAGCGCTCCGGCGGCGGATAGAGCGCCTCGTGCAGCGGGCTCAGCCATCCGCCCTGCCGGTCCTCTTCGCCGATGGCGGCCACCACCAGCAAATCGCGCGCCCGCGTGGCCGCCACGTACGCCACGCGCAAGGCTTCCTCTTCATCCGCACGCGCTTCCTGCTCGGCGGCGTCCAACAATTCCCAGGGCGCGCACCAGAGCAGCCGCTGCGCGCATAGCCGGGCGTCGGGATCGCTATAGCGGTCGCCGCCCTGCGGGCCGGTGAGCCTGGCCGTCAGGTCGGCCAGAATCACCACCGGAAACTCCAGCCCCTTGGCCTTATGGACGGTCATCAATTTCACGCCGCGGCCTTCCTGTTCGAGCACCGGAGCTTCGCCGGTGTCGCCGCTTTCGTACTCGCTCTCCAGGTACTCCACAAAGGCGCGGAATGAGGTGGCCGCGCCGCCGGCCTCGAAGGCGCGCGCCAGGTCGGTGAGACGGAAGACGTTGGCCAGCACGCGCTCGCCGCCTTTGCGGAAGGCGAACCCGGCGTGCGCGCGCGTGGCTTCCAGCAACTCGTGGATGGTGTCGGCGATGGGGCGGTAGTTGCGCCGGCGATGCAGTTCGCGCAACACCTGGAAGGCATCGCGGATGGGAGCGAACCCGGCGTCAAGATCCTCCGGCAACTCGCGCATGGGATGGAAACGCCCGTGGGCGTTGCGGAATTTCAGCAGCGTGTCGTCGCGCACGGCGTACAGGCCGCCGCGCAGAACGGCGAAGACGCTCAGCTCATCGTCGGGCCATTCGACGGCGCGCAGTGCGGTGCGCAGCGTGCCCACCTCTTCGCGCCGATGGAACGACTTCGACCCCACCAGCAGATGCGCGATGCCACGGGCTTCCAGCGCACGCACGTACTCCTGCGTCAGGTCCGTGCCGAAATTCGTAAAGCGGCGGAACAGGATGCAGACGTGCTCCGGCTTGACGGGGACGCGCGCGCCGGTGGAGAGGTCGCGCACGGTCCAACCGCTCTCCGTGGAGAGCCACTGAATGAAGGCCGCGACAGCGTTGGGCGAGCACTCTTCGATGCGGACATTGGAGAGATTGCGCGAGCCATACGGATGCGGCATGGGCAGAGCGACTACGCCGGGCTGTCCATCGGGATCTTCCGCGCCGCCCTCCAGCGGCAGGTAATCGGGGATGGTGCGGGCAAAGGCCGCGTTGACGAAGGCCTGAATAGTGCAGGTGCTGCGCGTGCTGGTGGGCATCTTCAGCGACGCGACTCCCGCGCCGGTGAGCGAGCGGCAGATACGGCGGAAGAGGCGCGCATCGGCGCGGCGGAAGCGGTAGATGGATTGCTTGGGGTCGCCCACTACGTAGAGTTTGCCGGGCGCGGGAATGGCTTTGCGCCAGTCGCGCTCGGCGGGGTCGGCGGCGGCCAGAAGGAGCAGAATCTCGGCCTGCAGCGGGTCGGTATCCTGAAACTCGTCGACGAAAATGCGCTGGTAGTCCTGCTGCAATTGGGCGCGCGCGCCGTCGTGTTGCAGCAGGTCGCGCGTGGAGAGCAGCAGGTCCATGAAATCGAGCTGCCCGGCCTGCCGCTTGCGCTGCTGGTAGAGGCCCACCACTTCCCACAACTCGTCGCGCAGGTGCGCGGCCAGATCGGCATCGGCGTGCCGGCCGAATTCTTCGATGGCGGCCTGCAGCTCCTCCCAGGCTGCGACCACGGCTTCGCGCGTGACGCCGTCGCCGTACTTGCCGTGGCCGTGCTTCAACCATTTCATGTCGCGCGGCAGACGGAGCGCTTCGTTCTCGACGACGTTGCCGTCGAAGCGGCCGGCGGCGCGGGCGCGTTCCACACGTTGCAGGAATTCGGCCAGGGGACGCAGTCCGTCGTAGAGAATGTCGCGCGAACGCGAGCAACGATTGCGCAGTTCGAGCGTGCCCTCGGCTTTATGGATGAGGCTTTCCAGGCGGACGTCGCGGTCGAAGCCGCGCTTGTCCCAGGGTGCGTTGAAATCGCGCCACTCGGCCAACGACCAGGCGGCGAGGCGCAACGCGTCGAGCGGCTCCGCGCCATCGCGCTCCTCCCGCCACGAAAGGCGAGCGAGGGCTCGAACCAGCGCCGGCGAGGGCGACGCGAGGCGATGCTCGATCCAACGCCGGAAGACGCCGCCGAAGACGCGCAGGGCGTCGGGTTGCGCGAGCTCCTGAAATACCGGGTCGACGCCGGCTTCCACGGGACGGCGGCGGAGCAATTGCGCGCAGAAAGCGTGGATGGTGCCGATAAAGGCGCGGTCGAGGGAGCGCGCCGCGTCGGCCAGGCGTGCGCGGATATGCGGATCGAGTTCGGCGGCGCGGCGCTGCTCGAGTTGGTGGCGGACGCGGAGCTTCATGTTGCCGGCGGCGGCGTGAGTGAATGTGACGGCCACGATAGTCTCCACCGCGGTTCCGGCGGCGATGGCTTCGACGATGCGGTTTACCAGCGCGGTGGTCTTGCCGGTGCCGGCGGAAGCTTCCACTACCCAGCTCTGGTCGAGGGCCGCGCGGGTTACGGGCATGGGTGGGGCTCCTTGGGCACGTGGGGCAGGCGGGGCCGTGGGGCTGGATTTGCAGAGCCCGGTGGGGTGTCCGCTCCCTTGCGGTCGCGGCTCGGTAAGATACGGTCGCGGCTCGGTAAGATACGGTCGCGGCTCGGTAAGATACGGTCGCGGCTCGGAATGAGGGTACCTATCGCCATGTGCGCAGCTCCTTCAGCGCCTTCAACTCGGGCGCCGATTTTTCGCCAACGCGCTCCTCTTCATAAGGACCGCAGACCGGCAGATATTCGCACCGTTTGCAGCCGTCTTTGCGCGGCGCGGCCGGCAGAAAGCCATTGCGCATGGCCTCGTCGATCAGGCGGAGTACCTGCAAAGCGCGCTGGCGTGCCCAAGCATTGAGCGGCACGTCGACCGTGGCGTAGTTCTGCGCGATGGTGGAATAGTAGAGCCGTCCGAAGGCGACCGGCTCGCCGAGAATCTTTTCGGCGGCCAGCGAATAGAGCGCCGGTTGCAGCACTTCGCCCCCACCTACCAATTCGGGCCGCGGGTCGGGCACGCGGCCGGTCTTGTGATCCACCACGCGCAACACGCCGCTGGCATGGCGCTCCACCAGGTCGATCGATCCCTGCAGGCGGAAGCCGCCCTCGATCTCCACCGGGTCTTTGCGACTGCGCGGGTCGCGGCCAGCGGGATCGCGCAGGCCGAAGCTGAGCTCGGAATACTGCGGAGTCCAGTCCGGCTCGAGCGCCGCTCTTTGTTGCAGCCAGCCACGCAGGTCGGCGCGGATGGCCTGGATCTCCGCGTGCCAGATCTGCGGAATGGCGGGCGCCAGATCGGCCTCAAAGCGCTGGGCCACCTGCGCCAGAACGGCGTCGAGCCGCTCGAGCGGATCGGCCCCGCGAAGCAGCTCGAATTGCACCGCATGGTAGAGTTCGCCGCGCGTGGCCGGGTCCATGCGCTGGATCCCCACCGGCGCTTCGGCGGCGCGCAGTCCGTGAATGCCGCGCAGAGCGAAGCGATAGGGGCAGCGCGCGTACTGCTGGATCGCCGAGGGCGACCAGGGGCGCTGCGACATCAGGTAGGGCGTGAGTGCATCGCTGCCGATCTCCTCTACAATCAGGCCGTCGGCCGCTTTCCATGCCTTGTGCCAACGGGCCCAGCGGGCGCGCAGAGATTCCACGGAGCGGCCGGGCAGACTCTTCAAATATTGGCCGGACCCGGGCGCGAGCGGGGCCAGCGTGGCGAGATCGAACTCGGCATCGTCGATGGCAGCGGCGGCATCGGGCGGCGCGGGCCATCCGATGCGCGTCTCGGTACCGGATCGCGCGCGCGATTCAAACTCGCGCACGCCCATTTCACGGCCGCCGGCAGCGCGATGCGCCTCGAAGGCATAGTAAGACGGCACACGCTCGCGCCCGGTGAGCAGATCCAGGCGCGAGAACGAAAGGTACAGGCGCTCGGAAGCGCAGGCCACGGCGACGCCCAACAGTTCGGTATCTTCGGCGCGCAGTTCGATTCCCAACTCGCGCCGCTGGGCTTCGAGCAGGAGCGGGTCTTCCGCCGGCGGCCGCGGGAACAGCCCTTCATTCACGCCGGGGACGAACGCGCGGCGAAACGCCATCCCGCGCGCCTCTTCCACGGAGCCCAGCCAGACCTTGCCGAATCGCGATTCCCTGGGCGCCGCCGTTAGCGAATTCAGCCGCGGACTCAATACCAGCAGGACTTCGCTCAACGACACCGGCCCGATCTCCGACATTGGCTCCAACTCTTCCAGCAGTTGGATCACGCTCTCGGGCTCGCGTAGAGCGAATTCGGCCAGTTCGGTGAGCGCCGCGATCCATTCGCCCCACAGGGCACGCACCGGCAGCGCCGCCAACCGCGTGATCGCAGGCAATGCCAGACGCGTGAGATTCTCCACAGCGGCGATGCGGAGCGCCAGGCGCTCGCGCGCCTCGGCATCCTCTTCCGCGGCGTGGCGCCGATGGAACTCCTCGCGCAGGCCGGCGAGGCGCGTCTCCCAGCGCGAGAGCCCGCCGATCACGGCGGCGTCCACGAGCAACTGCTCCCACAGCGCAGGCGTGGCCGGCTCTTCCTCTTCGGGCATTTGTCCCAACGAGAGATACTCGGCGAATCGCGACGCGGAAAGGCCTTCGTCGGCGCAGTGCAGCAGAGCCAGAAGACTGCGCCCGGCCACATCGGGCCGCCGCGCGCCGAGGGTGCACGACGCGGGAATTCCGGCGCGGCGCAGAGCTTCCAGAATGAGCGGCTGATGGCGCTCCGGAGAACGCAGCAGGATAGCGATCTGGTCGAAGGGCACGCCTTCCGCGGCCGCCGCGTGGATGGCGCGGGCGATCTCCACGCACTCCAGCGCTTCGCCGGAGGTGGAAAGGATGACCACGCTGCCGTCTTCTTCGCGCACCGGCACGGCGTCGCCCGAGAAGAGATAGCGCTGCAACGATTCCAGCGAACTCGCGGGCTCGGCGCTATCCGGGGCGATGCGCAAATCGAGCGCGATGCGCGCCGCGCCCATCACGGAGGCGAGCAATTCGCGCTCCAAGCGGCTGCGCGGAGCGAGATCGAGCGCCACCACGGCCGTCTGGCGCAGACTGTTATAGGCGGCGGAGAAAGCGTCGCGGGCCAGGTGGACGCGCGCGGCGTGGTCGGCAAACCGGCGCTCGGAAAGCTCGCGCGTGTAGGCCTCCAGCAGGCGCGCGAGGTCGGGCCCCGATTCGCCGCAAGCGCGCAGACGCTCGGGGTCCACGGCGTTGAGACGGAGTTCTTCGAAAGTCGCGGTGAGCGCCCGCGGGAAGCCGGGAAAGCCGGCGACCGGCCGCAAGTAAGTGAGATCTCCCCGCTGGAGCGCCGTGACGCGCGCGGCCAGCGCTTCACGCACGAATCGACCGACCGGCACGAGTCCGCGGCGATTCAACTCCCCGGCGGACAGTTCCAGCACGAATTCTCGAAACGCCAGGCGGCGGACGCCCATCAGGGCGGTGGCGCAGGCTTCGAGCGCCACTTCGTTGGCCGCCGCGCGCACGGGCGCCAGCACCAGGACGGGGCCCGCGGCGGCGAACCGCGAGACGAATTCCAGCGCACGGCGTCGCAGTTGAGAGTAGGAGTTCAGATACACACAGTTAAACACGGAAGCGTTTGAGAATGGAACCGATTTCGTCCACGCGAATCGGCTTGGTGATGAAAGCGCCCATGCCCGCCGCTTCACAGGCCGTGCGCGTCTCATCCAGAACGCTTACGGTCGCGGCTCTGAACGCGCATCGGAGCCGGGCCCAAAGGGCACCCCGTAAGGGAGCGTCAGGCAAGCTTATTATCCGCCATGGTGAGTCATTTATCCTCCGGGCGTCGCTACCCATATATGAGGCGCAAATGGCTGCTCGACACCCTCGGAGGTCTGCCGGACTGCCTGCTCCTCACATCAGGGGCTGCACGCAGCATCCGCGGCCCCTACAAAAGGTGAAGGAGAAACATGCCATGATGAAATCCGTACTTGTCGCTTTGATGTCGCTCACTCTTGCCGTGCCGGCATTTAGCAAAACCCACAAGGAGACGTATCCGGTTCCTTGCAGCGACCTGTGGGCCGCGGTCAAGGACACGCTCCGGAACTCGGGGAACTACGGCATCATCTCGACGGACAACGCCGAGATGACCGCTTCCTACAATATTCTCGGGGCCATCCGCAAGCGAACCAACTCCGTGGTACTGAATACTCAGGGGTCCGGCTGCGAGCTGCAAATTCAGTCGAACTACAGCGGAATCGCGCACGACGACGCGGGCGATTTCAAGAAGCGCGTGGACGAATCGCTGGCCAAGCTGAAAGCTGCGCCGCCGGCCGACACAAAGAAGTGATTCCGGGGCTATTTCGGGGACAGGCTACATAACCTCGAAACTCCGCTCCGCTCACCGATTTGTATTTCGAGGTTATGTAGCCTGTCCCCGAAATAGCCCGTGGCGGTGGGCGTGGATCAGGTTGGTGCGGCGCAGCAGGCCGGTATTTACTAAGATGTCGGCGGGACGGCCCTCGGCCACTAACTTGCCGCCGTCCAGGACATAACACCGGTCGGCGATATCTTCCAAGTGGCCGAGGTCGTGCGTGGCGGTGATTACGGATTTCGAGCCGCCGCCCCATTCCACCATCAGGTCGATGACCTCGCTCTGGCTGCGTGGGTCGAGCGCGGCGGTGGGCTCATCGAGCAAGAGCACCGCCGGATCGAGAACCAGCACACTGGCCAGCGCGACGCGCTTCTTTTCGCCGCCCGACAAGCGCTGCGGGATGCGATTCTTCAGATGGCCGATCCGCAGACGGTCGAGGATTTCGCCCACGCGGTCGCGGATCTCATTCTTCGGCCAGCGAAGCTGCAACGGGCCGAATGCCACTTCGTCAAACACCGTGGGATTGAAGAGTTGCACGTCGGGGTTCTGGAAGACCATGCCGACGGTGCGTCGAAAAGGCAAGGCGAAAGCGTCGTCCAGCAGGTGGTCCTCGCAGAGTTCTTCGCCGCGAAACAAGATGGCGCCGGATTGCCCGAAAATCAGCCCGTCGAGCAGGCGCAGGAGCGTCGATTTGCCAGACCCGTTGGCGCCCAGCAGTACCCCGCGGCTTCCCTCCGCAATGGCGAGGCTGAGATCGTCCACCGCGGTGACGCCTTCGTATCGGTAGGTGAGGCGGTCCAGTTCGAATAGCATTATCGCCCCAGCAGAATGGAGACGGCCGCGACGGTCGCGAAGGCTCCCAAGGCAAACCAATCGAGCGGCCGCATCCGGAAATCGTCGAGCAGATACACCTCGCCGCGGAAGCCGCGCGCTTGCATGGCCAGGTAGACTTCGCCGCTCATGTGGAGGGTCTTGTGGAGCAGCACTCCGGAACTGGAGACCGCCAGGCGGCGGCTTTCGGCGGGTGTCATGCGGTTCACGGTGCGGCTCTGGCGCGATTCGAACATCTCGTGGGCGGTCTCCAGCATCAGCAGAATGTAGCGACACGTCATCCCGAGGATCACGACAAACACCACCGGAACGCGGAAAATGCGCAGCGCTTTCAGGATGTGCGTCCACGGCGTGGTGTACGCCAGAACCAGCATCAGAGTAGTCGCGGTCCCGGTCCGCAGCATCAGGAAACTGGCCGTCCGCAGGCCCTGCAGCGTGATGGGCATGCCGTGGAACGGAGTTCCGGGCGTGAGGAAGAGCGCCGGCACGGCGATGACGCCGCTGAAGATCAGGGCGCCGAGCCAGGCGCGGCTGGCCAGCACGCCGATGGGAATGGCGGATACCGCGGCCAGCACGATGGCGAGCATCAGGACCGCGGCGATCAACCAAAGCTTGGCCGCCAGCGCCACCGAGACGATCAGAGCCAGGATTCCCGCGACTTTCACCCTGGGATCGAGCCGCTGCAGCACGCCGGTGCGCGAGGCGGAGGCTTCCGCGTAGATGGCCCGCTCCATGGCGGAGCGCAGTCCTTCGAGGGTGTGTTCGATAAATCCGCCGCGGCGGCGGGGATGAATGTCGCTCATGAGCGGCCGACCAGGAGGACAACGACCACGATCAGGCCGGCGCCAAACATGGCGGAGAGCAGATATCCGAATGCGGCTCCGCGAATATAGGGAGGGGCGTAGCGGGCGAAGGGCGCGGTCCAAATGGACGACAACTTTTGCATTCCCTGTGGGGCGCGCTGGGGTGCGGCGTGATGCAACGATGCCAACGCGATTTCGCGGCGGACGGCGGGATTGGCATAGTCCGAGGCCATCCATTCGCCCCAGGCGGAACCGGCGGCCAGGATACCCAGCGGCGTCAAAACGAGGAGAATCGCGAGGCCGGCCCATAGGGGTCGAAGCGGTCTCTTGGAGGCTTGCGGAAGCGCTTGCCCGGTATCGCGAATGTTGCCGGCCGTGGTGCGCAGCAGGGACAAGTCGGACCGCTGCAGGAAGGCGACCACGCCCGCCGACACGACGAGTTCCGCGAGTCCGGCGATGGTCAAATGGCCGATCATCATGGCGGGAATGGCGATGTTCAGAGGATAGGGGCAATAGAGCGGAGCGCCGGCGGCATCCTTATAGAGCATCGGCTGAATGCCGAATTCGACCGCCGCGAGCAGCGCCGAAACGTTGATGGCGAGATAGCCCGCGATGCCGGCGGCCACCACCCGCCGGGCCGATGCCAGCGCCGACCGTCCGGCCACCAGCCGGTAAACGGCATAAGCCACCAGCGATCCGGCGATCGCCATATTGAAGCAGTTGGCTCCGATGGCCGTCACGCCGCCATCGCCGAAGAACAGCGCCTGCACAATGAGCGCGACCGAGACCGCCAGCATGGCCGCCCAGGGGCCGATGACGACCGTGGCCAGGCCGATTCCGGTGGCGTGGCCGGTGGTGCCGCCGGGCAGCGGCAGGTTGAACATCATGATGACAAACGAGAGGGCCGCGAAGAGCGACAACAGCGGCACCTGCCGCGCGTTCATGGCCTTCTTCACGCGCTTCAGCGCGATGCGCCAAAAGGGTACCGACGCGGCGTAGGCCACGGCGCAGGTGGCCGGACTGAGGTATCCGTCGGGGATATGCATGGAGCGATTTCGAGACTGTTCGCTACTGCTTAGTGTATTACGTTTCGCGGATTCGTAGCACTCGCCCAAGGGAGCGTAACCGATCTGGGGATTTCGTGGCACTGGCGCGGAATACGCTCCCTAACGGTACCGTAAGGGAGCGTTAGTCATTTACAGCGATCGCAGGAAACGCAGCAGATCCTGTTTCCGGGCCGGCGTCAGGTTCTGAGAATTGATCACCACCTGGTGCGCCTCCGACCCTGGACTGTCGTGTAGTTGGATAGCCTGCACAAGGTCCCTGGTCCGCCGTCATGCAGCAGAAAGATGCGGTCGCCCAAACCCCAGAGCGGCGCGGTCCGCCACTCGTCGCCGAGCGCCTGCCCCATGCGGTGGAGGGCGAGATCGGAGTACAGTCAGAACTCCTGATGTCGGCCGGGGATTTCGGATAGTTGGGGGAATTGACCTGAGCCTGAAGTTTTGACGGCCCGGCGCAACCCGCTGATCGCCGGCTCAGCGCTGGCCCTCGGGATCGGTGTGAACACCGCGCGATGGCACACCGGGACTTCATTCACGGCGGAGTACGTGTCGAGCAGTTATTTCGAACTGCCCGGATGCAAGGAGTGGGGGAAAAGGCGGGGAACAGCTTCTGAAGCGGGCAGGCGAGCACCGCCTGCCCCACCACAACTGCTAACACACATGACTTGTCTCGGTGGCGCAGGCGGTGCCGCCTGCGCTCCCTGTCAGTTTCCAGCTACCTTCACGGTGTCGGTCAGCGGCAACGCCTTCGAAGAACCGCCTACCATTACCTTGTAGTCGCCGGCGACTACCTGCCAGCCATCTTTCTGCTCGTTAAATATCGACAGGAACAACGGCTCGACGTTCACCGTCACGGTCTTGCTTTGGCCGGGGGCCAATTCCACTCTGTCCCAGCCAATCAGCCGTTTGGGTGGCTCACCGGTGCTCGACGGCAGCGACGCGTAGACCTGTGCAATCTCCTGGCCGCCGCGCTTGCCCGTGTTCTTCACGGAGAACGAAACCGTCAGGCCGCTGCCCGAAGGCGTCACTTTCAGCCCGGAATAGGCATAAGTGGTGTAGGAAAGCCCATAGCCGAAGGCGAACAGCGGCTCCTTGTTTTCGGCGTCGTACCACTTGTAGCCGACCTTCAGGCCTTCGGTGTACGGCACGTCAAACGGCGGCAAGCCGCCTCGCATGCCACCGCCAAAACCACCAGGACCACCGGTAGGAGGCGCTCCGGCAGCCGGAGCCGCCGGGCGCGGAGTTGCGGGGACGGGGGTGAGATTGAGGCCGGCGATCTGCGGATGCGGCAGGTCGGCATCGCTCTTGGCGAAGGTGACCGGCAGCTTGGCGGAGGGGTTTACCTCGCCGAAAAGAATGTTGGCGATGGCTTCGGCCCCGCGAATTCCGGGGAAGAACGCCTCCACGACGCCGCTTACCTTGTCGACCCAGGGCATGGTCACCGGCCCGCCGGTTTCCAGCACCACGATGGTGTGCGGATTGGCCGCCGCTACGGCAGCCACCAGGTCATCCTGTTTCTCCGGCAGCGTGAGCGTGGCCGCATCGCGACCTTCGCTCATCGGCTGGTTGACGAACACGATGGCCACATCGGAACTCTTCGCCAGGCTGGCAGCTGCGGCCGGATCGGTTCCGGCGTCGAAGGCGACCTTGGCGTTGGGAGCATGGGCGTGAATCGCTTTGAGCGGAGAATCGGGGAAGTAGACCGCGCCGCGGCCACCCATGCCGCCGCCCCTGCCTGCTGGCGTACCTGCCGGAGGCGGAGGTGGCGGAACGGCGTTGCCGCCGGGAGGATCCACTTGCGCCGAACCGCCGCCCGAAACGATGCCCACATCGGCATGCGATCCGATGATGGCGATCGACTTCACCGAGGCGCTCAACGGCAATTGGTTGGCGTTATTCTTCAGCAGAACGATGCTCTCTTCGGCCAGCGCCTGGGCATCTTCCAGCCCCTTGAAAATATTCACTACCTGGCGGCGCGGCGGATTGTCGATCACGCCCACGGCGAACATGCTGCGCAGAATCCGGTGCACCATGTCGTTGACCCGGGCTACCGGGATTTCGCCGCTTTCGACGGCCTTCTTGAGGTTGTCGCCGAAGAAACCGCCGCCCGGCATTTCCTGGTCGAGACCGGCCAGAGCCGCTTTATTCGTGCTGTGCGTCCCGCCCCAATCGGACATCACCCAACCCTTGAATTCAAAGGCTTTCTTCAGCACCTGGTTCAACGTGTAGTCGTTCTCGCAGGCCCAATCGCCGTTGATTTTATTGTATGAGCACATCACCCCCGCGGCCTGCGAATCGCGCAGCCCGATCTCGAACGCCAGCAGGTCCGATTCCCGCATGGAGCGCTTGTCCAGAATGGCATTGCCGATATTGCGGCCGGTCTCCTGGTCGTTGAGCGCGTAATGTTTGATGTCGCCCATGATCTGCTGATCCTGGACGCCCCTCATGAGCTGGCCCACCATCTTCCCGGCCAGGATGGGGTCTTCGCCGTTGTACTCGAAATTGCGGCCGTTACGCGGCTCGCGGGTGATGTTCACGCCGCCGCCGATCGACATGTTGTAGCCTTGGTCGCGGAGTTCGCGCCCAATCACGGCGCCGTAGAGACGTCCGGCCTTGGGGTCCCAACTGGCCGCCAAGCCGAGGGTGGACGGCAATAGCGTGGAGTAGCGGCTGGTAGTTCCGCCGCGCGTGACGCCCACCGCCGAATCCGCCATATTGAGGTCTGGAATCCCCAGCCGCGGGATTCCGGGAATCCATCCCGCGCCCCCGTTCGAAGGGCTGGGCGCCCCGCGTCCCGCCTGGCCGCCGTGGACCAGTTGAATCTTTTCATCCAGGGTCATCTGTGCGATGACCATATCCGCGCGCTGGTCCGGCGGCAGCGTCTTATCCATCCAGGGTCCGGCTGGCGGCGCCGGCTGTTGCATTCCGCGCCCACCGCCTTGCGCGAAGGCGACCGGGCTGATCATAAAGGTGACCGCTATCAAGGCGGCCAGTGAGAGACAAATGGAGAGCGTTCGAGTCGACATAGACGAATAGCCTCTTAAATTCTGGAACTGTTATCAGCCTACTGCCATTGCGGGGGCTGGCGCTAGCGGAATGCTCGAAAAAGGCCCGTCACATACCGTCCACGACGGTCTTTCCAACCACGTAAGTTACTATAAACAATGCAGGCGGGTTCCTATTTGGCCGGCCTGCCGAAGACTTCGACTTCCACGTAGTGATTCAGGTTGTTGGCGTTGTTGCCGGCACTATACAGACGTACGAAGCGCGCCTTCACGCCTTTGGCGTCCACCAGTTTGCCCTCGTAGGACTCGATGTAGTTCAGATTCTTCCCGGCGCCCTGCTTGGCCTTGTCGTTGATGTCATTGTTGAACCACGTCTGCACGTTCTGCGTGAAGGCGGCATCGTCGGCGGTCTGAACCACGACGCTGTAGTAGACCCGCGGCTGAAAATAGTGCCAGAAGAGGATGCCATAGATCTCCTGCGGCGAGGCCAGATCGATGGCGACCCACTGGACGCCGGGGCCCAGTTCCACGTCGTTGCCTTCCACCTGTTCGGTGTCGCCGTCGGTGATCATGGTGAGATCGCCCACCAGCGGTTCTTTCTCGCTGCTGGTGACGGTCTTGCCCTTGGCGACGTTAGTCACGTCGGCGGGCACCAGAAAGGGCGGGCGGGGCTTGTTGGAGGGCTTTTCCAGGTTGGGGATGTTGAAATTCGGGGGCGTGCCTTCCAGTCCCGGCTTGGGCAGTTCGATGGGCGCCGGCACCAGTTTGGGCGCCTGGGCGTATAGGCTGGCAGCGCCCAGGCCGAAGGCGGCCAGCGCCACTGTCAAATTGAGTCTGAGTTTTGTATGCATAGAATCTTCCTCACTTCGTTACAGGTATTGCTTCCAATAGCCATGCTTCCATTCCCGGGTGGCTGGCGCGGATGGCGTCCACCTCGGCGGCCGGGAGGGCCCGCCCCGCTATGGCCTACTTCGCCAATTCTTCCCCGCAAAACAGCCGAGCCACTCGATCATGCCGGTGTCGCCTTTCGCGCCAGGCATACCGGCGTATGCCTCCGAGGCTCTCGGTTCCCCGCATGAGTGGCTTTCTCCATATTGCCAAAAAAGTAGACGCTTGCATTTTCGGTGTTCACTCGTAAACCTCGCGCCGGTGGCCGATCCGCGTGATCGTGACGAGTCTCGCCGCGTCGTCGATGATGTACACCGCGCGCCAGTCACCGACCCGGACGCGCCACTGATCCCTGTGGCCTTTCAGCCTCTTGCATCCGGCGGGCCGGGGATTGCCGGCCAGCGCCAGAATCTTTCGGTCCATGCGGGCGAACGGCGCATCGTCGAGCGCATCCAATTCCTTTTGCGCCGACCGCTTGATTTCGAGAGAGTACTTAGCCACCCGGGCGTGCGCGTTTCAGGCGGGTAGCGCGGTATTGCTCGTAAGCAATGCCCTTTTCCTTCCGGCGCGATTCAGAAACAAGGCCGTCCCAGAAGTCCTCCCAGATGGCCGCGTGTTTTTTCAGGTCGATCAGCACTCCGACCTTGCGGCCCTTCTCATCGGTGACGAACTGGATTCCGCTCATGGCTCCATTTTCCCTCCGGTGACGGCAATCGGCGCAGAAAGACTGCTTTCAGGGTTGTGGGCTTTAGCCGCCTGGCAGTTCGCACGGTCTTCTCCCCCTGCCTGGAAACAGAAATTCTCTAGCTTCGTATAATAACACCGTTGCCGCAGTCGTTGGGTTGTCGCGGGGTGCTTAAACGGTTTCGGGAGGCACGTCTCTGAACGACCGCTCCCTCGCGGTCGCGGCTCTGTAAACACTTACAAACATTGAGACGCCATTCTGAGCCGCGCGCGCCAGCAAGCGGTT
>Ga0182030_10001410_pt1 | contig 49555 bp, 49 predicted proteins | sample 812S3MmetaG_FD_121299 | JGI IMG/M metagenome (GOLD analysis project Ga0182030, IMG submission 121299) | Permafrost microbial communities from Stordalen Mire, Sweden - 812S3M metaG (Illumina Assembly) | ecosystem: Environmental > Terrestrial > Soil > Wetlands > Permafrost | place: Sweden... | reverse complement strand
TTTCAGGGTCGAGGCTACCAAAGCGAGCCCGTCCAGCCAACGCAGGCCGTCCGCTTCTCAGGGCCGCAACGAGGGGCGAGCCCGATGCTCGCACGCGGGTGCGATATCTTCGCTGCCCCGCGCGGATGTGGCGGAATTGGTAGACGCGCACGGTTCAGGTCCGTGTCCTGGAAACGGGGTGGAGGTTCGAGTCCTCTCATCCGCATGGCAGAAAGGCCCCGCAAAGCGGGGGCTTTCTGCGTGGCCTCCCGTATCTTGCGTCCGCGCGTCAGGCGGGAGGACGCCGAAGCTCCCCCGCCGGGCACCGCGGTCACAGCGATTCCTTCGGAGGGGCTGTGCTTGCGATCGCGCAGGCGGGCGCGCCATGGGGAAGCCTGTGGAAAACCACCGTCGACTTGCTGCGCCGAGCTCCCGATGCCGCACGTACAGCCTCGAGCGCGAGGCGCCGATTCCCACGTCAGGACCTCGATGGCATCTCCCCTGCGGCACCGGCTGCCGCCTAGTCGACACAGCGGCCCGAAACACCCCGCACTGCATCCAGCGCGTTGGTACCTCGCGGCCATTGTGGTACTGCTGCTCGGTTGCGCGTTCTCCGCCCTGTCGGCGCGCTCGGTTGGGCGAACCGACAGCCAGGAAGCACACGTAGCCTTTCTGGTATCCGCGGACACGACGGCCGCAGCGCTCGCGACAGCCCTCCAGCACGAGGAAGATCTGGTGGTCGACGCCCGCGCCTACCTCGCAGGAGACGCCGAAGGGCCCAATGAAAGCGAGCGGGGCTTCAGGCGCTGGATTGCTTCCGTTGAAGCCCTCACCCGCTATCCCGAGGTCATGGGCGGCGGCATGATCCAGTTCGTGCCAAGGGCGCAGCTGGCCGCGTTTGCCAGGAAGGTTGTCGCCGAACCGGCCATCGGCGTCCAGCCTGGTGAGCCGTTCAGGCTCGTGCCATCGGGGCAACGGCCCTACTACTGCTTTGTCGCGCTCTCGTTCAGCCGTCGTGTCGAATCGCAGAGTGCTGCGCTGCCCGGCCTTGACTACTGCGCCACGGCCAGCCTGCGCCAGACGATCCTGCAGGCGCGCGAATCGGGGCGGAACGAGTACGTCCCGCTCACCACCGGCGGGAGTACCGGGCTGACAATCGATGCTCCGCTCTACCGCGGCAAGGGCATCCCCGCGACCACTGCGCAGCGCCGGGCACGGTTCAGGGGTGTGTTCGGGACCACCATCGAGCCGCAGGTGATCCTCGCCGCGGCGCGCCGCGGAAGGGAGGACACGACGATCGTCCTGCACAGCCCATCCACCTCGCAGGTGGGCTTCCGCGCCGGGCCCGTCGTCTCGCACGGACAGCACACCACCCGCCGTCTGCCAAACGCCTGGACCATGGAAGCCTCAGCGCGCGCTGTCAGCTTTGGCCTGCTCGCAGACTCCAAGTCCTCGATCATCCTGATCGGCGGCATCGCCTTCAGCCTCCTGCTTTCCCTACTGATCTACGTCCTGGGCACGGGCCGCGCCCGGGCGATTCTGACAGTTCGCGAGAAGACCGCCGAGATATCCCATCAGGCCCTGCACGACTCGCTGACGGGGCTTCCCAACCGCGAGCTCGCCCTCGACCGCGCCGAGAGGATCCTCGCAAGGGCAAGACGGGAACCTGGCATCGTGGTCGCTGCGCTCTTTGTGGATATCGACCGCTTCAAGTACGTCAACGACAGCTTCGGGCACGCCGCGGGCGACAGAGTCCTGATCGTCACTGCCGAACGACTGCAGCGCGCGATCCGCGACCAGGACACGGTCGGGCGAATTGGAGGCGATGAGTTCGTCGTGCTGCTCGAATCCGCCGCGCACGCCGGCTCGCCTGAGACGATCGCCGAGCGTGTGATTCAGGCACTCCGCCAACCGGTGGAACTCGGTGATGGGCGGACCATCAGCACCAGTGCCAGCGTCGGCATCGCAATCGGCGTGCGACCCACCGCCGAGCAGCTGCTGCAGGATGCCGACCTGGCGCTCTACGCGGCAAAGGCCGCGGGCAAGGACCGGTCGGTCCTGTTCGAGGCAAACATGAAGAGCGCGGCTTCGGCTCGACTGAAGCTCGAGCTCGACCTCAGCCGCGCCCTGGAGCAGGATCAGTTCTTCCTTCTTTATCAGCCAATCGTCTCGCTGGCGAGCGGGCGCGTGACCGGCGTCGAGGCCCTGATCAGGTGGCGCCACCCCGAGCGAGGGGTGGTCCAGCCGGGCAGCTTCATAGCACTCGCCGAGGAAACGGGCCGGATCCTGCCGATCGGACGCTGGGTGTTGCGCGAGGCATGCAGACAGGCCTCGGTCTGGCAGGAACAGGGCCGAGAGCTCCGGATGTCGGTTAACGTTTCGGCCCGCCAGCTCGACAGCGATCGCCTCGTTGAGGATGTCCGACAGGCGCTCGCCCGGTCGGGTGTCGAGGCCTCCGCGCTGACGCTGGAGATCACCGAGACGGCACTGATGAATGACCCCGGCGCCGCTGCCAAACGGCTGAAGCGCATCAAGACCTCAGGCGTCAGGGTCGCAATCGACGATTTCGGCACCGGGTCGAGCTCGCTGACCTACCTGCACGAGTTCGGTGCCAGCAGGATCAAGGTCGATCGAAGCTTCGTCGCGGCGATGGCGCACTCGGCGGAAGCCGCGGCGATCGTCCACACGCTGATCGAGCTCAGCCGGTTGCTCGGGATTGAGAGCGTCGCCGAGGGGATCGAAGATGAGGGTCAACTCGCGCTTCTGCGCAAGGAGGGTTGCGACTACGGCCAGGGCTTCCTGTTTGCCCACCCGCTGGACGCTCCCGGCCTCGAGGCCTTCCTGGAGCGCGACTCGGCGCGTCAGCGCCAGGCCGTCTCCTGAGCCGGGCTCGGAGGCTGGTAGCTCAGTTGCAGGTGTCTAGGAACGCAGCGATCTCCTCAACGGTCGCCGCGTCGCCCTCGAGGTGCGGGACGTGCGCGACACCCTCGAGCCAGATCAAACGAGCACCCGGGATGATCGCTGCGGCCTGCTCGTCGACCACTTGCACGTCCTCGACGTCAAGTCGGCCGATCATCATGAGGGTGGGCGCCGCGATCGCAGCCAGACGCGGCCAGGCCGGCGAGATCTCGGCCTGCTCGCCGGGGTCAAGGGCGCGCAGCGCGCGTGCGTTCATGTCGAGGAAGAGCTCACGCGCGGGCCCTTGGACGCGTCCCTCCTCAGCGCTGGGGCCATCGAGCCACATCCACACGTCGAGCCGGCCCACCTCGTCGAGGTCACCGGCAGCGTCGGCTGCCTCGATGCAGGCGTTCAGCTCCGCCGTCGGCCCCTCCTGCACATCCGGGTAGGGCGCGCCGCGAATGGCCGCGCCGATGAGCACCAGGCCGGCCACTCGATCGGGGTGAGCCAGGGCCAGGTCTATGGCTGTCTGGCCACCCATCGAGCACCCGACGAGGACCGGGCGGCGCAGACCGACAGCATCCAGCACCGCCAGCGCGTCGGCGACCGGCGACCAGCCGTCCTCGCGCTCGTAGGTGGTCTCACCGAAGCCGCGCTGGTCAAACGCGACACACCTGTGATTAGGGCTGACTCGCTCGACCACGTGGTGCCAGCTGCGCCGGTCGTTCACGCCGGCGTGAATCAACAACACATCGGCACCGTCCTGCACACCTGTGCTCTCGTATGCCAGCCGGGCGCGTCCCGAGATCGCGAACATCCCGCGGAGCTTATCCGGGCACGCCCAAGCTGCCCGCCAACGGCGCCCGCACCCGCCGCGACTGGCCGCTCCCCTCCCAGCAATGCTCGAGCCGCATCGACGCCCGCTTCGCCGAGCAGCTGCCGGCGGCCCGGGCCCGCGCTACTGGATCGTCGATCGACCGCTCAGCCGCACGCGCTAGCACCGGCCCCGCGGCACCGATGGCCGCCACCGTGGCGCAGGGACGGCGAGCAATATCATCGAGCGCCTCGTAGCACCACAGGATCGTGCCGCCTGCCCATGGCTTTGATCACGGGACCCGACCTCATCACCCCCTCAAAGAGCCCGCTCGCGGCGGCGCACCGGTGATCCACTACCGCGCCGCACGCCTATTCGCCCGCACGCAGGCGCGAAGACCGAGGTCTGGACCAACTGGACCGGCGACCAGCGTTGCGCACCGGTGGCCATCGAGCGCCCCGCCGGCGAGGAGGAGCTTGCCGGCGTGGTCGCGCACGCGGTCGCGCGCGGGCAACACGTGCGCGCGGTCGGCTCCGGGCACTCCTTCACAGACATCGCATGCACCGACGGGGTCCTCGTGAGCATCGCGGCGATGAACAAGGTCCTCGCAGCCGACCCCGCGAGCGGGCTCGTGACCGTACAGGCCGGCGCCACACTGCATCAGCTTGGCCCCCTTCTCGCCGAGCTTGGCCTGGCGCTCGAGAACCAGGGGGACATCGACGCGCAGGCGCTCGCTGGCGCACTGGCGACATCAACGCACGGCACGGGCGCCGCTTTCGCGAACATCTCCGCACGTGTCGCCGGCTTGCGCATCGTCGCCGGTTCGGGCGAGGTGCTGGAGCTGACGGCCGAGTCCGACCGCGACGGGCTGCTCGCAGCCCGAGTGTCGCTGGGTGCGCTCGGAATCCTCTCGGCGGTGACACTGCAATGCGTCCCGCTGTACACGCTGCATCGCCACGACCGCCCGCTCCCCCTTGACGATGTGCTTGGCGGGCTGGACGAGTTCGTCGATCACAACGACCACTTCGAGTTCTTCGTCTTCCCCTACACCCGCACGGCGCTGACGCGCTCGATGCGCCGTAGCGACGAGCAGCCGGCGCCGACGCCTCCCTGGCGCAGGTGGGTGAGCGAGCAGCTGCTGGAGAACTGGGCGCTGGGCCTGGTGTGCCGCGCAGGGCGCATCGCGCCCGCGGCGGTGCCGAGCCTCAACCGGCTCGTTGGCAGCGCGATGTCCGAGAACCGCGTCCAGGATCGGGCGTATCGCGTATACGCAACCGAGCGCAGAGTGCGCTTCACCGAGATGGAGTACGCCATCCCGCGCACGGCCGCCGGCGATGCGGTGCAGCGCGTTCTGGACCTGGTCGAGCGCACACGCGCCCCGATCCTGTTCCCGCTCGAGGTCCGTTTCTCGGCAGCCGACGATGCCCTGCTCTCCAGCGCCCACGCGCGGGAGACGTGCTACATCGCCGTCCACCAGTACGCCGGCATGGAGTTTGAGTCCTATTTCCGCGCCGTCGAGGCGATCATGGACGACTACGACGGTCGCCCGCATTGGGGCAAGCGCCACTACCACAGCGCCGCGACGCTCAGCGGCCGCTACCCCGGCTGGGAGCGCTTTCGGCAGGTGCGGGCGCGCATGGACCCCGACGGCGTGTTTGAAAACGACTACACGCGCCGTGTCCTCGGCCCCGCGCGGCAGGGCATCTGAGCGCATGGAGCCACTCGCCAGCTCAACGGCAGCCGGGGCTGAGACCGCCGGGCTCAGCCCTGCCGCGCGGCTGGCGCGCTACGGCGCGGCGTTCGCCCAGCTCGACGCGCCGTTCGCGTTCGTGGACCTCGACGCAATGTGGCCGAACTCCAGCGACATGCTTCGCCGCGCACGCGGCAAGCCGATCCGCATCGCATCGAAGTCGCTGCGCTGTCGCGGCCTGGTGCAGATGATCCTCGAGCGCGAGCCCGGCTACACCGGGCAGCTCTGCTTCACCCTGCCCGAGGCTCTGTGGCTCGCCGCCGAGGGGGCAAAGGACCTCCTCGTGGCCTACCCGACGACCGACCGCGCTGCACTGCGGCAACTGGCGGTGCTCACGGCGCAGGCACCCGGTGGCGCTCCCATCCTGATGATCGACTCGATCGAGCACGTCGAGCTGATCGAGGCGGCGATCGGCCGGGTCTCCGCTCCGCTGCGCGTGTGCCTGGACTTCGACGCGTCCCTGTGGCTGGCCGGAGCCAGGATCAAGATCGGGCCCAAGCGCACAGCCGTCCACACCCCTGCTCAAGCGCACGCGCTCGCCCAAGCCATCGCCGCGCGCGACTCGGTGAGGCTGGTGGCGATGATGTGCTACGAGGGCCACATCGCAGGCACGGGCGACCGCACGCCGGGTAGGCGGCTTCGCAATGCGGCGATCGCCCGCATGCAGCGCACCTCCTACGCCGAGCTGCAAGAGCGCCGCGCCCAGGCGGTCGCCGCGGTCTCGGCGGTGGCGCCGCTGGAGCTCGTCAACGCAGGCGGAACCGGCGACCTGGAGCTCGTGGCAAGCGAGGCCGCGATCACCGAGGCCACGGCCGGTTCGGGGTTCTTCGCCCCCACCCTGTTTGACAACTACAGCGCCTTCTCGCTGCTGCCCGCCGCAATGTTCGCGCTGCCCGTGTCCCGCCGGCCGGGAGCGGAGATCGTGACGGCGCTTGGAGGCGGCTATCTCGCCTCCGGGCCCGGCGGCAGGGACCGTATGCCCAGGCCCTACCTGCCCGAGGGGCTGAGACTCGACCCAATGGAGGGAACGGGAGAGGTCCAGACGCCGCTGATCGGTGCCGCCGCACGCGATCTGCACATCGGCGACAGCGTCTACTTCCGCCATACCAAGGCCGGGGAGCTGTGTGAGCGCTTCGACCGCCTGTATCTGCTCTCCGGGACACAGATCGTCGCGGAGCTGCCGACCTATCGCGGGGAGGGCAGAACCTTCCTGTGAACGCGGGCGGGTGGGCGGCACACGGCGCTTTTCAGGCCGCAGCGAGCGCGCGCGCGACGGCGTCAATGACCGTCACCGCCCGGCTGACCGTGGCGTAGTCGAGATTCTCGGGCGTGTCGGACATCAGGTGGTAGTTGGACAGACACCTGTGCTCGTCCCAGGACACCAGCATTGCGGTGGGGTAGCCGGCCCGGCTCGGGACCACCGAGTCGCTGGAGGCGCGCGCACGCAGGCCGCGGCGAATCGGCACGCCCACATCCTCCGCGGCGCGCGCGATCAGGTCTCGGAAGCCCTCGTCGCAGTAGTCCTGCATCACGAACGGACCCTCCCCCTCCACCATGATCAGCTCGGGCGAGCCGATCGTGTCGAGGTTCAGCACCCACGTGCGCTCGCGAGCAAGCGCCGGGAAGTGGCGTGCCGCAAACCCGTAGACGCCTCCCTGGAGGACCTCCTCCGCCCCGCATGAGACCAGCAGCACGCGCATCCCCGGGACGGGACGCTCGCGCAGGCGCTCGGCGAACTCGACCAGCGCCGCCACCGCACTCAGATTGTCATTTGCGCCGGGAACCACCGGGCTCGTGGCGATATCGAGCGCGCACGCGCCGGAGAGCAGGGCCAGCGCCGTGCCGAGCGCCGTCGGGCCGCGACGGCCGGACGCCGCGCCGAGCGCGACGAGCACCGGGCCCGCGACGATCGGCCACCACAGTGGCAGCGAGGTCTCCATCCTCTCGATCAGCCCGGGATAGCGCTCGGCCAGCCAGCGCTGATGGGACTGGTCGAACACGCGCCCTGTGGGAGCGGCGTCGTGGTGGGCCATCACGACCAACGTGCGCTGCGCCGAATCGTCGCCGGCGCGAGCCACGACGTTCCAGGTGGTGCGCCGGCTGCCAACCGCCCTGCGCCACACACGCGGGCCGTTGGAGACATCATCGACGATCGCAGCGCCGGCAAGCGCGGCAACGAGGCCCGCCACGCGGCGTCCGCGGCCGCCCAGCGCCACGGCGCCGCTCACGGCCACAGCGACCACCAGCGGCGCCATCAGCCGCGCGTAGCCGTCCAGGAACAGCTCCTCCTCGACCTGCGCCGGTGCACCGGCGCTGTTCAGGCGCTCAGCGATCCACGCGGCCGCATCGCGCTCGTCCTCGGAGCCGGCGCGCCGCTTCAGCGGCGCGAGGGTCTCGACGACCTCGCGCAGCGTGGTGTTCTGCGCGCCGGCGCCGAAAGCGGCGCCCTGCGAAGCCGGCGCGGCGCCTGACGGAAGGGGCATGATTCGAGCGTACTACAGCCGTTGCGTGGGGTTGCACGCCTCCAACACCGCGCACGACCGGCACCGAACGGCCGCCTCATGCGCGACCGGCGCCGCTCGGGGCTGCCAACGGACGCGGACGCCCGAAAGCCACCGGCGCCAAGGCGCCGGTGGCCGCGGGAAATCGAAGCTTCAGCTGCGGAGGGCCTCAGCGCTGCTGGCCGCCGCGCTGGCGGCGCTGTACAGCCACGATTGAGACACCGGCCGCGATCAACAGAACGCCAATGGCCAGAGACCAGCGAAGGTCAAACCCGGTGAAGGGCAGCGTCTGCTCGCTCGTGGTCGTGGGCGTCGTCGCTTCTTTGGTCGGGCTCGTTTTTTCTTTAGAGGGCGAGGTGCCTTCTTTGGGCTTGTTCGGTTCCTGGTTGTAGCCCGAGGTCGTGTTCGTTTCTGATGCTGCTAGCGCAGTTGCGGGCCCCGCGAGCGTGAAAGCCATGAGCAACAGCACCGGGAGTACCCGCAGCCCCGTCCTCAGGCGGGCGATCCCCCGCGTGGGCGCTGAGCGCGCTGTGAATGGCCTGCTCGAGGCCATGACGTCGGTCCGAGTCATGCCAACCTCCTGATGGTTTTGTGAACTTTGCGGAACCCTTGAGGGCCCCGCACCAGTTTTGCTCCGGGATCTTCTACCTGGCAACGCTCGTCCTTGGTTCGCCGTTTCCAGGCCTTCGCCTGCATGCTGACGGCCATAGTCCTATCACCAATGGCGGTCGCATACGCTCGCGATGATCCGGAGGAGCCGAACAAGGGCCGTTTGCGGGGCCTCAGGAGACGAGCTCCCGGCCCTCCAGCTCGCCCTCTGCAAGGCGCCCGCGCAGCACCTTCTTGTCGAACTTCCCGACGCTGGTCTTCGGAATCTCCTCCACGAAGGCGAACTCGTCGGGCAGCCACCACCGCGCCACACGGGGACGCAGGTGCTCGAGCAGGTCCTGCGCACCCGTCTGCGCGCCCTCGCGCAGCACTACGCAGCACAGCGGTCGCTCCGCCCAGCGCGGATCGGGCTTGGCGATCACCGCGGCCTCCACCACATCGGGATGCGCCATCAGCTCGTTCTCCAGCTCCACCGAGGAGATCCACTCGCCCCCCGACTTGATCACGTCCTTCGCGCGGTCTGTGATCTGCATATAGCCCTTCGAGTCCACCGAGGCGATGTCGCCGGTGCGCAGCCAGCCCGCATCGAACTTCTCCTCTTCGGTGCTGTCGCGGAAGTAGCTCGCCGCGACCCACGGGCCGCGCACCTCCACCTCCCCCGTCGACTCGCCGTCCCAGGCCACCTCCTGCCCGGCGCCGTCGATGAGCCGCAGCTCCACCCAGGGAAGCGGGCGCCCCTGCTTGGCGCGCTCCTCCCAATACGACTCGTCGTGCTCGCCCTCGCGCGGGCGCGAGTACGTGGCTATGGGGCTCGTCTCGGTCATCCCCCACGCCTGGAAGATGCGAACGCCGTGGCGCTCCTCGAAGTCGTGCATCAGCTGGCGTGGCACCGCCGAGCCGCCGCACGCGGCGTTGGTCAGCGAGCTGAGGTCCACGTCGGGGTGCTCGTCTGCGTAGCGCAGCAGGTCGGAGAAGATCGTCGGCACACAACCCACCTGGGTGGGCCGCTCCGCCGCGATCAGCTTGGCCAGCGGTTCGGCCCCCAGAAAGCGGTCGGGCAGGATCAGGTCGGCTCCCGCAAGCGCCGCGCCAAAGGGCAGGCCCCAGGCGTTGGCATGGAACATCGGCACCACCGCCAGCACCCTGTCGGCCCGTGAAAGCCCGTTGGCGTCGCTCATCAGCGTCGCCGTCGAGTGCATGCTGATCGAGCGGTGGGAGTAGAGCACCCCCTTGGGGTTGCCCGTGGTGCCGCTCGTGTAGCACAGCGCGGCCGCCTGGCGCTCGTCGAGGTCGGGATAGTCATAGCCGCCGGGCCCGGCCTGCTCGAGCAGCTCCTCGTAGCGCAGCGCCCCGGGAAGGCTGCCGGCGTCTCCGTCGCCGATCAGCACGTAGTGCTCCACGGTTGTGAGCGTGGGCACCAGCGGCTCGAACACCGGCACCAGCGAGTCATCGATGAAGATCACGCGGTCCTCGGCGTGGTTGATGATGTACGTGAGCTGCTCGGCGAAGAGGCGGATGTTCAGCGTGTGCAGCACAGCGCCTGAACAGGGCACGGCGAAATACAGCTCGAGGTGGCTCTGGTTGTTCCAGGCGAAGGTGCCCACCCGGTCTCCCTGCTCGATGCCAAGGCCGGCGAGCGCGCGGGCCAGCCGGTCCACCCGCTCGGAGAGCTCGGCGTGCGAGGCCCGCGTGCGCGAGCCCCCGTCCTGCAGCGTCACCACCTCAGCGCCGTGGTTGCACGCACGCAGCCTTCCACGGATGTGGTTGACCGTCAGCTGAAAGTCGTCCTGCATCAGGCCCAGCAGCTTCCCGTTCATCCCCTACCCGCCCCTTCCCTCGGTGCCAGCTTGCCGAGCTCATCGTAGATCCCGCGGGTGCGCTGGGCTATGTCGTCCCAGTCAAAGCGCAGCACGTGCTCCGAGGCCTCGGCGACCAGGCGGTCGCGAAGCTGCTCGTCGACGAGCAGCCGTTCGATCATGACGCCGAGGTGCTCGGCGTCCCCCCCGTTGAAGCGCAGCCCCACGCGCTCGCCGCGCGGCACGACCTCCCGCAGCCCGCCGGTGTCGGCGACGATGCACGGGCAGCCAGAGGCCATCGCCTCCAGCGCCACCAGGCCGAAGGGCTCATAGATCGAAGGCACCACGCACAGGTCGGCGATGCGATAGAGCGAGTGCAGCACGTCGTCGCCGATCCAACCCACGAAGGTGCCGTGCCGGCCCAGCCCGAGCCGCTGCGCCTGCGCCTTCAGCTCCGCCTCGTGAGTGCCGCTGCCGGCGACCAGGAAGCGCACGCCGCCCACCTTCTCGATCACGCCGGGCAGCGCGTCCAGCGCGAGCTGGAAGCCCTTCTCATACACCAGGCGGCCCACCAGCAGCACCAGCTTCTCCGCGGGCGCGGCGAACTCGCGACGCAGCGCCGCCAGGTCCCCCGTCGGGCGCAGTTCGCTCGGGTCCACCCCGTTGGGGATCACCGCCACGCGGCGCTCGTCGATGTCGAAGATGTCCGCCACGTGCCCGCGCATGTAGTAGGAGCAGACGATCACCGCCGAGGCGCGGTGGGCCATCGAACGCTCGATCGCGTGAATCTGCGATTGGGGCGGCTTGTGCACCCAGCCCTGATGCCGGCCGTGCTCGGTGGCGTGGATCGTCGTGACATAGGGCACCGCCAGCCGCTCGGCAAGCGCGCGCGACGCCTGCGCGACCAGCCAGTCGTGTCCGTGCACGAGGTCGTAGGTGTGTTCCTGCGCAAGCGCTTCACCGGCGGCGAGCATGTCCTCGTTCATGCGCTCCACCCAGCCCACGAAGCGGCCCAGGTCCCTGGGCCACTGGGGCTCGCGCACACGGTGCACGCCCACCCCGCCGAACGCCTCGGTCTGTCCGGGCGAGTCGGAGATGCGGCCGGTCCCGCGCGTGAGGACATCGACGCCCACGCCCTGGCGCACGAGCGCCTCGGCGAGCTTGCGGACATGGCGGGCGAGCCCCCCCTCGATCACGGGGGGGTACTCCCAGGAGAGGAGCAGCACACGGTTGCTCACGCCTGGACCCTAGCTGGCGGCCGCGCAACGCCCCCTCACGCTCGCATCCACGGGCACGCAGACCGACCCGGGAGTGCGCGATGATAGGCCCCGTGGCAGATGCTCCGCGCTTCTACTTCGCGGCCATGTCGCCCTACTCGTGGCTCGCCGCCGAGCGCATCGGCACGGTGCTGCCGCAGGCGACGTGGGTTCCGGTGACAGCCGCGTTCGTTTTCAAAGCCAACGGCCGCACCTCATGGGGGCTGACCGAGCAGCGCGAGCGCGGCATCGCCGAATCGGAGCAGCGGGCCCGCGCGTACGGCCTGGGGCCCATTCACTGGCCCGACCCGTGGCCCGCCAGTGACATCCCGGTGGCTCGCGCGATGACGTTCGCCGCAAGCATCGACCGCCTGGCGCCCTACGCGCTTGGCTGCATGCGACTCGCCTTCCTGGAGGGCCGCGGACTGGAGCAGACCGAGACGCTGCGCGATGCGGCGGACCGCTGCGGGATCGACGCCGACGAGCTCACAGCGGCGCTGGCGCGGGATGAGATCAAGCAGGCGCTGAGGGATGAGACCGACGCGGCGGTTGCGCTCGGCGTCTTCGGCGTCCCCACCGTGATCGTGGAGGGCGAGCTGTTCTGGGGGGACGACCGCCTGCAGGACGCCGCGGTGGCGCACCGGAGGGCGCTCAGCGGCTGAGCGGCCCGGTCCTCACGCCCGCGGCTCCCATGCGCCGCCTCAGAGGTCGAGCTCCAGCTGCCGCGGCGAGGGTCGCAGCGGCTCGCTGGTCTGCTTGGGGCGCCCGCGGCGCGACCAGTGGCCGATCACCTCGCGGCTGCGGCAGCTGAAATGATTGACCCGCCGGTCCGTCGGCGCGAGCGCAAGGCCGCCAGGGGCGGGGCCAACCACGACGGCGTGGAAGCGCCGGCCTTTGTGATCGACCTCGACTATGTCGCCGGTCTGGATTCCCTCGAGGCGCATCTCAGCGGGACTCCATCAGGATCCCCGGCCGGAGGCAAACCGCACGCCGGCGCAACAACGCCCACATACGGCCGGGTGGGCACATCGCGGCATCTACGTAGGCTAGTGCCATGAGGTGGCTCATCGACGGCATGAACGTCATCGGCACGCGGCCCGACGCGTGGTGGAAGGACCGCCACGCGGCGATGGTCAACCTGGTCGACCTGCTGGAGCGCTGGGCGGCCAGCAGCGGCGCGGAGGTCACCGTCGTCTTCGAGAAGCCCCCCTCTCCGCCGATACGCTCGACGGTCATCGAGGTCACCCACGCCCCCCGGCCACGCAGGGACTCGGCCGACGATGAGATCGTCCGCCGCCTGCTCGCCGACCCCGAGCCCGGCTCGGTCCGCGTGGTCACCTCCGACCTGTGGCTCAGCGACCGCGTGATGGCCGCGGGAGCCAGCACCGAGCCTGCCGCTCCCTTTCGGGCGCTGATAGAGATCGACTGATGAAACCCGAGACCCGCTACACGCGCAGCGGCGATACGAGCATCGCCTACGCGGTCAGCGGCGACGGCCCTCTGGACATCTTGTTCCTGCCGGGCTGGATCTCCCAGATCGAGCAGCTGTGGGAGGCCCCGGCACTGCGTCGCTTCAACGAACGGCTCACCACGTTCAGCAGATTGATCATCTTCGACCGCCGTGGCAGCGGGCTCTCCGACCGGCTGGCGGAGGAGCCGACGATCGAGCAGGAAGCCGCCGACGCGCTGGCTGTGCTGGACGCCGCGGGCAGCGAACGCGCAGCGCTCTTCACCTACCAGCTCGGCGGCATCGTCGGAGTCGAGCTCGCCGCCCAGCACCCGGAGCGGATCGGAGCGCTGATCATGTACGCGTCGATCGCGCGCACCTCCTGGGCGCCGGACTACGACTGGGCGCTGACGGTCCAGGAGCGCGAGGAGCTCAACGACCGCAACGCGGAGGCCTGGGGCCGGGTCGATAACCCTGTGCTGCGCGTCGTCGCGCCCTCGGTGGCCGACGACCCGGCGATGCGCGAGTGGTTCGCCCGCCTGCAGCGGCTCTCCGCCAGCCCGACCGAGGCGCGCATGCTGTTCGGGACGCTCGCGGGCCTGGACGTGCGCGAGGCGCTGCCGCGCATCCGCGTGCCCACGATGGTCATGCACCGCAGCGGGGACCAGGCGTGGGACATCCGCCACTCCCGCTACCTGGCCGAGAAGATCCCCGGCGCGCACTACATCGAGCTCGACGGCGTCGACTCGCTGCCCTTCGTCGGCGACTTCGAGCCGCTGATCGCCGAGGTGGAGGAATTCCTGACCGGCGGGCGCAGCGGCGGCGGCCTCGCGCGGGAGCTGCTGACGGTCATGTTCACCGACATCGTCGATGCCACCGCGCATGCGGCCGGCGTCGGGGACGCGCGCTGGCGCGATCTGCTCGCCCATCACGACGAACTGGTGCGCCACGAGCTCGCGCGCTACGGCGGGCGCGAGGTCAAGACCGTCGGCGACGGCTTCCTGGCCGTGTTCGATGGGCCGCCCTCCCCCGCGCTGCGGTGCGGGCTTGCGATCACGCGCGCTGCGCGCGAGCTGGGCATCGAGGTGCGCATCGGCATGCACACGGGCGAGTGCGAGCTGATCGGCAACGACGTGGGCGGTATGGCCGTTCACATCGCCGCGCGCGTGAACGGGCTAGCGGGGCCGGGTGAGGTGCTCGTGTCGGGCACGGTGTTCGGAACGGTTGTCGGCGGTCCGTTCCAGTTCACCGACCTCGGTATGCACGAGCTCAAAGGCGTCCCCGGCCGCTGGCCGCTGTTCGCGCTGGACGCCTGAGCCCACCGTGCGGGTGGCCGGCCACGGTGGCCCAGGGCGGGCCAGCAGGAAGCCCTGCACGAGCGGGACGCCGAGCGCCCTCACCGCGTCGAGCTCGGCCTCGGTCTCAACCCCCTCCACGACCAGCATGCAGCCGACCTTGCGGGAGTAGCCGGCCAGCGCCCCGACGAGCGCGGCACGCTCCTCGTCAGCGTCGATGCCCTGCACGAGCGAGCGGTCGAGCTTGAGATAGCGCGGCAGGACCTCGGTGATCTGGCGCAGGCCCGAGTAGCCGGCGCCCATGTCATCGACGGCCAGGCACGCCCCCAGGTGCCTCAGAGGCTTGAAGGCCGACAGGAGATCCATCTCGCCCTGCACGAGCGTCTCCTCGGTGATCTCGATGATCAACCCCTCAAGGCCCTGCGGACCGCTGCCACCCGCCGCTTCGATGAGCGTGCGCGTCCGAGGATCCAGCAGGACGGGCGCGGAAAGGTTCACCGAGACGCTCGTGCCGGCCGGCCGGCGCTTGAACAGCTCGAGGGCCGCGGCCAGGCAGGCCCTCTCCAGCGCCGCACGCTCGCCCAGCTGCTCGGCCAGCGCGAACCAGCCGAGCGGCCCGTCCTGGATCGCCGGATCGCTGAAGCGCGCCAGCGCCTCGTAGGCGTGCGCTGTCCCACCGGCGATCTCCACGATCGGCTGCACGACCATCTCGAGCCCATCCCCCGCGATCAGGCGCGCGATCGCTTCGCGCGCCCGGACAAGGCCGTCGTTGCCGAGCGCCGCCACACGTGCGTCGCGCTCCGGCGCCTCGGCTGCGTCGTGGCGCTGTGCACGAGCGCTGCGCTCGGCCACGCGCGAGGCGATGTCGCCCGCGAGCAGCAGCGTCTCGGCGCTGTCTGCCTGCAGGCGCGCCCGGCCCAGCAGGTCGTTGAGCTCGCGCGTGAGGCGTCCGCTGGTCAGCAGCAGGCCGGCGCTGGCTATGCACAGCGCGCCATATTCGCCGTGTAGCGCGCCGTAGCGAAGGATCGGCAGCAGCAGGGCGCCGACCACGATTGCGCGACCCAGCCAGTGGAGCCGGCCACCGCGGGCGAGCACCCCGCTGGCGACGGCCGTCAGCCACAGGATGCTGAGAACGCCGACGCGCTGGCTTCCCAACCCGATGATCAGCACCGCTGAGGTACCCGACAGGGACTCCTCCACGCTCAGCCACGCCAGCCCCGGGGCGGCGAGCTGCACCAGCGAGGTGATCTGGATGAGGGTGAAGCCGGCGATCGCCGCGGCGGGAAACGGCACCAGCCCCGGGTTGGAGAGCAGCAGCACAAGACCCGCGGAGCCGACCGCGATGCGACTGACCGCCGCGGTGCGACGTGCGCGTGCCACGTGGCCGTCTGCGTACTCCACCGTCCCGGCGGGTGCGGGCATGCTCATGCGTCGGCCTGCGGCGGCGATCGCTTGAGCCTGCAGCCGCTTGCTCAGCTCCTCGCGGCGCCCGGCCTCGCCGCGGCGCCAACTCGCGCATGCTCATTGACCCCATGAATAAAGCGCTCGAACCGGGGTAAACGAGCAACCAACCCGCGGGAGAGGCGGGTTACATGACGGGCCCGTCCGAGTTCCCCCCGCCCTGGCGGGCCAACGGCATGCCGGAGGGGCCTCGCCTAGGCGGGGCCCCTCCGCTTGTCCCTCAGGCGTCCCCCGCCTGCGCCTGGCCGGCTTCGCGGCCGGCGCTCTGGGGCGGCGCCAACACGAATGTCTCCACGGCATAGTCGGGGTCGATGTGGTCGTCGCTGAGAAACGCGAGCACGGTGCGGCCGGTGAGCCGCTGCACGCAATCGATCAGCTGGGGTGCGAGCGTCCTCTGGTAGGCGCGGCGGTTGGCCAGGACCAGGTCTGTTTGTCCGTTGGCCAACAGGGTCCGCTCGCCCTTGGTGAGCGTGTCCTGCAAGAGGACCGAAACCAGGTCGTGAGCGAGATAGGTGCGGGCCTTCGTGGGCCCGCGACCGGTGTATTCGCTGAGCAGCCTCACCACGCCGTTGGAGATCGCGGCCGCCAGCGATCCCGCCGAGCGCTCAGCCTGGTCGGAGACGTGTGGCACGGGCCTTACCCTCTCGCCTCCCTCCTGGGAGCGGATCGCGCGAATGGCAGGAGAGAGGCGGAACAAATCCGCCCGCGCGATCCGCGTGTCGCCCCGGCAATCGCGCCCGGCGGCTTACGCTCGTGCATCTGACTCTATCCCCTGGCAGCGCCCTCACCCCGCCCATGGCAGCCGGCACCTGCCGCGGGCGATTCGCGGAATGTGCTCGCCGCTGGACTATGGGCAAGTTCTTCCCATCGGCAAAGGAGCGCCTTAGGCGCGCACGCGAGACTGGTCGCCGTGCCCACCCAGGAAAGGAAGGCCATGATCCCAACGCTCAACCCCCACCAGGAGGCCTCCGCCAGGTTGCGGCGCCGCCGCCTGCCCGCCGAGCACCGCCGCTTCGCCCGCGTCGTCGATGAGTACCCGCTCGGCTACGTCGAGCAGCTGGCGCGGCCGCTGACCCACCGCGGGGGCTCCCCCGCTCGCCACCGTTCCGAGCTCGTACGGGTCGCGGGCGCGATGAGCGACGGCCGAGCGCCATTGGCTGGCCAGGGCTCGCCGTAGCGGTTCGCGGGGCCGCGCAGCTCCTGCCCGCGCCGCTAGGGAAACCGCTAGGGAAGAGCGGCCAGGATCTCTGCCAGCGGCGTGCGGATGCCGGTGATGAACGGCAGCTCATTGCTGGTGTAGCGGCGAGCCTCCGCACCGCGCAGGTGGCGTATCAGATCGACGATCCTGACGAGGTCATCGCACTCGAATGCCAGCAGCCACTCGTAGTCGCCCAGGCCGAACGCGCTGACCGTGTTGGCGCGCACGTCGGGGTAGTCGCGCCCCATGCGGCCGTGTTCGATGAGCAGATCGCGCCGGCGATCGGGGTCGAGCAGGTACCAGTCGGTGCTCCGCACGAACGGGTAGGCGCACAGCCAGCGCTTGGCGTCCTCGCCGGCGAAGAAGGCGGGCACGTGCGACTTGGAGAACTCCGCCTCGCGATGGACCCCGATGGCCTGCCAGAACGGCTCCATCGCGCCGCCCAGGCGCGTGCGGCGCAGCGCCGCCTGCGAAGCCTGCAGCGCCTCGGCGGAGGGCCCGGCGAGCCATAGCAGCAGGTCGCAGTCCGCGCGCATGCCCACCGTGGAGTAGGCGCCGCGCAGCACCACGCCCTCGGGCTCGGCCATCGCAGCGAGGGCCTCGGTGGCGAGCTCATCGCGCGGGCGCTTCGCGAGCGCCTCCGGGAGGCGGAAGGCGCCGTAGGCGGTGAACGTGAGGCCCGCCGGGAAGCTGCCTGCGGTGTCCGGCTGCTCGCGGGGAAGAACGGTGGACATGATGGTGCTCCTCTGCTCGGGGCTGGCCGGAAGGTCGTGCTCGCGCGGGTCGCGGCTTCATCCCGCAAACCCGCATTGCAAAGCCAAAACCCGATCGGGGCGGCGGGATTTGAACCCACGACCCCCTGCTCCCAAAGCAGGTGCGCTACCAGGCTGCGCCACGCCCCGATTCAGCTAAGCGTAGAGCCCCGCGGCGCAGCGGCGGGGAAACGCGGTGCTTTCGGCGCCGGCGCTGCTAGCCTCGGCAGCCGCGATGGCGGAGGTGCGAGCACTGAGGGCGCTGCATTACGACCCCGCTGTGGCGGGGCCGCTGAGCGAGGTTGTCTCGCCCCCATATGACGTGATCGACTCCGCACAGCGCGCGGCGCTGATAGCGCGATCGCCGTTCAACGTGATCGCGGTGGACCTGCCGCGCGGCGAGCCCGACCCGTACGCGACGGCTGCGAGGTTGTTTGCGAGCTGGCGCGCGGACGGCATGGTGGTGCGCGAGGATCAGCCGTCGCTGTGGGCGCACACCCAGGACTACACCGGCCCGGATGGCCTGCGGCGCACGCGCAGGGGCTTCTTCTGCCGCGTGAGGCTGGAGGGCTACGACACGGGGGGGATTCGCCCGCACGAGCGTACCCACCCCGGGCCGAAGGAGGACCGCCTGCGTCTGACGCGCGCGACGCGCATGAACATCTCCCCCATCTTCTCGCTGTACTCCGACCCCGAGCAGGCGGCGTGGAGGGCCCTTGAGCCCGCCACCGAGGCCGAGCCTTGGGGTGAGGTGCGAGATGAGCAGGGCACGGTGCATCGAATCTGGCGGGTCTTTGACGCGGAGGCGATCGCGGCGGTGCAGGCGGCGACGGCGGGAGCGCAGCTGCTGATCGCTGACGGGCACCACCGCTACGAGACCATGTGCGACTACGCCGCGGAGGTGGACGCCGACCCCGCGGCGGCGAGGCTTTCCGACGAGCACCACTACGTGCTGATGTGCCTGGTCGCCCTGGAGGACCCGGGCCTGACGATCTTTCCGACCCACCGCGTCGTTCGCGGCCTCCACGAGGCGCGCCACCGCGCCCTGCTGGAGGACCTGGCGCGCGACTTCGAGATGACCGAGGTGGCCCTCGCCGACCTCGCTCCGCCCGACGGCGACGGGCCGCTGCAGCTGGGCTACATCGACACGTGGTCGCAGCGGCCGATGCGCCTGCGCCTGAGGGACCAGTCGATCGCCGACGCGGCCCTGCCCGGGCGCTCGCAGGCCTACCGCCGGCTGGACACTGGGGTGCTGGAGGCGCTGGTGCTGAAGGGCTCGCTGGGCCTGAGCGACGAGGACATCGCGCACTTCAACGGACTGTTCTACGCGCGCGACGCGCAGGAGGCGATCGACATGGTGCGGGGCGGCTCCTACCAGGCGGCGTTCCTGATGCGCGCAACGCCCGTGCAAGCGGTGAGGGCGCTGGCGGGCGCTGGCGAGAACATGCCCCCCAAGTCGACCTACTTCTACCCCAAGCTGCTCACGGGTCTGCTGTTCAACGCGCTGGCTCCCGAGGACGCCTGAGCTCCCGAGGACCCGTGAGTATGATGACTAGAGGTATGAGATAGGGACCAATTGAAGGGATCTGACATGGCTGAGACACAACGGCTGTTACGGATGAAGGCCACCGCCCGCAGGGATGGCGCGACGCTCAGGCACACGGTTCAGACGCGGGATCACCAGGTGATCGTGGACGAGCCTGTGGAGACCGGCGGCGAGGACACCGGGCCCGACCCGAGGGAGCTGCTCGCGGTGAGCCTTGCCTCGTGTACGGCGATCACGATGGAGATGTATGCGGCGCGCAAGGGCTGGGACATCGGCCACGTGGAGGTGGACGTCGAGTACAGCCCCGCGGAGCGCGGCTGCCCCACGAAGTTCGAGCTGGTGATGCGGCTGCCCGACAACGTTCCCCAGGAGCAGGTGGACCGGCTCAAGGTGATCGCCGCCAAGTGCCCCGTGCACCGCGCGCTGGACGGCGAGGTCATGTTCCAGGAGCGGGTTGAGCTCGTCCACCTCGCCGCCTGAGCCAAGCGCAGGGGCGCGCCTGCCGGAACCCGCCGGAGAGCACGTCGCGGCAGCCGTGCTGGCGCCCCTGTTCATCGGCGGAGACGCCGGCGAGCCGCACCTGGTTCTGACGCGGCGCAGGGCCGACCTGCGCCGTCATGCCGGGGAGATCTCCTTCCCCGGCGGGCGTCGCGACGAGGGCGACCGCGACCTGGCCGACACGGCGCTGCGCGAGGCCGAAGAGGAGATCGGCCTGCCTCGCGCGCAGGTGAACGTGCTGGGGGAACTGCCGCCGGTCTCCACGTTCGTGACCAACTACCTGATCCACCCCTATGTCGCCACGATCCCGGCGGGCATCGCGTGGGAGCTCTCGCCGCTGGAGGTGGAGGAGGTGCTCGAGCTGCCGCTCGAGGCGGTGCGTGAGGGCCGCGGCAGGACGCGTCTGGAGCGAAGGGGCATCTCCTTCCAGACGGACACATACACCGTCGGGGAGAACATGATCTGGGGTGCAACGGCGCGTATCATCGAGCACCTGCTGCAACGGCTCGAGCAGGACCGCGAGGGCCGGCTGTCCCTGATGGGCTAGCGGATGCGGCTCAGCCCTGGGGTGTCCAGCCGGACAGCCCCGACCACGTGCTCTCGATACGCGCGTCTGAGACGGCGGCCGGTGCGGGCACGCGCGGCCAGAGTCCTCCGACGAGCATCATCAGCCCGCCCAGCAGGGCGAGCCAAGAGCCCTCGCGCAACGACAGCGCGACCAGGCCGCCGGCGGGCACGGGACGGTCGACCATGCGGAAGGCGACGCAGCCGCTGGCCACCAGGCCGATCAGCACCAGCGAGCGCCCGGCGCCGTCGGGCACCGAGCTGGCGAGCACGAGCGGAAGCAGGGCGTCCAGCAGCGCAAGCGCGGCGAGCACGAGCAGCACGATGTTCATGTCCTTGAGAACCTGATGGGCGCTCACGGCGGCGAGCTGCTGGCCGCCCAGTGAGGCGATGCTCGCGTGAAAGCCCGGCAGGAAGCTGTGCAGCTGCGAGTTGCCGTACTGCGAGACGACCTGGTTGCCGAGCTGCTGCACGAACGAGATGCCGGTGGCGGTGAAGCTGACGCTGTACCACGGCAGGAACACCGCCACAGCCAGCAGGATCGCCCCGAGCGTCGCGACGAGAAGCCCGTATCTGGAGCGGTCCCCGGCCATGTGTGAGCATCGGCACGATCTGACGCCTGCTTTACCGCGGCGTGCGCTGCGCGCGCGCTCAGGCGCCCGCGCCGCCCCCGAGCAGGCTGTGCACGCCTGCGCGAGCCTGCTCGAGCCAGCCCGCGCGATCGTGCGGCGGCGCGGTGAGGAACACGGCGGGAATCGAGTTGAGCGCAAGCAGCGCACGTGCGCGGCGCTCGCCCTCGGCGAGCAGCTGGGCGCTGTGAGGCGGCGCCTGCGCCGGTGCCGCCGCCTCGTAGAGCACTCCCCTGATGGTGGTGTCGATGGCCTGCGTGAGCAGGAACTCCAGACGGGTGCCGTGCAGCGCTGCCAGCTCCTGCGGGCTGCCCTGCGCTGTGGCCATCAGCCAGCACAGGATGGTGACGCTGTCGAGCGCCGCCCTGATCGTGGCGAGGCGGTCGGGGGTGCCGATCCAGCACTCCGAGCCCGTGGCCTCGATGGCGGCGCGGCCGGCCTCGCTGCGGGTGGTGATCCTCACCGCATGGCCGTCGGCGCGCGTCGCACGCGCCAGCTCCCGGCCGCGACAGCCACCGCCGAGGATCAGGATGCGCGCCACTGCGCGGGCATCCTACGCCGCGTCGGGCACTCCCGGAGTGTGGGAGGCAAGGCTCTGCACGACCTCCTCGCGGTCGGTTCCGTGGACGCGCAGCACGCGATCGAAATCGCCGCCGTAGACGTCCATCACGGCCAGCAGCACGTCGCCCGCGCCGACGGTGCTCGCTCCGCGCCCCGCTGCGACGTCGGCCGCGCGCTCACTGACGGCCTCCACGACGCCGCCCTCGCTCGGTTCGCTCTCGCGCGGCGGCGGCTGCTCGCCCGCGGGGCGCGCCGCCGGCGGTTCCATGGGCGCCTCGCTGACGCCGACGGACTGCAGCGCCACCGCCGCCTGCCCGTGCATGCGCAGGATCCTCAGCCAGCGCTCGGCCTCGTCCTCGGGGGAGCGCGCGAACGGCAGCGCGGTGGATGCGATGCCAAGGACCATCGCGGCTTCTGTGTCGGGGGTCGGAGTGGTGCGCATTTCAGATTCCTCCTGCTCCTACGCTGCTACGCAGCGACGGGTCGAGTATGGACAGGTTCTGGGGCTGGATGTGGACCTCGGGCGGGCCCTGACGCAGGTGCAGCTCGAGCAGGACGCGGCCATTGCGTGCAACCGAGGCGCCCGCTGAGCGCGTGACCTCCTCCGCTTCGATCGGGCCCATCCCGCTCGCCAGCAGAAAGCGCTCCAGGCGGTCGCGCTGGAGCTCGGCGCGGTCGAGCTCGATCTCCTCGACGCTGACCACCGGCGGCTGCGAGCCACCCTCGATGCGCAGCAGACAGGCCGCCATGTCGTCGGGACGGCGGTCCGCCTCGGCGGCCACGCGGTCCAGCAGCTCCCCCGCGAGCGCCTCCGGCGGGAGCTCTGCGAGGATGCGCGAGAGCCGCGTGTAGCCGAACAGCTCGCCCGCGACGCGCGCCTCCACCAGCCCGTCGGTGTAGAAGCACGCGAGCGCGCCACCCGGGATCGAGACGGTGGTCTGGCGCGTGCCGGTTGGCAGCCCGGCGCCGATGGGAGGCGCCGAGCACACGGTGACCGGAGCGACCTGCTGTGAGCCGGCGAGCAGCGGCGGCGGATGCCCGGCGCAGGCGTAGGTGAGCGTGCGCTCGCGCGGGTGATAGACGCCGAGCACGACCGTGGCCATCGAGCCGCCGAGCTGGCGTTCGAGCACCGGCGCGGCGCTCTGCAGCGCAAGCCGTGGCGAGAGCTCCGCCTCCAGGTAGGCGCGCAGCGTGAAGCGCAGCAGCGCGGTGTGGGACAGGGCGCCGCGGCCGTGCCCTGACACGTCGCCGACAATCACCGCGACGCGCCCGTCCTGCAGGGCGAACAGGTCATAGAAGTCACCTCCTGCGGCGGGCCCCGAGGCCGGCCGGTAGTTGGCGGACGTGCCCACCGGGCCGATGCGCGCGGGCGGCGCGGGCAGCAGCGCCGCCTGCAGCAGGCCCACGTCCTCCAGCAGCTCGCCGCGCTGGCGCTCCAGGCGATGCGCCCTGGCCCCCGACAGGCGCGAGAGGGCGCCGAGCGCCAGCGTCAGCGCGATGAGCCCCGCGAGCAGCAGGCGGATGGCAAGCGGCACGACGCCGATGATCCGCGTGACGGTCCGCACGAGCGGCGATTCGGTGTGCGCGGAGGCATGTCGCGAGGGCGAGCGTGGCGTGACTGCGAGCGCGGGGGCGCGCGCCGCACGCACGGCGGTGGCGGCCGGGAGCGCGGTCAGTGCCCGTGCGGGTGCCGGCACGCTCGCAGCAGACCTCGTGCGGCCTCGCCGTGGGGCTCCGCGCGTGTGTGGCGGCGTCGAGGGCTTTGAGCCGCTGCCCTGCTGCAGCGCGCTGGCCACTAGCACGGGCGCACCTGCTGTGCCGCCACCGGGTTCGCTGGAGCTGGTCTGCGGCGCGGTCGCAGTCGCAGGCGCCGCGGGGCTCGCAACGGCGGCGGCGGCGCCAGCGGTGGATTCGCCGGCGCCGAGAACACCGGCGCCGCCGGCTGCACCGCCCTGTGATTCGCCGGAGGCGGCCGCGGCGGGAACTTCGGGAGTCTTGAGCTGGTGTTTGGAGGCTTTGGGCTTGTCGTGGCGGATGCGCGGCCGAGTGGAGCCCGTGACCGCCGGCGCAACGGCGCGCGGCGACCCTTCGGAGGCGCCGCTGTGCGGCTGCGCTTCGCCGGGCGCCGTCGCGGTCGCCTGCGCCGGCGCGCCCGCCGGGGCCGTCGTGGCTGTGGCCTGCCCGCCCGCGCTGTGGTGGGTGAGGCGAGGCCCGGGAAGACGGCTGTGCACGGGGGTGGCCGCGCCGGGGGCGGCTGCTGGCGTGGGCACGGCGCTGGCGCCGGCACCACGACCAGGTGCTGCCGGGGCATGCGCGACGGGCAGCGCCGGGGCGGGCCGTTTGGAGGGAGCGATCCTGGCGGCGGGGGTGCGCGCGGTGGGGGCGCCGGCGCCGTCGGGGGCTTCGCGCGCGCGGGCGGCGGGCGGCTGGCCGACTGCGTGCTGGTGAGCCGGCGCGGTGGTGGCCGCTGCGGCGGGCAGGGCGACTGCGAAGGCGATGAGGATGAGAGCTATTGCCGCGGCCGCCGCGACGGCCGAGGAGCGCGCGGATGTGAGGGTCGAGCGCGCGCTCGTGTACATCAACCTGCCGCGGCCGCGCTCCCTCGGACCCGGGAGAGAGCGTCATCGAGGGAGGGGAACATCTCGAAGGTGGCGTCGAGGCCGGTGAGCTCGAGGATGTTCTGCACCTCGGCTGTGGCGGCTGCGATTGCGATGAGGCCGTCCGGCTGCAGTGCTCGCTGGAGGCCCACGAGGACGCTGAGCGCAGTGGAGTCGATGAAGCTGACCTGGGAGAGGTCCAGCACGATGCGCCTGCTGCCCGAACCGAGAAGGTCCGTGAGGCTCCACTTCAGGGAGGGCGCGGATGCGAGGTCCAGCTCGCCGCGCACGCGGACGAGGGCCGCGGAGCCGTCAAGCTCCTCGAGGTCGATTCCGTACGCTCCGTCGCCGCGCATCACGTATCCGATCGACAGCGCTGTGCACCTACTTGAGTGGTGTGGCGCAAACTCGATCCGTGGTCCATTTGCGCCTGGGCGGCTGCGCGGATGCCGCTCCGCTAGCCTCTGCTCTCCGCGGGCGCCCGGCACCCGCGCGGCCTCACGCCAGCCACCCCCACGGCCCATTCGACGATCGGCACCCCCCTTGAACGAGCACGCAACAGCCACGCCTCCGCCCCGCGAAAGCGCGGCGGCCCTGAGCGCCACCCGCCGGGGCGCCCGCGAACGCGAGCGGCATGCCTGACGCCGGCCCGCCGCCCGCCGGCGACACGGTGACGATGGACAAGATCGTTGCGCTGTGCAAGCGGCGCGGCTTCGTGTTTCCCTCCTCGGAGATCTACGGCGGCGTTGGCTCGACCTACGACTTCGGTCACTACGGCGTGCTGCTGAAGAGCAACGTGAAGAACGAGTGGTGGCGAGCGATGCTGCAGGAGCGCGACGACATCGTGGCGATCGACTCGGCGATCCTTCAGCACCCGCGGGTATGGGAGGCCTCCGGCCACCTGGCGGGCTTCACCGATCCGCTGGTGGACTGCCGCACGTGCGGCAAGCGCTTCCGCGCCGATCACCTGGGCGAGCTGGCTTGTGGGCGCAAACCGTCCATCCACCCCGGCGAGAGCGATGAGTGCTCGCTGACCGACGCGCGCGACTTCAACCTGATGTTCGAGACGACGATCGGGCCGGTGAAGGAGTCGGGCTCCACCGCCTACCTGCGCCCCGAGACGGCGCAGGGGATCTTCATCAACTTCAAGAACGTGCTGCAGTTCTCGCGCAAGAAACCGCCATTCGGGATCGCCCAGGTGGGAAAGTCCTTCCGCAACGAGATCACCCCCGGCAACTTCATCTTCCGCACGCGCGAGTTCGAGCAGATGGAGATGGAGTTCTTCGTGCCGCCCGAGCAGTCGGCGAAGTGGTTCGAGCACTGGCTGGCCGAGCGCGAGCGCTGGTACGTGGACCTTGGCATCCGCCCCAGCCACCTGCGCCTGCGCGCGCACGACTCCGATGAGCTCTCCCACTACTCATCCGGCACGAGCGACGTTGAATACAACTTCCCGATCGGCTGGTCGGAGCTGGAGGGCATCGCCAACAGGGGCGACTTCGACCTGACACGCCACGCGGAGTTCTCCGGGGAGAAGCTGGAGTATTTCGACCAGGCCACGGGCGAGCGCTACGTGCCACACGTGATCGAGCCCGCGGCGGGCGCGGACCGAGCGATGCTGGCGTTTCTGGTGGACGCGTATGACGAGGAATTCGTGGAGCGCGAGGGCGCGGGCGAGGGCGAGCGGCGCACGGTGCTGCGCCTGCATCCGCGCCTGGCGCCGGTGAAGGCGGCGGTGCTGCCGCTGGTGGGCAAGGACGGGCAGCCCGAGCTTGCCCGCGAAGTGCAGCGCGCGCTGCGCAGCCGCGTGCAGGCGGAGTACGACGCGGGCGGGGCGATCGGAAGGCGCTATCGCCGCCAGGACGAGATCGGAACGCCGTTCTGCCTTACGGTTGACCACCAGAGCCTGCAGGACGGCACGGTGACGCTGCGCGACCGCGACTCGCTCGCGCAGGAGCGCGTCCCGGTGCACGGCATCGCCGAGGAGATAGAGAGGCGCGTGCTGGCGCCCTGGAAGACACCCAAGCTGGACTAGAAAGGAAGCGCATGGACTTCGAACTGAGCGACGAGCAGCGGCTGATCAAGGAGACGGCGCGGGAGTTCACCGACAAGGAGCTCATCCAGCGCACGCGCGAAAACGCGCGCAACCACCATTTCGACGTGGAGCTCGTCAAGAAGATCGCCGAGCAGGGCTACCTCGGCGCGATCGTGCCGGCCGAGTACGGCGGCGCGGGCCTGGACTATCAGAGCTATGGCCTGATCGTCGAGGAGATCGGCCGCGGCGACTCGGCGATCCGCACGGTCATCTCGGTGCAGACCTCGCTGGTGTGCTCGGCAATTTTGAAGTGGGGCACGGAGGAGCAGAAGCAGGCCTACCTGCCGAAGCTGTGCTCGGGGGAGTGGCTGGGCTGCTTCGGGCTGACCGAGCCCGACACGGGCTCCGACGCTGCCAACCAGAAGACCCGTGCCAGGAGGACTGACTCCGGATGGGTGATCAACGGCAACAAGATGTGGATCTCGATGGGCAACTACGCCAAGGTCGCGCTGATCTTCGCCCAGACCGACCCGGAGCTGGGCTACAAGGGCCTTGCGTGCTTTTTGGTGGACACCGACCAGCCCGGTTTCAAACCCAGCACGATCGAGCACAAGATGGGCCTGCACGCCAGCGACACGGCGTCGATCGCGCTGGAAGACGTGGAGGTGTCCCAGGAGAACATGCTGGGCGGCATCGGCGAGGGGTTCAAGGTGGCGATGACGGCGCTGGACTCGGGCCGCTTCTCGGTGGCCTCGGGCTGCGTGGGCATCTGCCAGGGCTGCGTCGAGGAGTCGGTCAAATACGCCAAGGAGCGCGAGCAGTTCGGCCGCCCGATCGCGAGCTTCCAGCTCGTGCAGGCGATGATCGCCGACATGGTGCTCAAGACAGAGGCCTCGCGCATGCTGGTGTGGCGCGCAGGCTGGCTGAAGGACCTGGGGCGCCCCAACACGCTGGAGACCTCGATCGCAAAGCTGCACGCGACCGAGGCGTCACTCGAGTGCGCGAACCTCGCGATCCAGGTGCACGGCGGCGCGGGCTACGTCGATGATCACCCGGTCGAGCGCTACTTCCGTGACGCCCGCGTCACCACGCTCTATGAGGGAACCTCCCAGATCCAGAAACTGATCATCGGACGGGAGATGACTGGCATCTCCGCGATGGTCCCCTCCTGAGCGGAGGGCGGGTACGCCGCAATGGCCGTGGACGAGCGGATCGATGAGGAGGGGGCCGGCTCCGCCGGCCGGGATGGGTCGGCTGCGGGCATCATCGGGGTGCTCGGCGCGGGCACCATGGGCGCGGGCATAGCGCAGCTGGCGTGCAGGGCGGGGGCGCAGACGCTGCTGCACGACCCCATCCCCGAGGCCCTGGAGAAGGGTGTTGAGAAGGTGCACGACGGGCTGCGCCGCGAAGCCGCCAAGGGGCGGCTGAGCGCGCAGGAGGCGCAGGAGGCCGCGGAGCGCCTGCAGCCGGTCGCGGCGATGCAGTCCCTGGCACCCAGCGAGCTGGTGATCGAGGCCGTGCCCGAGCGCCTGGCGCTCAAGCACGAGCTCTACGCGAGCCTTTCGCAGATCGTCGCGGAGGACTGCGTGCTGGCGAGCAACACCTCCTCGATCCTCGTCACCGCGATCGCGGCCGCGGCGACCCGGCCCGAGCGTGTTGTGGGGATGCACTTCTTCAACCCCGCTCCCGTGATGCGCCTGGTGGAGGTGATCGCCGGTGTGCGCTCGGGCGAGCGCGCGCTCGCGCTGGCGCACGCCACCGGCGAGGCGATGGGCAAGACGGTCATCCGCGCCCACGACGGCCCGGGGTTCCTGGTCAACCGCTGCAACCGCCCGTTTGGACTGGAGGCGCTGCGCCTGCTGTCCGAGCGCATCGGCGACATCGAGACGATCGATCGCATCTGCCGCATGCAGGGCGCCTTCCCGATGGGCCCGTTCGAGCTGATGGACCTCGTGGGCGTGGATACCGGCTTTGAGGTGGCGCTGAGCTTCTACGAGCAGAGCTTTGGCGAGCCGCGCTGGCGGCCCTCGCCGATCGCCGCGCGCCAGGTGGCGGCGGGGCTGAACGGGAGGAAGAGCGGGCGCGGCTACTACGACTACCGCGAGGGCGGCTCATACCGCGCCGAGGACCCGCCGCCGCCGGAGTCTGGGGCCGGGGAGGGCGTGGTGGTGATCGCGGGGAGCCTGCCGATCGCAGCGGAGCTGCGCGCTGGCGCTGCCGCGGCTGGCTACCGCGTGATCGGCCCCGAGACCTCGCTTGGCGATGAGCTGCCCTCGCTGTTCATCGACTGTGACCCGGTTGCGACCCGCGAGGGCACCCAGGCGGGCGCGCGGCCGCGCCACAGGGCCCCCGGCGGGGCCCACCTGGTGCTCTGCGCGGAGGGATCGCTCGGGACGCTCGATCCGCTGGGCAGCGCTGTTGGCTTCCACCTGCTGCCGCCGCTCACAGCCGCCGGTCTCGTGGAGCTGACGCGCACGTCGAGCTCCTCGCCGGTGGCCGCCCAGCGCGCTGAGCGCTTCTTTGCGGTGTTGGGCCTGCACGCGGCGTGGGTGGCAGACGCCCCGGGTCTGGTACTCGGGCGGATCGTCTGCCAGGTGATCAACGAGGCGGCGTTCGCGCTCGGCGAGGGCGTGGGCAGCGCGCGTGACATCGACCTGGGCATGGTGCTCGGGCTGAGCCATCCGCGCGGGCCGCTGGAGTGGGCGGAGGCGATCGGACTGGACCACGTGCTCGCCGTGCTGGACGCGCTCTCCGATCACTACCGCGAGGAGCGCTATCGCGCGGCGCCGCTGCTGCGCACGCTGGTCGGCGAAGACCGCCTGGGCGGCGCGCGCGGCGAGGCCTTCGCGCAGGTGTGATCTCACGTTTTGCGCTCGGCGCGGGTTAACCGATCGTGAGCCAACCGCCGCCCTTTCAGAGGTTCCTGAACGAGCACCGCGAGTGCGTGTGGCGGTTCCTGGTCTCCTCGGTCGGGCCGGTGGAAGCGGAGGACTGCTTCCAGGAGACTTTCATCTCGGCGATGCGCGCATATCCGCGCCTGCGGCAGGGCTCCAACCTGCGCGCCTGGGTGCTTACGATCGCGCACCGCAAGGCGCTTGACGCCCACCGCGCCCGCGCGCGACGCGCAGTTCCCACCGGCGAGCCGGCCGAGCTCGAGCGCCCGCAGCCGGATGGGCGCTCATGCGCGCCCAACGGCGAGGAGGGCCTGTGGGAGGCCGTGCGCGGGCTGCCCGACCGCCAGCGCTCGGCCGTGGCGCTGCGCTTCATCGGCGATCTGCCCCACCGCGACATCGCAGCGGCGATCGGCTGCTCGGAGGAGGCGGCGAGGCGCTCGCTGCACGAGGGACTGTCGAGACTGCGAAGGGAGCTGGCGGCATGAGTGATGAGATCGAGCGGCTGCTGCGCCGTGGCCCGGGCGAGCAGGGAGCACAGACGGACGCGCGGGCTGCCTCGCAGAGGCTGGTCGCGCGGATGCTCTCCGAGGATCTGGCTGACGTGACGTATGCCAGCGTGGACTCGCCCTTCGGCGCGATGCACGCGGCGGTGACGCACAAGGGGCTCGTGCGGCTGGCCTTCCCCGAGGAGGATCCGGAGTCGATGCTCGAGCAGCTCGCACGGCGCATCTCTCCGCGCATACTCAGCGCACCCGCGAGGCTGGACCCGCTGCGCAGGGAGCTGGAGGAGTACTTCCAGGGACGGCGGCGTCGCTTCGAGGTCCCGCTGGACTGGTCGCTGATCGGCCCGTTTGCGCGGCGCGTGCTCAGGCGCACGGCGGACATCCCCTACGGCGGCAGCCTCAGCTATGCGGAGGTGGCGGCGGAGGCGGGCAGCCCTCGCGGCGCACGTGCTGCCGGCAACGCGCTGGGGTCAAACCCGATACCGATCCTGATCCCCTGCCATCGTGTGCTGCGCGCGGGCGGTGCCCTGGGCGGCTACGGCGGGGGCCTGCAGCGCAAGCGCCTGCTGCTTGAGCTCGAGGGGGCGCTCACGCCCCCGCTGGCCGGCTAACCCGCGGCGTCGGCCGCCGGCGCCCACTGCGCTTCGGCGGGGTCGCCCGCAGGCATGTCGGCGGGCACGGGTACGCCGGGTGTGTCGCGCAGGTACCACTCGGCGTCCAGGGCGGCCTGACAGCCCGAGCCGGCGGCGGTGATCGCCTGGCGGTAGGTGTGGTCCACCAGGTCTCCCGCGGCGAACACGCCGGGGCGGTTGGTGATCGTGGAGCGCCCCTCGGTGACCACGTAGCCGTTCTCGTCGAGGTCTATCTGATCGGCGACCAGCGCCGACTGCGGCTCGTGGCCCACGGCGATGAAGGTTCCCGAGACGAGGAGGTCGCGCTCCTCGCCGGTCTCCGTGTTCACCAGCGCGGCGTGCCCCAGCGCTCCGTTCTCCCCGGCGTGGAAGCCGGCCACGCGGTAGGGGGTGAGGAATTCGATGTTCTGCTGCGCGCGCGCTCGCTCGAGCATGATCTTCGAGGCCCTGAACTCCGGCCTGCGGTGCACCACGACGACCTTGGAGGAGAACTTGGAGAGGAAGATCGCCTCCTCCATCGCTGAGTCCCCGCCGCCGACGATGATCGTGGGGGCGCCCTTGAAGAACGCTGCGTCGCACGTGGCGCAGTAGCTGACGCCGCGGCCGGAGAGCTCCTCCTCGCCCGTCACGCCGAGCTTCTTGTGCTCGGCGCCCATCGCCAGGATGACGGTGCGCGCGAGGTGCTCCTGATCGCCCACCCATACGCGGTGCACGCCGCCGGGCTCGCGCGCGAGCTCCACGCGCTCGGCTTGGTCGGTGAGCAGCCTTGCGCCGAAGCGCTCGGCCTGCTCGCGGAAGCGGGGCATCAGCTCGGGCCCCATGATGCCCTCGGGGAAGCCGGGGTAGTTCTCAACGTCGGTGGTCTGCTGCAGCAGCCCGCCCCACGCGAAGCCCTCGATGACCAGCGGGTTGAGGTTGGCACGCGCGGTATACAGCGCGGCTGTGTAGCCGGCGGGGCCGCTTCCGATGATGATCACGTTCTCGATCTCGCCCATCTCATCTCCAATTCTTGCGTCCCGGCGCTTCGTGTGCGGCGGAGCGGCTCGCGCTTCCCCTCGCAAACCGTCGCGAGGCCCACTTCACTAAGTAAAGTATAGCATTGCCACTGGGAATTGGGCATCACCTCGGCCTCGACGCCGCATGCTCAGGACCCCTGCAGCGCGCGTGCCGGCTCGGCGGCGAGGACGCCTGCCGCGCGGGATTCTCCCTCTTCCTGGCGCCAGCGCGAAACGGTGCGGCGCAGCTGCAGGTAGGCCAGGCCCCCCGGGAACGTGGGCAGCCAGAAGGAGATGGCGCGGTAGGACAGCACCGCCACAACCGCCAGTTCCAGGCTCACGCCGAACGCCGCGAAGGCTCCGATCATGCCGCCCTCCACGCCGCCAAGGCCGCCGGGCAGGGGAAGCAGGTTGCCGAGCGTGCCCACGAAGTAGGCCATCCAGATCACCGTGAACGGCGGCGGCGAGCCGAAGGCGTGGAACATTGCCCACAGCACGCTCATGTCAAAGCCCCACCACGCGACCGCGCCGAGCACGCCGATCTCGCGTTCGCGCACCAGCCCGATCGCCATGCGCATGCCGCTGGAGGCGAGCGCGGGCACGGTCACGGCGCGTGCGAGCCAGCGCGCCCTGCGCCCGGAGCCGTGCGCGCGGGCGCCCAGCCGCCGCTCGATGTCCCCGGGGATGAGCATCATCAGACCGGCGATCGCGAACAGCACGGTGGCGACGATCGCTGGGACGATGGTGATCGCGAAGGACCCGCCGCCGGGAAACAGCCCGCTGCCGAGGCCCACGCCATCGATCACCAGCGAGCCGGCATAGACGACGTAGAGCAGCACGAAAAAGGCGAGCATGCGGCTGGCGACCGTGCGCGGCTCCATGCCCGCGCGGCGCAGCGCCCACGCCGTCAGAGCCACCCCGCCGGCGCCCGCGGCGGCGAACAGTCGCGTGGCGGCCAGGCCGGCCATGGTGATCTGGTAGCTCTCACCCCACCCCACGCGCGGCTGCCCGCGCACGAGCACCGTGCGGAACAGCACCACGTAGCCGCCGAAGGACAGCGCCTCCAGCAACACGCCGATGACGATCCACCAGCGGTCGCCGTGGGCGATGTGGTGGACGGTGCTGTCCACACCGGCGAGGTTGGGCAGCACGAAGTACAGGAAGCCGACACAGGAGAGCACGAAGATCCCGAACGCGAGAATCTGCCGCCGGCTGAGCAGCACGCGCGGCATCGGCTCATCCCCCGAGGCCCCGCCCGGGCCACGGATGCGGTGCGCGCTCGTGGCGGGCGCCGCGAGCGCCTGGGGCACCGCCGCACCCGCGGGCGCTGTTCCCGCGCCCGCTTTGGCTGCGCCCGGCGGCGGCGCGCCGTCGGGCGCGAGCTCGCCGCCCGCGCCCTCCCCCCGCTCCTGCCGGGTCACTCCCTCCCCACCCACCGATCCCTCAACACGCCACGTGAGCGGCGTCCTCCAGCGCCGCTACCGCTCGACCCAGGCCCTCCAGCAGCGGTCCCGCGCGAGGCGCCATGCGCCGCACCGCGGCCGTGAGCGCCGCGCCCGCCACCAGATCCACCACGTAGTGCTCTCCCAGGTACACGAGCGCGAACCCGAGCGTGCCGGCGTAGGCCCAGCCGAGCGCGCCCGGCAGCGGTCCCGCCTCGGCGAGCAGCAGGGCGGCCATCACGGATGTGGCGAAGTGCAGAGAGGGCATCGCGGCGAGGGGGTTGCCTCCGAAGACACTGTAGAGCGAGCCCCAGCCGTCTTGCCAGAAGTGCTCGCCGTACTCGACCATCATGCGGCGGACGCCCTCGGCGCCCTCGCCGGTCATCTCCTGCGCGCCGCCCGCCCACCACGGCGGCGCGGTGGGCGCCACCCAGTAGACGATCGCGCCGAGGTTGAACACCGCGTAGGTCATCGCGGCGGCTCGCGGGAAGCGCTCGGGGTGGCGCAGGCGCAGGAACAGGACCGTTCCGTGGGGCACCATGAACCACGACCAGTGCGCCCACACCAGCGCGCGATCCAGCGCCCTCCATTCCGGCCCGTCGGGCCCGTGACGCGCGAGCGAGCGCTGCAGCCTCGCGCTGGGCAGCTCCCCCAGTCCGATCAGCCTGTCCGCGACGATCGGGTAGCGCACATGCACCCTGGCGGCCTGCGCCCCCGCGTCGTCGTGGGGCGACTTGTACGCGGCCAGGTAGGCCCACATCTGCAGCGCACATGTGCCCAGGTCCCTTGGCAGGCTGCGCCGGGTCGCCACGCACAGGCCGATGGGCGCGCCGTAGGCGAGGGCCTGCATCGCCAGCGGCGGCGCGCTCACGCGCTTGCGCAGCAGCGGCGCAGCGGCACCGGCCGCCACCAGCCCCCAGGCGGCTACTCTGATCGCCCTGGAAGCCCGCACTGGCGCGTGAGTATATGGACGGCGTGTGGCGCAGCCGGGGCGCGCGGACCCCGCCGCCCGCGTGACGGCGCGGGCGCTAGGGCAGCTCTTCGGATGCGCTCACGTGGACGCGCGCGCCGGGGGCGGAGCCGACGCCGTCCAGACGACGCTCGGCGCGCGCCGGGGCGTCCCGTGCCGCGGCGGCGACGAACGCATCGATGACCGAGCTCGCCGGGTCGGCCTCCGGGTGCCACTGCACGCCCAGCACGAACCGCCTGTCCGGCAGCTCGATCGCCTCGGGCAGCTCGTCGAGCGTCGATGAGCCGCTCACCACGAGGCCCTCCCCCAGGCGGTCCACGCCCTGGTGGTGGTGGGACTTGGTGCCGTGGGAGGACTCTCCCGCGGCACTCGCCGCGAGCGAGCCCTCGGCGAGCAGCACATCGTGGTCGGCGCCCTCGAAGGAGCCGAGCACACGCCGGTGCTCATCATGGCCGACAAGCTCCGGCACGTGCTGCACCAGCGTGCCGCCGCAGGCGACGTTGATCAGCTGCATGCCACGGCAGATGCCGAGCACGGGCAGGTCGCTCTCGATGGCGGCGCGCGTCAGGGAGATTTCGAACTCGTCGCGGCGCGGCACCGTGTCGATCGTCAACGGATGGGGCGCCTGGTCATAGGCGCCGGGGTCGATGTCGGCGCCGCCGGCGAGCACGAGCCCGTCCAGGAGCTCGAGGACCTGCGCGGGCTCAAGCGCCAGAGCCTGGTCGGGCGGCAGCATCAGCACGATCGCGCCGGAGCGCTGGATCGCGTCCACGTAGGCGATCGGCAGCAGCGCGGCCTGCTGGTCCCACACCCCCCAGCGCGCGCGCTCCAGCGCCGCGCAGATGCCGATGATTGGCCGTCTCACATCCCACACCTTAGGATCAATCCGCGCAGGGCGCCGGCAGCGCGGCCTCGGGGCCGGCGGGCTGGCCCGGGAACGCCGGCCGGTCCAGGCCGCACCGCCGCGACACACGATCAGAGGAGAGCCATGAGCGAGTCCAACATCGAGCTCGAGACCGTCACGGTCGCCATCGCCGACGGCGTGGCGCGCGTCGAGCTGAACAGGCCGCACGCACTGAACGCCTGGAACGCCCAGTTCGGGACCGACCTGCTCAGCGCGCTCGGCACGGTCGCGGACTCCGAGGAGGCTCGAGCGGTGCTGCTGACCGGCGCCGGCCGCGGCTTCTCCTCCGGCGCGGACCTCAAGGACATGTCCGGCGGATGGGTCACCGCGGACGGGCGGCCGGACGTCTACCGCACCCTCACCGAGCGCTACCACCCGATCATGAGGGCGATCCGCGAGCTGCCCAAGCCGGTGATCGCCGCGGTCAACGGCCCCGCCGTGGGAATCGGCTGCTCGCTGGCTCTGTGCTGCGATCTGATCCTCGCCGCCGAGAGCGCCTACTTCCTGCTCGCGTTCGTGAACATCGGCCTGGTGCCCGACGGCGGCTCGTCGCTGTTCGTGCCCTCGCGCGCCGGCATGGCAAGGGCGGCCGAGATGGCGATGCTGGGCGAGCGCATCGGAGCCGAGCAGGCGCTGGCGTGGGGACTTATCAACCGCGTGGTGGCCGACGGACTGCTGCTGGATGAGGCCGGCGCGCTGGCCGCACGGCTGGCGGCCGGACCCACGCGCTCCTACGCTGGAGCCAAGCGCCAGCTGAACAGCTGGCTGTACGCGCGCATGGACGAGCAGCTCGAGCTCGAGGCGCAGCTGCAGCGCGAGATGGCCGGCAGCGAGGACTTCGTGGAGGGCGTGATGGCGTTCGCGCAGAAGCGCGCTCCGCGCTTCCAGGGCTCCTGATGCCCGCTCCCATGCCTCGTGTCAATCGTCATCAAGCGCGTCCGGGCGCGGCCTGACTAGAATCCCGCCCGCCGTGGGATCCACCCTTCCGCTTCCGTCGCTGCTCGCGTTCTTCGCCCCGCTCTCGGGCGGCTCGCCAAACGCGAACGAGATCGACACGCTTTACAAGATCACGCTGGTCATCGCGTTGATCATCTTCTTCGCGGTGGAGGGCGTCCTTGTCTATGTGCTCGTCAAGTTCCGCAAGCGCAAGGGAGCCGTGCCGGCGCAGATCCACGGCAACACGAGGCTTGAGGTCGGCTGGACCTCCGCCGCAGCGGTGATCCTGGTGGGCCTGGCGATCCTGACCTTCGCGAAGCTCTCCTCGATCGAGAACCCGCCCAACACGGGACCCAACGGGGCTGCGCTCGTGGCCGACAGCGCCCCGCTGATCGAACACAACTCCTCCCGTCGCCTGCCGCCCAACAAAAAAGTGCTGAACATCACGGTGGTGGGGCGCCAGTACATCTGGCAGTACATCTACCCGGGCGCCAACGAACCAGACGGCCTTGGGGCGCCGTACTCCTACGAGCAGATGGTGGTCCCCACGAACACCACCGTCAGCCTGAAGATCGTCTCCGAGGACGTGGTGCACGCTTGGTGGATCCCGGAACTGGGGGGCAAGTTCCAGGCGGTGCCGGGCTACAGCAACTACACGTGGTTCAAGATCTCAAAGCCCGGCAGCTACCGCGGGCAGTGCGCGTTCCTGTGCGGGCGCGGGCATGCGAGGATGATCGCCGAAGTCAAGGCCGTCCCGCCCGTGCAGTTCGAAGAATGGCTGGAAAAGCAGAAGCAGCTGCTGCACGAAGCTGACGAAGACGCCAAAGCGGCAAGGGAGAAACTGAACTCCCAGGTCGGCGCCGGCCAGGTCGAAAACCCCTAGCAACCCCCGAGGAGACCAGCGTCTGACATGGCCACCTACACAGCTCCCATCCCCCAGATTGCCGCCCACAGGGCGCAGCGCGAGCCGACCGGCTGGACGAGCTGGATAACGACGACCGACCACAAGCGCATCGGGATCATGTACATGGTCCTGACGTTCATCTTCTTCTGCCTGGGGGGCGTGGAGGCGCTGATGATGCGCCTGCAGCTGGGCGCGCCGAACAACACGCTGGTCAGCCCGACCGTCTACAACCAGCTGTTCACCATGCACGGCACCACGATGGTGTTCCTGTTCGTGGTGCCGATGATGGCGGGCCTGGCCAACTACTTCCTGCCGTTGATGATCGGTGCGCGCGACATGGCGTTCCCGCGCCTGAACGCGCTGTCGTTCTGGCTGCTGCTGGCGGGCGGCATCGTCTTCTACGCTTCGATCTTCTGGAACCCGCCCGAAGCCGGCTGGACGAGCACGGTGCCGCTGGCCAACTCGACCTTCTCCCCCGGCGGCGGCGAGGACGCATGGATCTACCTGATCCACCTCACCGGGATCTCCTCGATCGTGGGCGCGATCAACTTCTACGTGACCGTCGCCAACATGCGCACGAAGGGCATGAGCTGGGGCCGCCTGCCGCTGTTCGTTTGGGCGATGCTCACCTACTCGGTGCTGCTGATCTTCGCCCTGCCGGTGATCGCCGCCGCCGTGACGATGCTGCTGACCGAACGCCACTTCGGCACGTACTTCTTCAACCAGGCCGAGGGCGGCTCGCCGCTGCTGTGGCAGAACCTGTTCTGGTTCTTCGGGCACCCCGAGGTCTACATCATGGTGCTGCCGGGGTTCGGCCTGGTCTCAGAGATCCTGCCCGTGTTCGCCCGAAAGCCGATCTTCGGCTACAAGGCGATCGCCGCGTCCACCGTGGCCATCGCCTTCCTGGGCTTCCTGACGTGGGCCCACCACATGTTCGCCGCGCCGATCCCCGAGGCGATCCTCGTGTTCGTGATGCTGAGCTCCTTCCTGATCGCCGTTCCCACGGGCGTGAAGATGCTCAACTGGATCGCCACGCTGTGGCGCGGGACGATCGAATTCAAGACGCCGCTGCTGTTCTGCGCGGGCTTCCTCGCGCTGTTCCTGATCGGAGGCATCTCCGGCGTGTTCCTCGCCGTGTTCCCGGTGGACTGGCAGCTCAACGAAACCTACTTCGTGGTCGCTCACATCCATTTCGTGCTGATGGGCGGAGCGGTGTTCACGATCTTCGCGGGCATCTACTACTGGTTCCCGAAGATCACCGGGCGCATGTTGAGCGAGGGCTTGGGGCAGCTGAGCTTCGGCCTGATGTTCGTCGGTTTCCTGGCCACTTTCCTGATTCAGCACGTGCTGGGGCTTGACGGGATGCCCAGGCGCATCTATGAGTACAACAACGTGGGCAACCTTGCGCTCTACAACCAGATCTCGACAGTCGGCTCGTTCATCCTGGGAGCGGGCGTCGTGGTGACGATCATCAACGTCGCGCGCAGCCTGAAATACGGCGCGATCGCCGGGCCCGACCCCTGGAAGGCGAACACGCTGGAGTGGTTCACGAGCTCGCCGCCGCCGGTCAACAACTTCGACCTGATGCCGCGCGTCCGCTCGGCTGAGCCGATGAAGGACATCCGCCGCGAGGTGGAGCGCCGCACGGTCGGCGCCGAGGGCGGAAGCGTTGTCACCGTGCCGGCGGGAGCCACGCAGGTGGGCTCCTAGATGGACGTCGCGCCCCACAGCGGCGCGGCCCCCGCAATCGACACGCCGAGGCTGGCGCTCGGCTCCAGGACGCGCCAGACGATCAGCGACTACGTTGAGCTGACCAAGCCCAAGGTTCAGTCGCTGCTGCTTCTGACGACGATCGCGACGATGTACGTGGCCGGCGACCCCTCGCCGGCGCTGGTGGCCCTGACGTGCCTGGGCGGCTACCTCTCCGCGGGCGGCGCCGGCGCGGTCAACCACTGGTTCGACCGCGACATCGACGTGCGCATGGCGCGCACGGCCAACCGCCCCATACCGGCCGGGCGGATCTCCCCGCGCGCCGCGCTGCTGTTCGGCTGCACGCTCGCGGCGCTGTCGCTGCTGGAGCTCTCGGTGGCCGTTAACCCGCTCGCGGCGGCACTCTCGTTCGGCGGGTTCCTGGGCTACGTGTTCGTCTACACCGTGTGGCTCAAGCGCCGCACGCCGCAGAACATCGTCATCGGCGGCGCGGCCGGCGCGGTGCCGCCGCTGGTCGCGTGGGCGGCCGTCACGGGCTCGGTCAGCGGCACGGCGGTGATGCTGTTCTTCATCGTGTTCTTCTGGACGCCGCCGCACTTCTGGGCGCTGTCGCTGCTGATGAAGGACGAGTACGAGAAGGTCGGCGTGCCGATGCTGCCGGTCGTGCGCGGCGAGCAGGAGACGCGCAGGCAGGTGCTGCTCTACTCCGTACTGCTCTACGCCGTGACCCAGCTGCCGTTCTGCGCGGGCGGGTTCGGCGGGATCTACCTCGGCGCCTCGATCCTGCTGGGCCTCGGCTTCGTCGCAGGCGCAGTGCGGCTCTACCGCAGAGCGGACCGCGCCTCTGCGCTGCGGCTCTACCTCTACTCGCTGGCCTACCTCGCGCTGCTGTTCTGCGCCATGGTGGCCGATGTCCACCTGTGATCCCCGACCCCGGGCGCCGCGCGCGGTGAGCCCTGCGCGAGCCGTAGGAGGTATTCTCTCCAGACCATGATGACCCGTCGCCTGGCACAGAAGAACCTCCGCACCGGCATGATCGTCGCGGCGATCTGCATGTTCATGTTCGGCATCACCTTCGTGGTGGCCGCGATCTACATCTCGTGAGCCCCCTGGACCCGGAGATCCCGCCGGTCGGAGAAGAGATCCATCTTCCCGGCCCCTCGATCCTTCCGCTGCTGACGGCGGTCGGCATCACGCTCGCGCTGGTGGGCGTGACGACGTTCATCGAGTTCACGGTCGTGGGTGTGCTGCTCACCCTCTACGCGGTGGGCCGCTGGATCAAAGAGACCCGGCAGGAAATCGACGAGCTCCCGCTCGACGCGCCCGATCACTGATCGAGCACCTCGGCGGGGGGCGATCTAGAGGACCGCACCCCCGCCGTGGAGACGGCACGCCCACTCCCCCAAGCGGACGTGCATCCTCACCCCACGACCGCGCTCAGCGGCACCGGGCAGGCAGCCCCGTCGTCAGTCCAGCAACGGACGACGTCGCGGACCGACAGGATGCCGGCCGTGTGCCCGCGGTCGAGGACGATGAGATGGCGGAAGCCGCCGCGAACCATCGCCGAGGCGGCCTCCTCGAGTGACCAGTCGGGCGCCGCGTAGACGACATCGCGCGTGAGATGGTCAGCGACGAGCTCCCGGTCGGGGTCCTGACCCCCGCCGACGCTGTAGAGCACGTCGCGCTCGGTGATGATGCCCGGCCCGTTGGCCTCGGGGTCCATCACGACGGCCGCGCCCACCCTGCGCTCGGACATGAGGCGCGCGACGGCGCGAATGGTGTGTCCCGGGCCGACCGTAAGGACGGTCGGTGTCATCCCTTCACTCACCTGCATCGTCTCGCCTCCAGCCGGGGGAATTTGCAACTATTGCCTCAATGTAGAGCGTTTGGCCCCCGCCGTCAAGACCCACTCCGGCCGCCGCTCAGGGCAGGGCCAGCGAGTCGAGCTCGCCCGCGCTGGCAGCCAGCACCCCCCGCGCAACGCCCTCCCAGGACCATCGTTGGCGCGCGCTCGCCACCAGGCCCTCGCGCGTGCGTTCCCGCAGCTCGCCCTTGGCACCCAGCCAGCCGAGCAGGCACGCGGCGATGGCCCTGACGCTGTCGTCGTCAACGCTGAAGGACAGCCACGGCGCGGCCTGCGCGGGCACCGCGGTGGCGAGCGCCCGGCTGACCTCAGCAAGGCCGGAATGCGCCGCGCTGACGGGCAGCACGCCGCACGCGGCAGCCTCCGCGGCGACCATGCCGAACGCCTCGGGGAACGTGCTCGGCACGACCAGCGCCTCGCACGCGGGAAGCACCTCGGCGAGCTCCTCGTGCTCGAGGCGCCCGGTCAGCAGCACGCGCTCGGCCATGCTTGCGGCGCTGCGCAGATAGCGTTCGCGCTCCTCCGCCTGCAGGGACCGAAGAAACGCGACCAGGTGCCCCAGCGGCCGCGGCGGCGCGGATGTGTCCTCGAGTGAGCGCCCGGCCAGCGCGATGTCCATCGCGGCGGGCAGCTCGCCCGCGGCAAGCGCCGCGATCAGAGCTTCGCAGCCGCCGCGATAGGCACCGAACCCAACCAGCAGCAGCCGCGCGTCCGGTAGCTGCTCGAGCACCAGCGGGAAGGCCGCGATCAGCAGGTCCACGCCCTTGCTGACGATCAGCTTGCCGACAAACGTGACGATCCTGTCCCGCGGCGCCAGACGCTCGAGCGCCGCCGCCGCCTCGCCCTCCTGCCGCGCGAACGCGCTGGCCGGCGCCGCCTCGCCCTCCTGCCGCGCGAACGCGCTAGCCGCCGGCGCGCCCGCCGCGCCGGAGGCGGTGCCGTCGGCGACCTCGCCGGGAACGACGCCGACGGGAGCGGCGCCGGCAGGCACGGTGCCGCGCGGAACGACGCCGGCGGAGACAGTTCTGCCCGGAACGATGCCGGCGGAGACGGTGCCGCGCGGAACCACGCCGGCTCGCTCGGGCGAGCCCGACTGCGCGTCCGCGCGTAGCCGCGCGGCGAGATCACGCACGTGCGTGCGTGCGTGTGCCGCATCGCGGGGGGCAAAGCGCGCGACGTCCACGCCGGGCGGCCCGAGGCGCGTGCGCGGCTGTAGCCACGGCTGATCCAGCGCCCGCCACAGGCTCTCGGCGGTGTGGCGCGAGCCGACCAGCACGCCCGCCGCGGCCTGCAGACCCTCGCGCGCGAAGGGCAGGAAGCGGTCCGGCTCGGGCTTGACGGTGTACTCGAGCGCGCTGCCGTGCACCTTCACCGCATACGGGACGCTGCCCTGCAGCCCGCGCGCGAGGATCACGGGCCCCATCACCAGATGGTTGGCCAGCGCCGCGTGGGGCTCGACGCGCTCACACAGCTCGCGCACGGCCGCGACGTTGGCTTGCACGTAGTGACGCACCTGCTCTTCGCTGCACTGCGAGAAGGGCAGCGCGGTGACACCCTCGTAGCTGTCGGCCACATACACCGGCAGCAGGCCGCCGATGTCGGGCCTGTAGAGGGTGCACCGCGCCCCGGCCGCTGATCCGTTCGGCTCGCGCATGCGCAGCTCGCCCTCATCCCAGTCTCCCCACGCCTCCACGAAGCGGTGCTCCTCGGGGTGTCGCTCCTGGCAGAGCAAGTGCACGTGATGACCCATCGCGACCAGCGCCTCGGCCAGGCGGGCGTTGTAAACGTTGGACCCGGTGCCCGAGAGCAGATAGCCGTGGAAGATGAGCACGCGCACCTGCCCCGCACACTATCTGCGCGGGCCCGCGGGTCTGAGGCGGGACGGCCACCCGCTCCGAGGCGGGACGGCCACCCGCTCCGGTAAAGTGCACGCCGTGAGCTCCAACCAGAGGTATCGCCTGCGCAACCCGTCGACCGGCCGCGAGATCGTGATCGAGGCGCATCCCGAGGAGATCTACCTCGACCGGGACACGGGCGAGCACATGGAGGTGGTCGGCAAGGTGCTTCCGCTGTCGCCCTCCACCTCGCGCCTGCCCTGGGCGGTGGAGAACCTGCGCTTCTGCCCGTGGTGCGACCAGCTCGCCCAGAAGGACCTCAACGACTGCCCCACGTGCGGCAGGCGCATGGGCCCGCTGGGTTCCGCGACGAAATCCGGCTGAGGCCGGGTGGCCGGGCGCTGAGCGCGTGCAGGAAGTCGCTGGCATCGAGGGTAGGAGCAGGGACGGTCGCGTCGTGGGCGCGCGCCGCTCGCGCAGCATGCGAGTTCTGTGCGCGGGCGCGGCCGTGGGCGGCGTGCTGATGCTCGCCGGCTGCGGTGGCAGCAGCGTCTCCGACGCCGTGCCCAAGAGCACGCCGGACATCACGCCCCCCACCAACACCTCCGCGGAAAAGGCTGCGCTGTCCGCGACCTCCACGAGCACCACGCAGACGACCACCACCAACTCCACCTCCACAGCCTCCACGCCCGCCGGGGGCGAAGCGGCCAAAAGCGAAAGCACCGAACCGTCCTCTTCAGCGACCGCGCCGAGCGCAGCCGGCGGCGGCACCGCGGCGACCGAAAAAGAAGCCGCAAAAACGGAAGCGGCCAAAGGCACCGAAAAAACCGAAGCCAGCCCGACCGGCGGCGCATCGGCGCCCTAGCCGCAACGGCGCCCTAGCGGGAGCGGCTCAGGGAGTTGAGATCAGCGTGGCGCTGTAGGTGAGGCGCGCGGTCTGATACAGGCAGTAGTACTGAACGGTGCCCGCCACGAGCGTCTGCGTGGTCTGGGCGCCGGTGCTGTTGCATTGCTTGCGCGGCCGGCTGGCGCGCCACGAGGTGTCGTTGCCGAACCCCAACGCCAGCGCGGGTGCCCAGGTGGGCACCGTCAGCGCGACCACATCGCCCTTCTTGACCGGGATGGTCGTTTCCAGCGGGAACTGCGCAGTCTTGCCGAAATAGGGCTGCAGCTTGACCAGCGGGCTCTGCGCGACCAGCTTGTAGGTGAGGTTCGGCTTGGGCACGGGCTGAAGGACCGCGATGCCCGCTTCGCTGACGCCTCCCTCGTGTTCGTTGAAGAACTTGATCTGGGTGGCGTTGGGGGCGCCCAGCGAGATGGTCCAGGCCACGACGGTGCCCGAGCGCGAGGCGCTCAGCGGGTTGTGCACGGTGGCCACCTTCACCTGGAAGCCCGTGGTGCGGCTGACCGCAAGGCACGGGCTGCTGGGGCAGCTGGGCACTGTTTCCGGAGTGGTCGTTGGCAGCACTCCCACTTCGGTGATGGTGGCGGGAGCCGCCGCGGGCAGCACGAGGCACAGGGCCCCGCAGGCCAGGATCGCCGGATATATGCGTCTCATCATTGCCATACAACACGCCCCGCAGATGTTTGTAGCGGTGTGAATCTTCGCTAGCGGCGAGCGAGTTCCTGCGACGCGAGCTCGATCTCGTCGGGATCTCCCGGAGCGGGGAACCATGGCAGCCGCAGCGGATCGCCGTCGTAGCGCGGTATCACGTGGATGTGGAAGTGGAAAACCGTCTGCCACGCGGCGGGGCCGCAGGAGTTCAGCAGGTTGACCCCGTCGGCGCCCAGGCGCTCGCTCATGCGCGCGGCCAGGCGCTGGGCGGCCAGCACCGTCGCGGAGAGATCTGTCGCGTCGATGCTCAGAACGTCCTTGGCGTGGGCCCGCGGGATCACCAGGGCGTGCCCGCGGGTGGCGGGCGCGATGTCCATGAAGGCGATCGTCAGCTCGTCCTCGTCCACGATCCTCGCGGGGACCTCGCCCGCGACGATGCCACAGAAGATGCAGTCGGTGCCGGCCATCGTGGAAGCCTAGATGGTCTGCATCAGCCTGCGCGTGTAGGACAGCGCCTGCTCACGCGTGGCGACGTGGCCGGCGTACTGCGCGCGACTCAGCCCCTCCAGCAGCTCGCCCAGGCGCGGCCCGGCCGGGATGGCGAGCTCGCGCGCGAGCTCATCGCCGCGCAGCAGCGGCCGCGGTGGCCCCTCGGCGCGCCAGCGCAGCGCGTCCGCGAGAACTTCCCGGGCGAGGTCCAGGTGCGCGGCGATCGCGCGCTCGGCGCCGTCGCCACGCGTGGCCAGGCGGTCGGCGATGGAGAGCAGCGTGACGTCCACCTCCACGGGCGAGCACGTGCGCATGTAGGCGAATACCGTCTCGCGCGAGAGCGGCTGTGGCTCGTGCACCAGGAAGCCAAGGCGCAGGTGGTTGCGCGCGAGCGCGGCCACGTGAGAGCTCAGCCGCTCGCTGGCGCGCAACCGCCCCAGCAGCTCGCGCGCGAGCTCGGCCCCGCGCACGTCGTGGCCGATGAAGCTGACGCGCTCCCCGGGAGGATGCACCTGGCGCGTCAGCGGCTTGGCGGCGTCGTGCAGCAGCGCGCCCCAGCGCAGCGCCTGCCCGCGCGTCAGCTCATCCGCCAGAGGCTCGGCCAGCAGCGCGTCCACCTGCCGCCGGCTCCCGGCAAGGCACGCGGCGAGCGAGGGCTCGAACTCGGCGTCCCCGCCAGCGGTCAGCTCGACGGTGCGATCGAGCACCTCCAGGGTGTGCCCGTACACGTCGAGGTGGTGGTAGCGGTTCTGCGCAACCCCTCGCATCGCATCGAGCTCGGGCAGCACGATCGCGGTGACGCCCAACTCGCCCATCAGCTCCAGCCCGCTGCGCGGCGCCGATGAGGAGACGATGCGCCGCAGCTCGGCAAACACGCGCTCGGCTGAGACGCGCCGCAGCCCGCCGGCATGCTCGCGCGCGGCCGCCTCGGTGGGCGCATCGGCGTGGAACCCCAGCTGCACCGCCAGGCGCACCAGGCGCAGCACCCTCAGTGGGTCCGACGCGAACGCGCCGGGGCCCGCCGTACGCAGACGCCCCTCGCGCAGGTCGCGCTCGCCCCCCAGTGGATCGATCGGCTCGCCGCCGCCGACCGGCTGTGCGATGGCATTGACGGTGAAGTCCCGCAACGCCAGGTCCGCCTGCAGGCTTCCGCCGCGCATCGGCTCGACGTCCACCTGCCACGAGCGGTCGCGCGCGACCACCCGCCAGGAGCCGAACTCCTCCGAGAGGGCGAAGCACGCCGCGCCGCCCGCCGCGCGGGCCACGGCCCTTGCGGCCTCCCGCGGGTCGCCGTCAACCACCACGTCGATGTCCTCGGTGGGTCGGCCGAGCAGCCGGTCACGCAGGGCGCCCCCCACCAGCCAGGCACGCCCGCCGCTGGACAGCGCGGCGGCGGCCGCCTGCAGGCCGCTCCTCACAATGCGCCCGCGCCTTCCGAGCGCGGCGGCGACTGTTGTGCCGGGGTGCCGTCGCGGTGGTAGACGCGCGGGATCCTCGCGGTGAGCCCGCAGGTGATCTCGTAGTTGATCGTCTGCACGCGCTCGGCCACCTCCTCAGCGGTGATGCGCTCGCCGCCCTGGATACCGATCAGGATGACCCGCTCTCCGCGCAGGCGCTCGCCGGCGTCCTGCGGGCCGACCTCGACGGTGAAGCTGTCCATGCTGATCGTGCCAACGCCGCGGTGGCGGCGTCCAGCGATGAGCACATCGCCGTTGCCCGACAGCCCGCGCCGCCAGCCATCGCCGTAGCCGACCGGCACGACGGCCACCGTCGTGGGGCCCTCGGCGACGAACCGCCGCCCGTAGCCGGCGCTCTGCCCCGGTTCGCACGGCTTGACCTCGGCGACGTGGGAGCTCAGCTCAAGCGCCGGCTCCAGGCCGCGCGCTGCGGGATCGCGCCCGAACGGATCCATGCCGTACACGGCAACGCCGCAGCGCACCATCCCGAAATGCGCGCGCGGATCGCGCAGCGTGGCGGCGCTGTTGGCGGCATGCACGAGCAGGTCGGGCTGCTCGGCGCGCATCGTGCTGGCCCACTCGGAGAACAGCTGCAGCTGGGATGCGAAGAAGCCCTCGTCGGCGAGGTCGTCGGCGGTGGCGAAGTGGGTCATCACCCCGGCCACCTCCACGCCCTCGCTCGCGCGCGCCGCGCGCACCACGCGGCTGGCCTCCTGGACGTCGCGGGTGCCAAGGCGCCCCATGCCGGTGTCGAGCTTGACGTGCACGCGGCCGCCGCCCGCCGCGCGCACCTCGCCCAGCTGGCGCTCGCTCCACACGATCACCTCTCCTCCCGCGGCGAGCGCAGCACCGAGTTCGGCGCCGTGCAGGGCGCCCATCACGAGCAGCCGCGTGCCGCTCAGCCCACCCTCGCGCAGCTCCCAGGCCTCCGCGGCGTCAGCGACCGCAAGCCAGCTCGCGCCACCTGCGAGCGCCGCCCGGGCGGCGGGCAGCGCCCCGTGGCCGTAGCCGTCGGCCTTGACCACCGCGCACAGCTGCGTGCCGTCACCGAGCTCGGAGCGAAGGCGCGCGCAGTTGCGCTGGATCGCGGCTAGGTTCACCCTCGCCTCGGCCCTAGGCACCGGCTCCCCCCGCCGTTGCTTCGGTTGGCGCAGCGCCCGCTCCGCCCCTTGCCGCGGGCAGCGCATCGATCACATCGGTGGCGATCACGCCCTCCACCGCGCCGAGACGCCGCGCGGCCTCCCTGCCCGCGCAGGCGTGCACCCACACCCCAGCACAGGCGGCCGTGAACGCATCCAGGCCCTGTGCGAGCAGCGCGGCGATGACGCCCGTGAGGACGTCGCCGGTGCCGGCGGTGGCCAGAGCCGGGCTCCCGCCCGGGCTGACCGCGACCCGCCCGGTGGGGTCGGCGACGAGGGAGTCATCGCCCTTGAGCACCACAACTGCGCCGGCCTGCTCGGCGGCGGTGCGCACGGCGGCGAGCCGCTCGGCCTCGATGTCCGCGCTGTCGCGCTGCAACAGCCGCCCGAGCTCTCCCGCGTGCGGCGTAAGCACCGTGCCGGCGCGCCGGCTCCTCAGCTGCTCGAGCCTGCCCGCATGCGCGTTCAGCCCGTCCGCGTCCAGCACCATCGGCAAAGCGCAGTCGCGCGCGAGCTCCCTCGCCACGGCGAACGCGCCGTCGCTGCGCCCGAGCCCGGGGCCGAGGCCGAGCGCCGCCCGGCGCCCGCCCGTCGCCGCCAGCACTTCCCCGGCGGCGGCAGCTGCCAGGCAGCCGTCCTGCTCGGCCAGGCCGCGCGTCATCATCTCGGGCGTCCCCGCGGCGGCGAGGATCGGCTGCAGCGAGACGGGCGTGAACACGGTCACGTACCCGGCCCCTGCGCGCATGGCGGCGCGCGCGGCCATCGCGGGCGCGCCCGTCAGGCCCCTCGAGCCACCCACGACGATCACCTGGCCGGAGGTGAACTTCGTCCCGGAGGCACCGCGGCGGGGCAGCGCCTGGATGACGGCGGCACCGATCAGCCCCACGGCCGCGTCCGCCGGCGCACCGCGCGGGATACCGATGTCAACCGTCTGCGTGCGGCCCGCATGCTGCTTGCCGGGGTTGATCCATAGCCCGGGCTTGCCGGCGTGGAAGGTCACGGTCACATCCGCACGCACGGCAGCTCCGGCGATGACGCCGCTGGAGGCGTCCACGCCGCTGGGCACGTCAACGCTCACCACCGGGGACCCCGCACGCGCGGCCGCCTCGATCGCCTGCACCACCGCACCGCGCGGCTCCCCCGCGAAACCCGTTCCGAGCAGCGCATCCACCACCACCAGACCCGGGCCTCCCCACCCCGCCGCCGCCGTGTCCGGGCCCTCTGCGCCCTGCTCGCCCGACCAGGCGCACCCGTCCAGGCGCACCGGTGCGGGCCCGGGAAGGCGCTCCAGGTTGGCGCGCGCATCGCCGGAGAACTCGTGCGGGTCGGCGACGCATATGACCGACACCTGGCGTCCGGCCTCGCGCAGCAGCCTGGCAGCGACGAGGCCGTCGCCGCCGTTGTTGCCCTTGCCGCACATCACCGCCACGGCGCCGTCGGGGCGAAGCGCCTCCACGGCGCGCGTCACGGCGGCGCCGGCGCGCTCCATCAATTCCAGCCCGTCAATGCCGCGCTGCTCGATCGCCCAGCGGTCGATGCCGCGCATCGTCTCGGCGTCCGGCAGCGGCGTGAGCCAGTCGGGTAGGTGATCCATGAGAGCGATGCTATAGACCGTTTGTCTGGCCGAAGCCCGCGGCAACGGGTGCCAGCGCGCGCCCGCCGGAGGGCCGCGACTGGTCGGCTACTCGACGGTGACGGTCTTTGCGAGGTTGCGTGGCTGGTCGACGTTCAGGCCGCGGCGGCGCGCGATGCTGTAGGCGAGCATCTGCAGCGGTATCACGGCGAGCATGGGCTGCAGCATCCAGTCGACCGCGGGCAGCGTGATGAGCGCGTCGGCGAGCCCGGCCGTGCGCTCGTCGCCCTCGGTGGTGATCGCGATCACCTTGGCGCCGCGCGCTCGCACCTCCTGCATGTTGGAGGCGACCTTCTCCAGCACGGGCGACTGCGTGGCGACGCACACCACCGGAGTGGAGTCGTCCAGCAGCGCTATCGGGCCGTGCTTCATCTCCCCGGCGGCGTAGGCGTCGGTGGCTATGTAGGAGATCTCCTTGAGCTTCAGCGCCCCCTCCAGCGCCACCGGCAGGCCCACGTGACGGCCGATGTAGAGGAAGAACTCGCTCTGCCAGTACGCCTCCGCCACACGCTCGACCTGCTCCCCCGCGCCCGAGAGCACCTCGTCGATGCTGTGCGGCAGATGCTTCACCGCTCCCACAAGCTCGGCCAGGCGGGCGGGCTCAAGGGTGCCGCGCAGCTCCGCCAGGCGCAGCCCCAGCAGATACATGACGGCCACCTGGCACAGAAACGTCTTGGTGGCGGCCACGCCGATCTCCATGCCGGCGCGTGTGTAGAGCACGCCGTCGGCGTCACGCGTGGCCTGCGTGCCCATCACGTTGGTCACCGCGAGCACGCTCGCGCCGCGCTCATGCGCCAGGCGCATCGCGGCGAGCGTGTCGGCGGTTTCCCCGGACTGAGTGATGCCGACCACCAGATCGCCCGGGCCAACGACGGGGTTGCGGTAGCGGTACTCCGAGGCTATGTCCATCTCCACGGGCACGCGAGCCCACTCTTCGATGGCGTAGCGGCCGATCAGGCCGGCGTGGTAGGAGGTGCCACAGGCGACCACCACGATCCTGCGCACGTCCGCCAGCAGCGCCTCGTCAAACACGCCCTGCTCAGCCAGGTCCACTCCGTCTCCACGCGCCGTGCGATCGGCGACGGCGTCGGCGACCGCGTCGGCCTGTTCGTGGATCTCCTTGAGCATGAACGTCTCGAAGCCGCCCTTCTCCGCGGTCTCCTCGTCCCAGTCGACGATGTGCTCCTCGCGCGCCACCGGGATCCCGCCGGCCGTCGTGATGGTGACCCCACCGGGCCGCAGCTCCGCCACCTCGCCGTCCTCCAGGTACTTCACGCGGCGCGTCTGGGAGAGCACGCCGGGAACGGCCGAGGCGATGAACTGCTCGCCCTCACCGCAGCCCACGACCAGCGGACACTCCTTGCGCGCGCCAACAAGCACCTCCGGCTCGTCGAGGCTCATCGCGACGAACGCGTAGTGACCGTCGAGTTCGGCGTAGGCGGCGCGCACTGCGTCGGGCAGGCTTCCCCGGTAGTGCTCGGCGATCAGGTGCGCGATCACCTCGGCGTCG
>Ga0182030_10001409_pt1 | contig 49559 bp, 45 predicted proteins | sample 812S3MmetaG_FD_121299 | JGI IMG/M metagenome (GOLD analysis project Ga0182030, IMG submission 121299) | Permafrost microbial communities from Stordalen Mire, Sweden - 812S3M metaG (Illumina Assembly) | ecosystem: Environmental > Terrestrial > Soil > Wetlands > Permafrost | place: Sweden... | reverse complement strand
TTGCGTGGTTCAAGGAGCTTGGGTATCTGTTGTTGATTCGCGTTGCCCAGCAACGGCGGTCGAGTAGTCTACTGAAGATTGGCGCTGGTGATGTTGTGTTCAGGGGTATCGTGTCGTGTTGCACCCTCACTTCCATTAAGAGTCCTAGATAAAGAAAGTGTCGTGATTCTTCTTCTAAATCGAAAAATGGCACTGTAGCCGAAAGTTTAGAACAAAGCGCTCTGCGTGTCCCAAGTTTCTGAGCACTATATGTATGTCGTTCCATTTCCATAGCTCAAGATTGAGAATACCCAGCAACTTTAGAAATAGGTGTATCACATCACTGAGAGCCCCGGATTCTTGATTTAATTGCAAAGAAACCAAATTTGTTTATGAGATGTTCCTGCGCTCTCAATATAACTTCCCAGGACCTATCGCTATCCTTATTTATACTTCTCAACATCAACGCCCGAAACACATTCACGCACTCCTCCTCAACCAAAAATTCCAAACCCACCACGGCACCTTCTTTGGTTTGTATTCCCTCTTAATCACCAACCCCTCTGGTGTAAATCTCTCCATATTCCTCTCTATATGTTCCATTGCCGCCGCAATAAGGGGACCTATTTCCCCGTCTCATATTTAGCAAGTGTTTCCCATTTCCCATTTCCACACATCTTGGGGTGTCTCACTAACCCCCATAGGGTGGGTAAATCTATGAAGCCACCTTCCTCAACTTAAAGTAATAAAAGAGACCCAAAACCAACGTACAAAAGAATCCCGCCCAAAGCATCCCAATCCATACCGGCGAATACTCAATCGGTGCGACTGCGCCATTTGTCGAGGCGGTTCCGGTTGCGATATGAGTTTGTCCCAAGGCATAATTACTCCCTGCAGCACTTGCAATGATCCCACCCACAGCTCCAAGAGCTAAAACGGGCACGAAGAACCCATTCCGGTGCCTCTTCCCACCAATCAACCATGGTAATCCCAAAACAGCTAATCCGCAAGCACCGATTTGAAGACCGAGACCGATGATAAGCACCATTCCCGTAGGTGCGAACGGTGGCCCGCCGCCGTCTGCGCGGAGTGATTTACCGGTACTGGGACTGAGGCCGGAGCGTGTGATAGTGCAGAAAGTGCTTGTGGGCGTGGTGCTGCAGACGGAGAGGATGTGAAGGGTTGTGTAGGTTGTTGGGGAGAGGTTGTACTGTGGAGTAGTTGTTAGTTTGAGTTTAGGAGGGGTCGGAGGTTGGAGGTTGGGGCAATGGGAAGGGGAAGGGAAAGGAGACAGACCTGTAAGATACAAGCATATGTCATGAAGCCGTTAGTTGAGCCGACCATGGTGGAGCCTGCGAGGAGGGTGAGCAGGCCGAGGATGAAGCCGGAGAGGGCGAAGAAGGCGGCTATTAGTACTGGAGGTCGCATTTTTTATATTTGTTATAATCGAGAATTGCGCAGGGTTTGGTTAGAGAGTTGATGGTGATAAGGATGAGGGAGCGGGGAGGACATTTATTTGTGAGTTGAGGTTGAGTGATGGAGGGGGTAGAGAATAGGTGAAGGTGAATGGTAGTGTAGGATGTGAATGTTGGACCTAGTGGTAATTTGGAAAAGGGATGACTGGTAATCGTTTGTGCATCATCCTAAGCCTAAGAGAAGCTCAGGAGTGAACGGGCTTGAAACGACATTGTATTGTACTGAGATATCTCAAGATCAGCAGCAAAGTAGTACAGAATCAAGCGGGAAAGTATAGCATTTAGTCTTAGGGGTATTAGTGGTGATTCAAAACTCTATCCCAAAATTCTTTCGCAGCTTGTCTCCAATTCTCGTAAACTCAAGTCTTGTAGATATCAGAATCACTATCACCGTCAGCATCAAGTTCGAGAATAATACAAATGGTCAACTTACAACTTCCCAAACCTGTCCCTCCCCTCCGCATCCTTATTAACCCAAACCGCCAAACTAATACCTGGACAAGGAAATATTCCAAACCCATCACTCCCAATCTCCACCTCCCCTTTCTCCCAACCCAGAACATCCGTCCACTTCTCTCCTGCATGCATCTCACCAACATGCATCCTCTTCTCTCCCGGCCCTGCATTACTCAATACAACCGCGCATCCCCATTTACGATCCCAGGTCCCATATCTCACCCACCCAATACAAGTCGGGAAGTCAAAGTAATCCTGTTGGAGACCATAGGCGTAGAGTTTTCGTGCTAAGGCTAGGTTGGGAAGAGCCCCGCCACAGGAGGGTGGGAATGGGTGCTCGCCTTTGATGCCGTAGAGGTCGCCGTAGAAAAGGCACGGGTAGCCATCAAAGCGGAGTAGGATTAGGGCATAGGCGAGGGGTTTGAAGAAGTCGGCGATGGGAGCTTCGAGTGCTTGGTAGGGTTGTGTGTCATGGTTCATTACCAATGTCTGATTTTATCAATGCCATTTTGAATGTAGGATAGGGAAGAACGTACCACAGCATTCACGGGCTCAATCTTGACAAGAGTGTTTTCAAATACTTTTGTCATGTCTGCGCTCTCTGTTCTCGAGATCTGAGAAAAGTTGTACACGAGCGGTGCGTCAAAGAGGGAGAACTTCTTGCCCATTCGTGTAAGGTACCGGCTCATGTCGTCCAAACTATCTTTCCAAAACTCGCCAACGAAGAACCAGCCTTCTCCGTGTATCTCATCCATACTGACAATGAACTTCCTCAAGAAATCTTCCGAGAAATGCTTTACAGCATCGAATCGAATCCCTTTCAATGTGATCTGTTTACTCAGCCAAATGCCCCAGTTCAAAACATCTTGCTCTACCTCCGGGTGTGCATAATCAAGATCCGCAAACATCAGATAGTCGTAGTTTCCCTTCTCGCCATCCACGTCTCCTGATTTGGCCCATCCTTTCTCCTTGTCTCCTAGGATCTTGTAGATAGTAGTCTTGTTATTATCCGCGTTGTAATCGGTGCCGGAGAAATGATACCAATGGTATTTCTGCTCGGAGTATTTGTTTCCCCGGCCTGGAAAGTCAAATCCGAGCCAGGCGTCAATTTCGTAGGGATCAGATACGGTCTTGTTACGGTCATCTTGGTCGACTTCTTGGACTTCGCATTTCTCTTTATGGTCTGCTGCTGCTTTATGGTTGAGAACTGTGCTGTCAGTATTCGATCTTGAGTAGCTGTACAATGGCGCTTACCAGCATCCCAATAGATACCAACTCCGACTTCATTGGCCTTGCTGACTAGCTTCAACAGCTCGTCCTTAGTCCCCCATTTTGTATTTACGCCTCCCTTTTGATCAAACTCTCCCAGGTCATAGAGATCATAGATATCGTATCCGTTTCCCGAGGGAGAGGAGGCTTTGCATCCAGGAGGGACCCAAATATTGTCGATGCCGGTGGCTTTGAGGTTTGGAATGGCGGATGTGAGACGTGCCCAGTGTTTGTGGTCGTCTGGAACGTACCATTCGAATGCTTGCATCATGGTCATATTTTCGGGGGTGGGTTTCTGTTCTGTTGGATGTTAGAGTGCCCATTGATGGAGGGGAAGGAAAGGCATACCTTCTGTCATATTGTCGGTGGTACTATGTATCAATCCTGCGTGGAGTGAGTGCTTTAAAACTGGAGAAAAGAGATACGAAGAAAGCAGAGGACGATACGGAGCTTCTGCTAGTGAACTATATGTGCAGAAAGAGAAGAACGATGAACGGGAAAGTTGATGAAAGCTGAGAACAAGAGAAACATAGATAAGCTTGTACTCACGCAAGCCCCTCCAACATTTTTTGACCCCACCAAGCTTTGGCGGGCGTAGTTGCAGGTATTCCAAGTTTAGAGGAGCGCGAAAGGGTCCGACCCCTGACTATCGCTAAAAGCTACCCTGAGATGACGTCGCCGGCTTGAAAACGTATTTTGGGAAGTCCACCAGTGGTCTAGAACTTCTCTATGCTGATGCACATTCCTTGTATCTTTCTTGTATGTTTGAGAGATACTTATCTCAATTAATATAGTGCTCATCCACATTGCAGATAACCGCGCAATGTTGCACAGCAGCTGCACTGTTGGAGATTGCAGCTTCCATAACCTCACATATCAGCCATCGAGTGAGGGCTCAATGTCTTTCTCGGGGTCTGGAATCATTAAATACTTGATCAGAAAATTCAGTGAACATCCAAGCACTGTAGTGCAGTACATCTCTTGACTCTCACCTCACGTCGGCCTTTGCTTCATTATTAAGGTGGGCAATGCCTGCCTCACCGAGTAGCCAGTGTATTGATTGGTCGTTGGCACTTCCAACTGCATAAAGCGCCACACCTCTGCATGCGCAAACAGAACATGAGGTCATTTTACAAGGCTGAAGTCTAGTTGCTATGATTCGAGAAGGACGATTTTGGGAGCTTCATATTATAATTCTCAGTTCGCACGCTTCATCATCACACCTCAAGCCTCGAGTACCCATCTATTTGAGAGACACATAAGGAGCCACGATCCTGCCGTCAAGATGTCGGTGGAAGAGTTGAACCCAACAGCTGCAGAGAAATCAAATATCGAAGATGAGCCACCCGCATACAGTCCTACCGCTGGTAGCGATCTGAACTTATCGATCGATAAGCTGAGCCCGGGCAAGGCCATAGAGTACCAGAAGACGGCCTCATTCTTGACTGCATCCATCCCTGAGCTATATATTAAATGCACCCGTTGCGAGACCCACATCGAAGATAAAGACTTCCGTTACGGCTGTTCGAAATGCGTCGAAGCGTTCACCTGCATTTGCGAGAAATGCCACTCCGACACCTCTAACTGTCGAATACATCAAGTGCCGCTTATAAAACGCCGACTTAAATCCTGGCTTGGCCTTCCTCGCTGGATCGATTACATTTCTTCCCACGCTACTAAGAACGACAACCCTTTAATTCACGCTCTCAAGACTCACAATGATGAGCTCACCACCCTGCATGCTCGCGATCCGGAACTTATCAACGCTCATACTTATTTAGGTTACTCACCTCTTCACTTCGCTGCACACCTCGGCCTGCTATCTGGGGCACAGATCCTCCTTGAGCATGGAGCACTCACAAATTCTCGAGATGAGAGTAATCAGACCCCGCTCATGGTAGCTATCGAGGTGAATCAACCCCAAATAGTCAACCTTCTCCTCCAAAACGGAGCAAACATTCATTCTGTTGGCGGGCAGAGGTCAACAAACCCTCTCCACGTAGCTGCCGCTAATGGATTTCCCACCCTTCTCTCTCTTTTCCTCGAGAAAGGCGCAATAATCGATACACCAAGTGGCTGGGGTACGGCTCTACAACTTGCATGTCGCGTCAATTCCCTCGCGTGTGCATCCATTCTCCTCGAAAAGGGGGCAAATCCGAATGCAATGAACCAGGGTCCTTTTGGTGAACCTCCGATCACACTAGCGGCACGTAACAAGAATGCTGAGGAGTTACTTGATCTTTTGGTCAAATACGGAGCAAGCGTCGATATGGTCTATAAAATAGCTGAGGATGACAAACCCTGGGGAGAAATCACAGCCCTTTTGCTCGCCGTGGATGTCGATAACCAGGACATGGTACGGAGGCTGGTAAAACATGGAGCAGATATCAATTGGCGCAGTAAAAAGCTTGGGTACACATATTTGATGAAGGCTGCTGGACGGGGGCTCTCACAGATGTGTGAGTTACTGATTGAAAGCGGCGCGAGGATGGATGTGGAAAATGATACTGGATTGAACGCTGTTGCTTTCGCGGCCATTCTGGGCAATGAGGAGGCGTTAGATATCTTGCTCGCAAAAGGAGCGAGTGGGAAACCGCCGACAGTCTGCCAGGGAAAGTGGAAATCGATGAATAAATGGTGCAAGAAGCACAGGACCAAAGAGTCGACGGCTAGGATTTTGAAGGTGCTGAGGGCAGCGAAACATAAGTGACCCCTCTGGATCCATGACGGAAGATTCAGGACTGTGATCTGTCACGTCGATTACAGCATAATTTTACAGAACTAATATTGAATTCTAAATTCATTTACTTCGGAAGAGCCTCATACCGGTGCCAAATAAGGAATCACCACTCGTAACACCTACTATATTAAGATTCCCATATCAACAAGTTCGCAGCCTAACTGGCCGCTTTGTAACATCAAGACACAAGGAATAGAAACCGATGTAATGAAATAAACCTTCATTTGAGCCAAATGTCAAAGTCTTGCCAAGAATTGCCATAGTCCCAGCACGAACCACCTGGTTGAGCGATGGGCGATGAGAGGAGGTGGCTCCTAATATAAAGACGCTCACCCCGGATAGGCTCATATAACAGCATACATTTCTCAAAAGTCCAAAACAAACAAACACAACCACACTGGATGCAATCATCAACAGGCCTTTATGGATCTTTCTTTTACAAACAACAAGCTTGATCCCACTCAAGGCTGAGTCAATGATCAGCACGCCTACACGACCCAACAATCCCAAATCTCGAGGTTATCAGCACCATCTTTGCTAGATTTGGTATAGGAAAAAGCTACTTACTCTAGCCTTTTCAATGTCTCGGCATTTAGTGGTCATCCTTACATCTCTAGGCTGGGTTTGAATTTATGGCTGAGGATTCGAAGCGGAAGAAAGAACCCCTTTTTTTTCCTTCAGAAGAATTTCTCGAGTCAAGCCTCGCATTCTCAATTCAATCTTCTAGAAGAGAAAGCGAAAATAGTTGTAGAACGTTGTGTTGTTGTCGATGATCCAGACCAATTCTCGGCAGCGAAACACTAGTTCGGCTTCTCCACAGTTCGTGATTGCATGGGTACGAAAAAGATCTTAATTCCCCAGGCCTTAGCCTAGACCTTACTCTCTACCCCACATTCACGATCTCCCCAAAGCTTCAAGTCTTCCTCTTCTAGACGCCCAAAGCTGCCTTGGTCTTCCTATGTCTGCAGGACCTACATGATAATGTGTATGCGATAAACGCTGCGCTTTGCGCACGCACGAGAGCCGGCGGCATGAGCTCAACAGCAAGCGGACAATCGCTAGCACTACAACCTCCCAAGCAGATACGATTCGTCAACAATGAAGGGCAACCACCTGCAAAAAGAAGGAGAATAAACGCCGCGTATGTATAGAGTTTATGTTTTCAGCTTCGCGGGTTACTCTTTCTGGTCATTCCGTCGTTTCGAGGCATTTTCAAAGGCTGTGCATTGATCATCGTTGCATGTTTACGTACATTGGTTGACAGCTCTGGGAAATTTTAGATGTCGGACGTGTCGAAAGAGGAAGACAAGATGTGATGGCAAGAGACCTATCTGTACGACGTGTATGGAGAATGGACAGGAATGTCTTGGGTACGCGGATGTGCCTGAGGGGAAGAAGGAGACGAAAAGACCTGATGCGAATCGATTCGAGGACGAGAATGAGGAATACGAAGAGGGCAAAGGAGCCGATTCAGCCGCACACTTAGATAATGGCCAGAAGAGACATCCGAATGGATCGCCACAGCTTCGAAGGGCTGAACCTTCGTATTTTGACAATGGACCTAGGTCTGGAAGAGGTTCATATCAGAAAGGGACGGCACACAATTATAGGGATACAGCGGTCTTCTCTGATGAAGAAACGAGCCCATTGGGTTTGTCGTTCTGACAAATGTTCTGGAGCTGAGAGCTAATTGATATATAGATCATTCACCTCCCCTCCATACCGAGAACCATCGGGTTCCGTACTTCAGATATTTTGGACCAACTGCTATTGTGCCCGGGTTCAAGCAGATGGTAGTCTCAGTACGGGAACACCGTCGAAGTACTGGTGCCGGGTCTGCTGTCGCAAGTATGTCTGCAAACCCTGCTGTCTCGTGTATTCTAACCATGAATAGTGTCTCCTGGATCAAGTCTTGGAGGATCAAATCATGGCAAAACACCATCACAGTCAGGGACCGAGCCCCGATTATCTGTGGATATGCCAATATATGATCAGATCGACCCATTACCTGTCAATCGATTGATCATACACCTCGTCGAAACATTCTTTACACATTTGGGTTGCAATTACCCATTCCTACGCCAGAAGACATTCACACAAAGAGTGGAGGAACGATCCGTGGAAGCGATTCTGGTAGACGCAGTGTGCTCTCTGGCTGCTCGTTTCTCGGATCACCCACTTCTTACGGCCGGTCATGATTCGTCGTACCCGAAATCGGAATACGGCCACGTCTTCGCCCAGAGAGCGAAGGCGGCAGTGGTAGATACGTTTCCGTGTCCAACAGTTGCAGCAGTCCAAGCTTGCTTGCTTCTGGCATATGAAGGCTTTGGTTCCAACCAAGATAGTGCTCTTTGGATGTATCTAGGCTGCGCTATACGCATGGCTGTTGATCTAGGACTACAAAAGCTGGATGGAGTCAAACATCAAGGACCAAAAGATCCAGGATACCATAGGTCAAGTATTGACAGCGCCAATTCCGATGCCCCGACAACCGTCAGCGAACGGGAGAAGTTGGAAATCGAACAGGAACGTATTGATACCCTGTGGGCCGTGTTCATGCTTGATAGAGTTATCTCTTCTGGGACTGGCAGACCTGTCACGCTCAGAGACGAAGACTTCGAGCTGTCATTCCCTACCATCTCACCGAATGGAAAGAGTGGATGGCCAAATCCTTTCCCTGCGCTGATACAAATTATACATCTCTATGGGCGTGTATCGGATCTGCTCAACAACATTCGCGATGTCCTGGATGTAACCCCAAAGAAGATTGAAGGTCTATCAGCCATGGAAAGAGACTTGACGCAGCTTTATCAGAAACTAGATTCAAGGTTGAATTTCAACGCTGCCAATTTCCAACATTATGTCAAGTCAGGGGAGGGGACGAACTTCATTCTAGTGAGTATGTATTTGATATTGACAACTGTTTGGCTCACAATTCAGGTACATTTTTGGTTCCACACTCTCATTATGCTATTACATCAACCCACGTTAATGCACTCATTCGAGGGTCAAATATTACAATTACTCCCCAACAGCCGCGAACTCAGCATGTCTTCCGCCAAGACCATTGCTGATATACTTGCCTTCGCCGAGCTAATCGATCCACGAAGCTTCATAGGAAACCCATTCACCAGTCAACCTATGTATATTGCGGCTTGTGCTTTCTTAAAGGAATCAGCTGCGCATACTTCATCTAATCCTACATCACGAGATGCTAGTCCACCACCTCAAAATGCAAGACCTAAGGACAAAAAGGTAAATACGAGCAAATCGAACGATCAGAGCCAGAAACACTCTCTTCTCGCTTCGGCCGCCAACCAAAATTACCAACGATGTTACAAAGCTCTTCAGCAGCTTGAGATATATTGGGGAGGCACAAGATATATTCTAGTGGCGCTCGACCAGAAAGCTAAGGGTATCTGGGATCCAGAGACTTACACTGAACAAGAATACGAAATGACCAAGACTAAACACGACATATTACCAAATTGGCGGCGAAAGTTGTCCTTGGCAGTAGCGCCTTCGCCAGGTGGCCGCTTCAGTGAACTCGTCCGCTCGCCCAAAATCGAGGCTGGATCTCCTGCCATCGACCTCTCACAAGCCATCGGATGGTCGTTGACCGGAACAACGAATTCTCCAAATTCTAATCTCACATTCATGTATCAAAATATGAATGGAGAAATACAACAGCCACCTCCGCCAGCTGGAGCCGGAAATATGATATATGATCCGATACGCCAAAGTCTACCCGAAGCAACTCCAGGCTCCATATCTACATCAAATTATCAAAAGAGATGTCAACCTTTACCACAGATTCAACGACATTCATCTGCGCCAATGCCTCCGCCGCCAAAATATACCCCCATGGCCACGGATCCTGCTTCAACTTCCGATGCGGAGATGCTTCTAGGTCTTCAGCACTCGCCGTTTTCTCAAGGTCCTGGATCTCATCCCTCATTTGATGTCAACACACCTCCTAATATCCGGCGCGATCACTCCTACGAGTTCCAACAAAACAGTCCCAATCTATTTACAGCAGGTGGAAATACTTACATGGGTGGAGTCGGCGATATGATGATGGAAAGTCAAGAAATTGACATGTCGACATTAGGCGGTGACATGATGCCCTGGCTTGAATATCTCCCTCAAGATATGATGCAATTTTTCGACAGTGGAAATGGTGCGGGGATGCCGGGAAGTGCACCGTTGAATGATAATGTCAATTTGGGTGACATGGATCGGAGTGGTGGCTGAATGAGATAGAGATCTGGCGGAGGTTTAAGAAGTAACAACTACATCAATTGCATGCGAAGATTATGCACGGCGGAGGCGGGGCGAGTAACGTTAAATTGAGCGCGGAAACCGGCATGGGTGTATAGAAGGGCAGATATACGATACGATCGTGACAGTTTGCTAGCAGGGGAGGTAAAGGCGCCACAAGTAGAGATCGTGAGATGCGAGCGCACGGCAGTGCTCCCTCCGTGCTAAAGTGGGAACTGCCGGGATACATCATAGAAATGTGGGCTGTGAACATCATTTGCCTCACATACAGGAACACCTAAAACCATCTAACGCAGATAGACGAAAATACCAGCAATGAAAAGATTATCTTCCTATGGTCGAGCGTTTTATGGTCATGTTTAAGTTTCAGTTGATTCAAACGACTGTTTTCTCCGCCAAATTTTCTTTTCCTTCCAAACATCTTCTATAGTTCCTTGTAAAACTATATGCCGTTTGACAAGCTTTCCCATTTTCAACGCCCTTGGGGATCGACACTTATCCAACCCCTGCAACCCCACATCATCAAGCGAGAGAGGGGTTCACAAAACCATCTGATGATAAACAGAATTACGCTGCAGAAACATCTTTCTACCGAAACGACGAGACGATGTCACCCAAGAAGCTAGATCGTGGCGTATGTATATTAAGGCCCCGGAGGATTCTCATATGATTCAGGAACCGCCCAAGGGGATTGGTTAATTAGGAATGGATTGGGTGGCACATGCAACATGGGATTGATGGGCCGAGGGGTTTTGTGGATGGCGGTATGGCGGTATGGGGAAACATTTCGGTCGAGATATCTATTTTGTAGTGAGGGGTGAGGCATCGGGGAGGGGAATACGAGACCTTCATCTTGGGAGAAGAGATCATGGATGAGCTAAATCCTCATGGCTAACTTATAACAGCTTCCTATTCTCCTCATCTAAGATTGCGGGAACCATCAGAGATTCTGTTTCAACTTCAGTCATTGACAACACAATGCTTCGTTCATTCTATCTAGCAGTGCTGTCTGCTCTCCCAGCTGTTAATGCCTTGATACAAAAAGACGGCATAGTACGCTGTCCTCTCCCCCACCATTTCCCCCATCTCCATCCTTCCTCCCTTCCCCCTATCCCTATGCAATACACGAACTAATAATAAGACAACAACAGGGAAAACTCCCAGCTCTAGGCTGGAACTCCTGGAACGCATTCGCCTGCGACATCAATGAGACCAAGATCCTGACGGCAGCAAACCAGATCGTGAGTCTGGGCTTGAAGGACGCGGGGTATGAATATGTTAATAGTATGAATCTCTTTCTTTCTTCCGTCGCCTGTTTCCTTTCCCAATTCGCAAGTACCGATTTCAGGATTCAAAACGCAAGGGATAACGAAGAGATTGAGAGAGAAGGAGGAGGGAGAAGGAGAAAGAGTAGACTGGAGAATTTTGAATAGAGAATGAAAGCTAATGGAAGCTAACGGTACATAGTTGATGACTGCTGGGAAGTAAAATCCGGCCGCGACAACATAACCGGAGAAATCTTGCCTGATCCGGTGAAGTTCCCGAGTGGTATCAATGGCATCGCAGACCAAGTCCACGCCCTCGGCCTCAAGGTATAGCTCTCCCCCTCCAACCAACAAAACACATTCCTACAATAGTTAATGCTTGGATTTAAGCTCGGGATTTATGGGAGTGCGGGGACGGAGACATGTGCTGGTTATCCTGCTGAGATCGGACATGAATATCTGGATGCAGCCACGTTCGCGGGATGGGGCATCGATTATCTGAAATACGATAATTGTTATGTTCCTTCGAACTGGAGCGATCCGTAAGTGATTTCCTATTTTGTGGAAGGGTGTAGTGAGATGTAGTTTTCAACACAAATGGCCGTTTGGTCAAGGATAACATAATATATTGTAAAAGAAGGTAAAGCAAAGATTGCTAACTTTCAGTTTCATAGATACACCTACTGCGTCCCCGACCAATGGCAATTATACGGACCCTACGTCAACGGCACCTGTGCAGCGAGTTCCACCGACGCACCCGCGGGCTACGATTGGGGCACCTCCAACACCGCGAAACGCTACGGCATCATGCGCGATGCCTTACTCGCACAGAACAGAACGATTCTATACTCGTTGTGTGAATGGGGACAGGCAGATGTAACGGAATGGGGCAACAGCACCGGAAACTCCTGGAGAGTTACAGGGGACATCACCCCATACTGGCCCCGTGTCGCCGAGATCCTAAACGAAAACAGCTTCCTCCTCAACCGCGTCAACTTCTGGGGCCACAACGACGCCGACATGTTGGAGATCGGAAACGGGAATTTGACGTACGCCGAGAGCAAGAGTCATTTTGCGTTTTGGGCGGCGGCGAAGTCGCCTCTGATCATTGGAACGGCACTGGACGTGCTCGCGCAGGAAAATGTGGAGATCTTGAAAAATAAGGCCCTGTTGGCTTTTCATCAGGATCCGGTGTTTGGAGGTCCCGCGACACCGTATAAATGGGGCGTTAATCCGGATTGGACGTTTAATGCGACGAATCCGGCGGAGTATTGGGCGGGACAGAGTGGGCAGGGGACGCTGGTGCTGGCGTTGAATACGTTGAGTACGACGGCGTGGAGGGAGATTACGTGGAGTGAGGTGCCGGGGTTGAAGGAGGTGGGGGGTGACGGTTTTGAGTGAGTCTCTTTTCTTCCTTCTCCTGGTTTGTGTTCTTGCTGATTGGGAACAGGGTGACGGATATTTGGACGGGAAAGAGCTTGGGATGTGTGAAGGGGGGAATCGGGAAGTTTGTGGATAGTCATGATACCATTGGGTATGTGGTGGGAAAGAGCTGTGGTGGTTAGCCATAGAATTTTGTGAAGTGTTTGACACAATTCGGTCCCCAGCAAGAGGTTGGAAGAGATATTTTGTAGGAAAGTAATGAATGTTTAGCTACCTATGGTCGACTGGTGCATAAAGATGTCTTACGGTAGGAGTATAGGTACTGCTAACGTCTTGGATAGGGAGAAGGTTCATCAGAAGTTCAGAGATCGCCTGAGGAGTCCTTTGCTCTTCGCTTCCAAAAGCCCATCCATCGCTTCTCCTTCCCAGGTCCCTGCGGTTCCACCTCAGCATCATCAACGCTACTAGATCTCACTGACGATCCATCCTCGCCTTCTGCTTGATTATCTCGTGCTTGCTGCCACATTGAGGGCCAGAACATCCGTCGGACAGCGTATTGGACAACTCGCCAATTTGAAGGTTTGTGCTGCATGTTTTGGGGAGAGGAGTACTTTTGAAAAGTTTTGCCCCGTTCTCTCTAAGTTCTATTGGAGTCGTTCCTCATCCATGAGATAATGCGCGAGGTCGCATGGGACAAAGTGGACTGGTAGAAATGGACTAGAGAATCGAGGTTGAAGACCACGAGATAAGTGGATAAGGCGAGGGCGGGAGTGACAATAGAGAGCAATGTCAGAGAGAACATGTTATTCACACTCCAAACTGACTTTACGTGATGTTAGCGTGCTTAATGAAGAGTATCCACAAGCTTGTGGTAGAGAATGAAGCAGCCACGTACCATGCAAAATGAAAGGGGAAGAAAGAAAATGCTGACGAATGTGAGTAACTTGATATTCTCGCCTAGTCGAGTGGCGGCGCGACTCTCTATTACAACACTCGCGCTGAAGAGCCCATCTCTGAGAGCAAGGGCTTCTATTCGCTTCGCTTGAAGTTTGAGCGCTATGTTGTCGATCTCACGGTACTGATCTGTCAGGTTCGATTGCTCATATTCAATACCCGTCTTTTTGGGTGCCTCCATTTTGCCATCGCTGTTGTAGAATTGAATAGAGCGTTACGTGAAATATCAAAAACTCAAGCCCCAATCCACCTGCAGTGCCGATACGCGCCTACAAAGTCTTGTATTCCATCCTGTAAGTGTGGAATCCCTGGTTCCCCTTGTCGGTGTCGATGGGTCGTCGTATACACAACAAGAGATTGCTTCGATACCCCAGTCCTCGTATGACGCTGCTCTAGATCAGTATATAAACTACGGAAGGCGTTTGGAGATACACTATCCTCCTCCATGGACCAGAAGTGCAAATCGATGTAGTCCTTTCAAGGCTGGCCTATTTTGCTCTGCTTTGATAATGCCCGGAAATCCCTAGAGCTCGACTAAAGATCGTATTTTCGGCTATAGATATCATCAAAAAAACCAATAATAATTATGTTACTCCTTGTATCAGACGAACGTCCCTTTGGTGGGGAAATTCGGTTTTCATCTTCAATAATTTGTTTGGTAGGCGGGGCGGTTGTGCGTTACCAGCCATGTCCTCTTGTGTCGGTCCAAGAAGCCATTTTTCCTGACATGCCAGAGGGAATGTCCGTCATACAGAGCTCGGCATATAGGTCCAACCAAATGTCTCAATTCCTCCCCCTGCTCTAATAATACTCTCCTGTGGGAAGTGACGGACGAGTTGCCCCCATTTTCTAAGATTGGATCGATACCCCCTGGATCATTATCGTATATATATGTGACTTCTGCTGCGAGGAAAGGAGTCAGCCCTAGATCGCGTTCAGGATTGGAATCGAAGGCGGGGCATAATTGATGGCGAAACTAGAAGGTCTTGGCTACTGCAGAAAAAGTACGTCAATAGCTAAGATGAAGGGAGTTCATACTGTTTCGGCAACATCTTCAAGATTCTTGTTTTCCCTTCGAAGTGTTTTCTCGATATCTGTTAAAAGCTCATCCTGCTGTCGTATTGGCCACCCAGGCTCTTGAGCTCTGCGTGAATATTTCTCAGCAAGTAATTAGTGTTATTGCTCTGTGATGCGGGGTCGACGCGATCGTCATCCATAGCGTCGCGTTGAAGTCGATGACTTTAGTGCTGATACAGGCAGGCTCACAGGTACGTTGGCGGCCAGTACCCCTGTAGCGGCAGAAAACGTCCGCGCGCATAAGAACTGACATTAGTACGATACAGGACACCTTTCTGGGAAAGCTTTCCTCGTTGATCTCGACTAAGTTATTCTAGATTTGAAGAGGGCATGTATTACAGTGCTATCCCTATGGATAAAGGGACTCGTCAAATCCCACATCTTCCCTTTCTTCCCTGCTTCTCTATGATTTTGTCACTTGAAGTATTGATGTGATGGATTGCGTGAAGCCAAAAACAATGGTAAGAACGAGGACCAAAGCTGCGATCCAGAAAGTCCACCATTGTACAGGCTTCCGATCATCTCTCCACCACTGAAGCGGGCCATTTGGTTCGTGGTCATCAAAAGCGCGCTTCAAAATTGTCAGTCTCGCCCCCCAGTATTGAAAATGGTCTGCGGTTCTATGTTCAGGATCTAGGTACTTGACTAAAAGGATATCTGGATCTAGTTCATAGCGTTTTTGATGTTTCTTATACCATTTTCGAACCCGGCGATCTGTCCTTGGAACCATAAGTGCTATTGTGTCCAGAGTTTCTGAGACCAACTCGTCCGGTATGATGGCACTTCTCGAAGTCAGACAAAATGCTGCCCAAGAATTTTTGATGTTCAAACCTTGTGATTGATGAATGATTTTGCAGCAGTCTGAGTTGGTGGAAAATATGAACTTTCACGCTATCGTCCTGGTCTTGAAGGAGTAGGTGATCAACCAGATTGCTCGTCCATATTATTTCAAACCCCGCGATCTTTGACAGTTGCCGTGCGTTGAAATTCTTCGCGTATCGTACCAGCCCATTCTGAGCACAGGACGCACATGTGTTCTGGGGTTTACCCGGCTGTGCTGAAAAGTTATCAAGTCTCTTTGCGAGCATGTCGCTCAGGGTTTCGTTTTCATCCCAGGATATGACTTCTCCTCGTCGAGCTCCGCCACTATTCTTGAAGTTCAGCGGGACTAGCAGCGCAGCAGCTAAATTCACAGCTCTTTCTGTCAGGGCGGAGTCTAAGGGGTTTGCCGTCCGTTGCAGGAATTCTTTCGTGGCTGCTTTGGTCCATGTTTGGAGTTTCAATATTTGCACGATTCCAAAAATTTGGTTGTAGGTCAAATCTCGAATCGATGAGTCTCCCCCTCCTGCCTTATAACAGAGCTCCCAGAATACATGCGTGAAGTAACTCTTGTATAGGTCCGCATCTTGCCGATATTCTTGCGCCGTCAAATCAAGGCTCCAAATCTGTCGGATAACCTCGCGATAAAATGTAGAGTTATGTTGTGCTTCCCGCAAAGGGCATTGCAAAGATTTCGATAGTGGGGAAGCCATGCTAGTGTCCTACAATACACTCAGAAGAAAAGTTTCGTCCTTGTGGAATTAAACTTGGTTCAATATATCGTTGTGCTGTAGGCTGTTCAAATACCTGTTTTCATTGGGTGTGTAATGGGCACAGTTGAGCTGTCCCGTCCCATACGTGGCAAACACAGCTGAATTCTCAAGAAAGCCTCGCAAGGCGTTCAGCAAGGCATTTTGTCATTAATAATTTGTCGCCCGCCCACTCCACCAAAAAAAAAACTACTGATGTGAGGCAGAGGTTCCGCAGGTTTTTCTTCGCACCACATCTTCTTGATCATGGTCTTCGATTCACGGTTATTCTTTCATTGAAAGCGCGGTAACTATGAACACCGCAGTTCTATCTTCGTCGGTTAAATTGCTACGACTTGGGGATCCGAAATGGAAAGACCCCGAGCGTCGCGACTCTATTCTGGACAGCAGCCTTGCCAGAATGCAATGGCAAATTAGTACTCCTTTTTGGAAGATGACCTGTTGGATTGCGCTTCCCCCGGCGAGACCCTGTCTAGTTGATGTTATAATTCAGATTGAAGAATTGGTAAGAAAGCGCGAGTGTGACATCTGGGATGGAGAGCAAACATCACCCGGATGCGGATGGGATCGTTCTATGCATGGCCGGTCGCTTCATGACGCACAGCCTACGGTTATATTCAGCTCCACGAGCAAGATATGCCGTAAGAATGCGAAAAGAATCATTCGAGGCGAATTTATACGGGTTGATCCCCGAGGAATCGGAATCGAATATTACAAGACTGGGCCCAGGTTTCTAGCGGGACCCCTCGGTGTCAAAGCTCTATTTACGCAACAAAAAGTCATCAACGGGACCATGGTTGTAATTGGGAAGCAGTCTTGCACTATGGGGGGTTTCTTGTCGATAGATGGCGAGATATATGGGGTAACGGTTGCCCATGCGTTTGAGGAAGTGCCAGAATATTCTGAGGGTCAGAAGTCCTTGCTTTCTCATGAAGAGCCATCTTTCGCGAGTGGAATTGCTAAAAAGCCGACAGGGGTTGATCCCACAGGTGAATCTAGCCCCCATATTGTTCGACATATGACCGCTGGGCCTATTGCGTCTTTATATCGAAAAAGAGAATTGCAGATGAGTGATGTTTCGAAAATATCCGATCATCCTGATTACGACTGGGCACTTTGCGCACTCCATAGGGAGCAACTCGACCAGACCCAAATGCATCTAACTAACAATGTGCATCTACCCAATGGAAATATATTATACCCAAAAAGAATCTACCTAGATGACCCAAAGGATGGTGACGTCTGGGTCAATACTGGAAATTCGGGTGTTGTGAAGGGCTTTGTAATGGGAGATTACTCCCTTGTTGCACTTCCTGGCAGAAGATCATTCCAAAGAATGTGGTTGGTCGTTCTGGAACGTTATGTTGGTATGGCTCGCGGTCTTGAAAGTTAGTCCTCCGATACTAACGAAATAAACAGAATTGGGCGACTGCGGATCATGGGTCTTTGACACCTCGACAGGGGACTGGCTGGGACACGTGGTCGCGGGGAAGACTGGAACAGCTGTCGCTTATATTGTACTTGCACGGGATATTGTTCGAGGCATATGCGCACAGCTTGGGGCCCACGATGTTGAAATGTTGCAAGAGATAGGTAGCTTTGCCGGAGATACTTTAGACACTGAAAAGTCGCTTCTCACTAAAAGCTTGGAAGGCCGCTGCTATTCAGGATTGCACCACGAAGATGACCTTGACGGTGGCATTCTTCATTACTTTGGCTGCTTGAAATTTGGGCAACGTCGTGGGTACTTCGATTCATTGCCCGACGGTAGTCCTTTGAAGATTGGGATTTTGAAGGAACAAGCTCGGATCTCTAGGTTGAGGGATGTTTTCAGGATGGAGGGTTCGGCAACTGTAAATGGTCTGCTATATCAAGATTTCAAGAATTGCCAATCACAGCGGTTTCCGAGACGGAGAATTGATACGGAGCAAACCACACCAATTTCTGGGCCGCCTATCGATGTTTTGGGGAAGAACTTGCTTCTGGAAGACCTTTTTGCAAATGTGGTGTATTATAAACACGCTCGCCCTTACGACCATCCCGCATTCGAAAACGTATTTCCCAATCAAAAAGTGCCCCTCAAACTTTTGCTTGAACAAAGCCAGGAAAACCCCTTGACATGGAAGTGCGAGGACGGGATGATGAGGTATTTCCATATCCCAGCTAACAATATGTATTGGATTGAGGTAAGTTTGTGATAGGGATGCCACAGTTCAAGGAATATACTAACGGCGTTGCTATTGCTAGGAAGCAATCGCCAGATATTACAATGAAGAGACCCCCGACTTGGATATTTCCCCTCGAACAGCTCGAAATAAACAACAAGTCGCCAAGACTAGCATGCTTCTTCAGCCTCGATTTTGGAGAGACCTACAGCATGGGGGCAGAGCAAACTCATATGTCCATCGGCATATGCGCCAGGGATGCTATCCTATCTCAACAGGTATGCTCAGAGTCAATGCTTTTAATTCTTGCTAACTTGACATTCAGACCACGAAACCACCGGACGAACGCAGAGGAATATCGCAATATATGTGAGCCCAGTCTTATCGTCTTTCAATCTTAGCTAACTTGTTGAAGATGCCCTATCTTCACTGGGAGACTGATAGAGCTCGATCTAAAGCTTCAAGAATAATAGACAAGAATGGACCGGCCAGCTTGTCCGATCTATCACACGTGGCTGACGCTCTAATTAACGCTAATGCCAGAAAAAGCTCAAGCAGCACTAAGCAAGGAGCACCCGATAATGTATTTTCTTCTGGACGAGAGCTTTACAGACCTCGATGGTCTAAAGACCAAACGCCCCTAGGAAGGGTCTTATTACTTGCCGCATCTCTATACGAGGCGATGGACGATTATACCGATGAAAAGCTGCTGAAGGAGTATTTGAGTGCAATACCTGCTTTGCACCCCAGGCGAACATTAGATCAATCGTATTACTGGACCCTGGAGGACTCGAGTGGGAGGGACAGAGATCAGGTGGTTTATCGAGCTACAGCTCCTTCTCCGGGATTACATTACAAATTCAGAAAGCATGGCAACCATCCGCGATACGATCAATGTTCTGAAAATGTCTTAAAGACTCCTCGGCTGGTCATGGTTGACCAACTGTGGATGTGGATCCTTGATGATAGTAAGTCTAGTACTGATCTCAGCGAGTTGAGCGCCTTGCTTCTCATAACTGCACGTTTGTGAGGAGTGGCTGATATCTTGTTCTAGATACGGTAATCACCTGCTCCCCTAAAAGGTGGGGAAGGAATGACACGGACTCGTCGGCTTTACACAACCGGGTCAAATCAAGATTGAGTTCGGCGCACGAAGACGAGATTCGCTCAGTATCGCAGCTTGCCATGATAATTATTGATCAGTGTTCTCGTGTCTTTTTTGACCGACTGAGGCCAAGTGATCTGCAGCCGGAGGTTCTTAATATATTTGCGGATGCAATTGGCAAGGTGGTGAGTTCATGTCATCCCAAATAGAGAAGCTTGACTGACAAAACCGGACATCAAAACAAGCATTTATATCTAAGCGTTTCTGGCTTGATTTAAAGCGCGCTGGAGCTAGTCAAAATGCAACTCAAAAATGGCTTGACCGAATACTGAACATAGATATTGAGTGCGACCTGATTCGCGAGCTACGCGACATTATGGATGAGTTATCCATTATGATCGATGTCATAAACAAACAGGAAGCTGTAGCGAGGACTTTTGTTGAGCATGTGCAAGATATCCTAATGCCAGTGCGGTCCAGCGTTGACGAACGCATGAAAGAGAAGGGATTATCCAGCACCTTTGGGAATCATGAAACTATTATAGTTTTGCCTAATCATCCTTATCCCACCGAAGACTCCAGATACTTCAAGGATCGTGCACAAGAAGTCTTGGAAAGTCTAGAAGGTCGAGTGTCTGAATTGACGGGACTAAAGGACGTGGCGAATAAGACCTCCCAAAGCCTGCGCGATCTCTTGGATCTTAAACAACAGCAAGTAGTTTGCAACCTAAGTTTTAACGGTACTAACTTTCTCGTCTAGGCAAGCCAGTATTATTGAAGCTCGAGAAGCGCTAAAATCAGCTGATGAAAGTGTGGCACAAGGCCGATCAATCCTGATGTTTAGCATCGTCACTATCATATTTGTATGCGAGAACTGCTACTCCTTTTACTATTTGCCCGCCTGCTCACAAAGATCTAGTTACCTCTGTCCTTCTTCACTGGATTCTTCAGCATGAACACCACCAATCTTACAGGCGCCGTCGGTGATCATCTCTACCAGTGGGGTGATGTTTTCAAAATCATGTGTACGTCACCAAGAAATCTCAATGCTGATAGAACTAACTATTGTCCCAGTCCCATTGTCATTCATAATAATAACATGCTCCCTAATACTTACCTTCAGTTCGTGGACACGCGATGGCTTGTCTCTCGCTCTCAATGTTCCCTGGGATGGGCTCATCGCTGTCCTTCGCGTTGGTAGTAAGATTGTCAAGCCACGTAAGACGAGAACTAATTTAAAAGATGAACGTGCTAAGAGGGCTCGGAGACGTGCTACAGAAGAAGCTCTTGATTCCTATTGGAAAGAAGAAGCCCGCAAAGCAGAGGCTCTTAAAGCCATGCCCGACCTGCATGAACGTGTAAGAATGCGTGGGAGCAGGGATGAGATGGTTTAAGGAGAAACATGATACTTCACGCTACAAATGTTCATTTATTACGCCGAGGATCTTTAGCCCTGTTCCAAAGACAGGTCTTGCGAGAGAGGCATTTAATTTTCGTGCATGTATTCGGGAATTTCCAATACTACGTGTTCTCTCATTTCAAGAACACTCGCAGCTATTAGTTATGCTCACTCAGTACCTAGATTTTCTTTTTGTGTTGAGTGAATCTAGATTTCAGTACCTGTAGTCCCATATTCAAGCCCATCAGACTAGCATAATAGTTCAAAGTAACAATGACTTGTCCGTTCCCGACAGGTGCCTGAAAGCACGATTTCCCAGTCCTCCATATGTAGAGAAGAGTTGCACTCCTGGTGGGCAACAATGGTAAAACCCACTAGTCTATTTTTAGTAAGAGGGGTAATGAGGGGCAGCTCAAGGGACAGCGGCTTTCTCCAGCATGAGAGCTCTGAATAGTGAGCACATGAAATTCATCGCCCTTGAGAAAGAGAGCACGGCCTTGTCAGTGAGTTCCAAGTGATAAGAACCAAAAATGCGTTTTCCCATTCATTGTTATATTCGTATTGCGCCCACTCGCTTGTCAAAACTTCTTTGATTGAGATAGTCTTCTAGGTATATGATTATTGTCTTTTCTTCGAGAAGCTGAAACTTGCTGAGCGGTGGAAATGCACAAAGAATTAGCAGGGAGGGAATTCTTGAGTCGTTTAATGTGCGATGTGGAGTAGTGCGGTGGGGTGTAGCAAACTAGCTTACAAGTATCATCGCACTACTAAGAGTTCTTGGAGTATCGAAATCTGTCGTCTGTGGTTCAAACATATTCGAATTTTTTTTTCGGCAATATATATAGACAACTATGATACAGAGTGAATAGGTTTAGATTGAATCAAATTCCTCACGAGGTTTCCAGCCACCATCTACTTCGGTCGCGTGGCTTGCGCCAGACCGCGCTAACGCGGCCAGATCTCCCCTTTTCCTCAATAGTCCATCTTTCTTCAGCCGCAATCTCGAACTTTTGGCTTGCTCTATCTACGAAAACGGACAAGCTTCTTAAACTAGATTTACTTATACCTTGTTATGGTAGCGATTTGATTTTTCGGGTACCGTATTTGGACATCGCGTTTCGCTTTCGCCGTGCTGTGGCGACAATTTGTTGACATGAACCATGTTCTCGGGTTCTCGACCCTCAAGATGGGAATCTAATCTCGAATTATGGGCAAATTCTGCTTCAAATAGAACCCGTTTAAAACTATGTATCCCACCCTTCAAACTTGCGCCCTTTCCCCATGTCTCTTCCATCCTCTTCTTCCCTCGCTCATCCTAAGGCGCTCACGTCCTGACGAAGTGTGAGAGGCTGTTGACAAGATGAATATTTTTTCTCTATTGACTATTTCCCCCATTATCTTTCTCTCTGTACTAGCTCTCCGAAGTGATCTTCGGCGAGGCGTTCAGTCAGTCAGTACAAACGGACGTTGCGGTTCATTCTTCAACGGGCAAACCTGTCTCGGCTCTAAGTACGGCAATTCGTGCGGTCTGCTCGGTTTCTGTGGCCCACAACAGGATATACTATTCTCTGGTTTAGGTTGTCAATCCACTTATGGCCTCTGTGGATATAAACCACCCACGGGCGTCTCCATCTCGAAGGACGGCCGATGTGGGAAAGTCAATGGGGAGACGTGGACATGTTTAGGTAGCAACTTCGGTGTCTGCTGCTCTAGAGATGGGAAGTGTGGAAATGGAGCCAAATACTGCCTTGGGGGAGGATGTGTGGGATACCCAGGATCGGGTGTGACTGGAGTCACGAGTGTTGGTAGTGCGACGGCCACAACGGCAGGTTTGGCTTCAACGTCTAGCTCTAAGGCTGCTGGAGGATGCAAACCGAAGAGTTCTCCCTCCATTTCCAGCACAGTGATTACAAGTTCTTCAACAAGTACAACAAGCACTGTTTCCATCTCAATATCGACCACGACATCTTCCAGCACTTCTATTTCCACCACGACATCTGCGAGCTCAACTTCTACTAGCAGCAGCACTCCTCCAACTTCCACAGTAAGCAGCACATCATTAACCACGAGCTCAGAAAGCACAACCACCATATCAGCAGCGCCAACATGCTATGTATCTGTGCCAATACAATACTGCTCCGCTCTGCGCGGTCAACAACAGTGCCAATCATATACCAGTATGGGAGCGACCACGTTTCCCATAACATACCAGGAATGCTTGGCGGATTTTGACCTTGCGACTTGCAATACTTATCCAAACTCTTGTACAAGTAGTACAAGCTCATCAATAGTCAGCACGACTAGCCAGACAAGCAGTAGTAGCGCGGTGCCATCTTCTACGACTTCGACTACCTCCACGAGCAGTAGCATCGCTAGTAGCCCGACTCAACCTCCAGCAAGTTATACACCGGGCGTAGCTGTGCCAACTCATACATATACAGGGGGGATTGCGGCCCTTCCTGCAGGCACTGCTGTGGCAGTTTCTGATCCTTCATTTGAAAGCGCAGGGATCCAGAAACACAAGAGGCAGACTTCGGCTCAACAGGCAGCAGCCGCGGATGGCTGGGTCATCGACAGCTGTGGTGATGGGACTCTTACGGATTGCATGTATGAGAACTATGACGCGGCGGATGGTTAGTACATTTTACTTTATTTTAAATGACACATTTATTGACTTTGAACTAGGTGTTTGGGCTTTCGCCGCTCCTTCTGGTGGCTTGATTTACCAGGATGGTGTGAAGTTGAGTATTGGCGCAACGTACGCCTTCACTTTCTACTGGAAAGTGTTAGCCAATGGACCAACAGATACTGCGAGCTCAACTGATGCTCTTATTCAACAGGGCGTCTACCTGGGCAATACCAACACTGCCGCATCCGCTGTACCCAATGGTCCAGTCGCCCCTGTTGGTTCCGCTCGGGTAGCCTCTGGCGGTGACTGGGCGGAACAAACATTTACTGTAACTCTATCCTGCCAGTACGCCAATTTTGGTGTTATTCAGTCGGACGGAACCGTTGCGTTCCGAATGTTCATCGACGCCTTCCAAGCGGGCAGTGTACCCTTCACCTGGTACGTTGATGAGATCCGTGTCCAACAAACCAACGCAGCCGCCACAAACTACCTTACTAGCACCTGCAAAGCCACGATCCCTGTTAGCTCCACTGCATCTGCTACCACGACATTTATTGTCTCTGAGACCTTCGCTCCAACCGCCACTCCACTGGTGCTACAACAAGACAATTTCCTCACGGACCCTTCCTTCGAATCCCTGACGATTGTGCAGAGCACCGATGTCAACGGCTACCCTACGCGAGCCACAGGTTGGACCTCCACTGGCTGCCAGTCCCGCAACTGCCGTCTATCCGATAACCTGAATGGGGGCTACGCGGAGGCAGGTCGTTATTCCGAAGAATGGATCTCACCAACCACCTATTCACAAACCATCTCCAATATCCCAATTGGCTTTACCTACGGATTATCTATGTATACCATGTTAACCGGCGTAACTACTTCCAACACCGGGGGCAGCTCCATCGTAACCTGGACCTTGGAACCCGCTGGAAGTACACCAGGAAGCGGAGCAGTGGTTTTACAGGTTACGATGACGCAGAATCAAGGCTGGACGTTTTATCAGGATGAGTTGTATTTGGATGTTGCGCTTGCAAGTGCGTTTTGTAGTGGTGGGGCACCGGATGGACAGACGACTTGCCAGTTGACTATTAGTGGGAGTTATGGGGGTGGGTGGAGTGCGGCGACGGGCGTGACGAACTATTTCGATAATGTGGCGTTTAATCAGACTTATGATGAGATCCAAGGAGCTGGGTGAGGGACCGTGGGTAGGAGTGGACCATTTACTGCCCGTTCCATAGTATATATATAATTCAGTATAAAAATAACGCTACATATAGATGTTTATATATTCTTCCTTGCAGGATTTCTTACTGTACCCTTCTAGAAGCAGTGACTTGGGCCAAAAACCAGTCTTCAAAAATAAGTCTTACAATTAAACATACCAATCACCAACGTCCCCTACCCATCCCGTTTCTCTTGCTCAGGCAACCACCACCGAAGAACCCCCTTCCCCACAAACAACCCAATACAAATCGGATGCAAAGCAAATGTTCCACCCTTTGAGCCAACATCCCAGTCATGAACGGCGCCACCGCACCTCCCAAACTAATCACAGATCCAATGAGCGAAAGAGACGAGATCTGCATCTTGCGAGGAATGAGACGCTGAAAGATGTGTACTGCGCATGGGTAGACAGGACCTAGTAGGAGGCCGGAGAAGGCTACTGCTACGGAGTCTCCGGGGATAGAGGAGACGAACTAGACGAGGAGTTCGAGGATGAGTGCTGTGGATGAGTGCTGGGGATGAGTGCTGTGGATAAGTGCTGTGGATGAGCGGTTAGTAGGGTTTGGAAGAAGTGGATTTGGCTTACTCCGACAGTGACGATGAAGACGAACAGACGTTCTCCGATTCCGTGGGCTAGGAACAAGAGGGTGAATCGACGTGGAATAGTGAGTATACCTGTAGTGATGGGATGGGGTTTGTAATTACTGAGTGTGATACCAGCCCAGAAACCGGAGGTGACGAATCCGACTTTGCTTGGATCTCCGTGCCGGAATTGGACTAGGAATGAAATGATCCAACCTGAGATTGCGACTTCGGGGCCTTTATAGGCGAAGATGAAGCATGCTCCGAGAACGGTGGGTTTGTTTGAAGTTATGGTTTTAAAGGATTTCAACTTCCTTTTCGAAGAAGATTCTGCGACTGGTGGGTCACCATTAACCGTCTCATTCGCAGAAGGTGATGAGCCATGATCTCCTTCAGATTCGTGTTTCCAAAACGACAAGGCGGGGTCAAAACGATCGCTATGTACCCCACCACCAGCAACGTTTCAGCAACCATCAATGTCTTTGCATGACCAAGCCTGGTAGATAACGCGCTTATTAAGAAAGCAGCAGTAATAAAACCGAGTGCATTGCACACGAAGATTATCGATACAGTGCCATAGGCTATGTTATAGTCTCTAGCAGATTTTCAGCCAAGTATTCAGGATTAATGAGGTGACTATGTGCCTCTCGATGCCGGCAAGCGGCGCTCCTAGAGCTGAATCATTCATGCCGTTGCCAAAAGCAGTCATACAGCAAGCCGGACTCGGAATCTGTTCTTATATGATTCCCATATTGTCTGCACCTGCTCTGTGGCTGGGCCTGATGGCCTAGAATTATTGATATCATCGTTGGAAAGCCTCGAAGGTGCTGGGGCTGTCTACAATCAAATATGGCGTTGTCATTTGACATCGGTTCCAATTCTATGTCCAGCTCAGGTTGAGAAGCTTGATGGTAGCTTCTCTGAACGCTTTTCTTGTGGGCTTCAGGGAGAACCACCGGCATCTCGCCGGATTCGACCGTGATCGCGGCTGCGAAACTAGGAGCAGAGACATGCTGAAAAACTTGGAGATTGTATTTAAGACTAACAAGAGAAACTTGAACCGGAACTACAAGATTTGAAACTGACTCTCCTTTTTCATACAAGTCTGTCCATCTTATGTTTTGACGTCAGATTGCAGACCTTTTGTCGATTTGTAAGCTTGGGAAGGTCGGTGTCATTGTTGAGACAGGTCCATATTTCCCCTGACTGTGGCACTCATTGCTGTGCCATATGCAGGGTAACGCTCAACAATGGGTAAGCTATGACATGCGATGAGAAGTCGATCGCGAAACCAAGGCGGGGTTATTGTAAGACTACTATTAGTCACGAGTTGCGGTCGGCGACGCGACGAGGCGTTAAACCATCAACTTCATCTTTCTCTACTCAATGCGAGTACTCTCACACTGGTCTACTTTTAGCATCGCCTATAGCACATCCAGGGCTTGAGATCCACTGCAGGACCTCTCTAGTACTTTTACTTTTGATTACTATTCACACGACGAGTTCTACCATGCTGTGCGGGGAATTTGTATGTCGTGCCCTGGGATGCTTTCCCCCTCCTATCTCGTTCTTTAACTATACAGGAAGATGATACTCCCAATCATGGTTGTACGCTACCAAGAACTAAAATGAGCAGCCTCAGTTACCTAGCAGAAGGGGTACTACTCGTCACCTTGTATGGAGTCAGAGAACTCAACACGATTCTTAAGGATGGGCATTGGCAGCTCGAGCCTGTTTGGAAATGGATGAATTGAAATTCTGACACTCAGATTGGTATCTTGACGGGTTCTGGCCGGCCTTTCTGCGCCGGTGCTGATCTGCTAGTACATCTTCTCTGCCTCTATCAGCTTGCCCTGGTTCTTGTAGAGGATGCCCAAGTTGTTGACCGTGTTGAGTTTTGATGTTTGGTCTGGACCAAGTGCCTTCTCGAATCCTTGCTGCGCCCGCAAGCACATTCTCTCTGCCTCGTCTAGCTTGCCCTGGTTGAAGTGACAGCCACAGACAGCCTAAGCAAGACACCAGCGTGGACATCGCTTCGAAAGCCAAAGTTTGATTCGAAAATTGACAAAGGTCTCTGTTTCGATGTTATTGGTTGCATGGAATGCAAGAGGGGGTTGCATGCGGCAAATTGCTAGTATAGTGGTGGATGACAAGAGTTCGTAGATATTGTCTTCTGTGCAAAGTGCGACATCTCAAGATTGGAATTCTGGCGGCGCTCGCGTCATTAACTAGAAGAAGAACGAAAGAACGATCTTCGTGAACATTGCTGTCACATACATATTTATCAGTTCCTGCTTCGGAAACAGAGGCAGCCAATACAGCGTGACAATCACCACTCCTGACCAAGTATTGCTTCCGAAACTAAGAAACTAAAGGAACACCACCATTTCATCAAAGTTCTGAAAGGGATCGGTGGTTCCCAGTTCGACAGCTTCCAAAACCACTTCCATGGTCCATTAGGGTCCCAATCCGGCTGGTATGTTGCCATCCATGCTCGGTGCACGAACGCATTCAAGGCCTTCTCCACCCATTGACGTTTCTTGAAACTGTACAAGCCGTAAAAGATGTAGAAGAGCGTGCTCATGGAGTTCTCATCGCCCCAGATCGCTCTAATCAAGTAGCGCTCTACCAGATTGATTGTGCCGCAAATGGCCTGACCGATGACTATCAGCCTATCTGAATATTGTTCTGGATTTTGGGGACGCGAAATGCTCAAGTCTTGTGGCTCGTAATTGCGCTCAATGATGAAGTCGCCGTTCAGACTGACTGCACCACATTCGTGCTTTGGGTCCTGTTGAGCATCGCTAGGACTTTTCGAGTCATCGATCGTTAGGCGCAGAGGGCAGTCGGGGTGGAGGAAGTACTTGTTGCCCACAACTCGATTGACGACAAATCGTGCTCCTCGTTCGGGCGGTTCATTGTCGACTACAATGCAACATACACTTATAGGTGCAACAGGTTGCTCGTCATTCGATCTCTGCAGTGCTTCAACATTGTATTCGAGGCTTTTTACGTCCTGATCCGGTAGCAGGAGCCGGAAGCGATCCCATCGATGCGCTGATGATAGCAAATAGAACTTGAGAGCTCGAGCTCATTTTCTGGTCTCGAAGGTGAAACCTGTTGAACCAAGCTTGAGAGTGTGCTTGCTCTCAAAACTCTCGGGAGTTATCTCACGTGGTATCCAAGCATCCACAGTGCACGGGCCGAGTCTGGCGCAATTAGAGAAGAGAAGCTCGGTCGGAAGTGACTCGAGGCCATAGAAGAGTTGCTTCATCCTTGCATCAATGGTTTTACTTTGTGATATGGCATTCGCATTCATGCACGACATATTCATCAAAATCAGGGGAATATCTTCGGCCTGAGTTGTCGTTCTAGATTGGAGGAGAGAGTGAGCTTTGACAAATCTTGCTGCTCTGTCAGCCTGCCTGACATTAGTCAAGAGCACTCGTCTTAAAAATCGAACAGACCACTAACCGACGTTCGCGCGTAATCTCTATACTCTTCGACATGCAAAGACATCTTCATATGTGTGAAGAGTTGATGCCGAACCGGCTCACGGAATGGCTCAGATTTGTCTTGCAGACGCTTACTGACCTCGGTTTTAAGTTTGCTACTACGCGGAAGCAAATCGCGAGCTGATCGCCATAAACCACCAAAGCCATCATCGTGATGCGGCCATAAAAACTTGAGGTATGCTAACGATCCGTGGAGTGGGAAAATAATATGTCCTGACAGGATGCCCTCCTGCAAAGTCCACGCTCTACCCATCCAATTTGAAGCATATATATATGCCACAACTTCCAGCAAGTTTTCGTCTTGAGGGCTGTAGTAGGTCGGACGTCCACCATGCGCAAGAGAAGCCGGGCGTCGACCAGCGTCCAAGGCCTGTAGCCCCTTATCAAAGACGAGGGTGTGGGATGCCGCAGCGTAAATGAGGTTCATTGACTCGATGGCTTTTCTTCGAAGGTCGGCGTGTTCGACAGCTTGAGGTATACAGAAGCTGTCCAACCAGAAGTATTCGTATGCGCGACTCGGCGGTGCGATCTCGCCTGGCCGAGGAGACCGCCAATTTGCGACCCATTCGCGCAATCCCCAGTGATCCACGGAGGTGGGCAAACTCGAAAGCTTTTCTTCAAGGTATCCGACTTGGCATTTGGGTAAGCAGTTCTGAGTAGATCCGAATTGTTGATCAGCCCAGACGTGAGATATTGCGATAAATCTAGAGGATGGCGTATATGGAACTACCTCAAGCTCAGTCATGCTAAGCGGTGACCGTGTAATCCTGACCAAAGGAATCCCTCCGGAAGCCACGATGGTATTCACCCTATCGACCGGGGCGACGACATCTTCACAAATACATTCGTCAGTGCGGTGGAGAGGCTTAGACAACTTGCTAGTAACAAGACATCTCTCGCTGCTACAGCTCGAGTGGTCTTCCGCATTGATCCGAGGTGGCTTGAGTGACGATAGGAAGTAAAATGCTGGGTAAAATATTGGAGATGCATCCAACAAGTTCAGTCTCTTTTCGCACCACCCATTCTTGACCATTCTGCGCTTTAGTAACTTTGTTGATGCTGAGCTTATGTTCGTCTGGGTGATCTTGAGCGTATCAGAATCGAGCATACACGCCACAAGATATAACAGCATGCGTATTGAAAGGAGAATTTCTGTAAGCTTATCGTCCTCCAGATCATTCGCCAGAAGATCCATGTAGATGACGTGTATCTGTGCGCTCTCGTACTTTTTTTTTAGTTGAGCCCTCTTGGCTTCGAATTCCGCGGCAGCGAGACTGTCATCTAGTTTATCCCATCGAGCTTTAAGCTCCCGCCAGTACCATTCCGGAATGCGAAGATCAATTGAAATTTGAGGTCCATCAGGGTCAGCGCCTGCGAATTCCTCATGTCTGATGTTTCGACCTAGCGCTTCAGATGCTATACCGAAGAACAGCCATGATTGAATGGCTGAAGCCAGCGAGTCGCTTAGAGACAACCTAGTGCTCTCCTGCCCATCAGATCCAGCAGCCTTGAACCTTTGCGTTTCTGTATCAAGCGCCCTCTCGAAGAAGTCCGAGAAATTGGTTTGTCCCGTTATTGAGTATTGGGTTCGTGCTATTAGGGGCACTCGAATTGATTCCACATCCGTATCTCGTGGATACGGGAAGCAAGACATTTTCAGAGATCATGAGTCCAATGGTGAGCATAACAAACAGATATGCGAATGGAAGACGATGACTCCCGTCTCCGGTCAAGCGAAACAGGAGTTCTTTATATCGGATGCTGCGCCCATTTCGAGGCGGCGGCTGGAGCAAGCCACAGCAAGGATATCGCGAGCGCGTACTCCGGAGCTTCCGCGCTTGCAGTGTCACTGCAGACAGCCTTGATTGATTGATTGATTGATTGATTGATTTCTCTTCCGTCAGTCGGGTGATGTGTTGCCTTGTAGGCATAAACAAAGGGAAAACCTAGTAAATGTGTGCGCGTATGTCCTTCCATCCATCACCCGGATCCATCATGGCACCCTAGTTCCTTCCGTACTCGAGAGCGATCCCCCAATGGTCAACCGTCAAACTATCAGCTGGTCGGCCTAGTAGGGTCCTGGGATTCCTCTTGTGCTTCCAGGCTGGCATCGCGTACTATGTTAGTCGTCCCGTGGCAGACCAGGCTCAAGGCGTCGTGTCCAATGCCTGTTAGGTTGGAGAGCAGAACTGGAGTCACAGCACAGCTCATACAGTATCATGGCACCTAATCTAGTGAAGTCTCAGCATGAGCTGATTCACGACGTAATACTAAGTGGGTCTCTTACACAGATTGAGATGGCTAACGTCGCCGGTTGTTTGTGAACGGATGATTCGAAATATAGCCTCCAATGTCCAGCTTTTTGGGACAACGAAAGCGCCAGCCTCAAAACCCATACCACAATCTTCATCTTCAACTTTTTGCCTTTGATTTTTTGTTTTTAACTTTTTTTTCTAATTTTCTATCTTTAAATTTTTGACCTACCCAGTCACCTGTTTCTTAACGCTTCTCTAACAATCTAATGCCTTGCAGCGGTTGCTCTTCCTGAGCTGATGCTTTTGAGGCTTGACTCACAGCCTAGCCACAGGCTCAACAGCCACATCAACAGACACATCCTCTGTATTGTGTCAAATAACTCATAATACAAGTAATTATTATGTGAGTTATACTTATCTCGACCAGGGGTTCTTGATCCCTTAATACGAGATACCACCTGATGTAGCGTCGCCGTACAATACACAGCGCAACGACAGCCATAAGGCTGATAATAACTTCTTAGCATTGTAGTGAGACTGGAAAACTTATCTCAACTGCATCATGAGTTTAAAAGGCGGAAAGAGCTCGATGGTGATGCTGTGGATCCGAATACATCATAGAAGCACGCTCTCCGCAACCGGGCGCGAAGGCTACGACGCGATCGTAATTTTGGGAGCGGCCAGGTGGGAAGTGCTCGGGGGTGGCTGCACAACATGACTAATGCAAAATTAGGGGAAACTTCGATGCGTTTACAGAGTTACAACTGCTTGAATTCAAAGTACCCGTGATTCGTCTCGCGACGGTCTCGACATAAGGATAGACATTAAGCGAAAACTCTCAATCAGTCTTGAGCATCGGGACAGGGCTAAATGTCTACTCACAATTATATCTGTACAAGGATGTTCGCGTTTTGAGCTCGTTAAATACTGCCATTTAGTAATGAATGGCATACCTGCCTAACTAGTTATGCGTAATGGATGAGTTGGTTGTCTAAAACAGCATGCATTCCTCTCAGGGGATTTTATATTCTATCAAATCATCTTGTCCTAGTCACGCACTATCCAATCCTTGTTTGATCTAACGCAAAATTTGTTTCATAAATAGATGGAGAGGGAAGGTTGGCAGGGTAGTTGTGAGACGCCTTTATCTAAAGTAAGATCCGCTAAACCTCGGTTTTATACAGTGATCTCAAGTTGGACTTGATATCAAATGGTTCACTGCCGTTTGAGTATACTCATCTTACCTTTCGATACTTCAACTGTTATAAATGCATTAGAACTCACCATCTAGCCGAGGAACGATAACAAGAAGAAATTTGGGCACGGCAGTAGAGAGACAAAGCACGGCGTGGTACCAAAACATACCTTGCATTTGTTTGATAATGATAGACGAAGTAAATTGTAAAGTACTGAAATGACTTTTCGTCCCCGATCCTACCCTTTCAGCCGTCGATGTGGTGATTGATGATAAGGTTCGTGGAGTCGCAGCGCACGTGAGGTAACATGTGATATGGACCGCGAAAGACGCTAGTGAAGGGCATATATTCAGAGCTAGAGTACTTCTACATAGACACACACAACAAGACCCCCTTTAATAGACCGACTCACGAACTTGACCTCTCTTCTGGCACGGATTATCTCAGCCACTGGTGATCCCACTAGCCATGAGCGCTACGGAAATGCTAGAGATCAGTACCGCTGTCATTCGTCCTACTAGGTTTGACAATTATGTTCATTAACCATCTGCTAATTTACCCCTCCAGAACCTCTCTAATATAACCACCATCCTTTACCTCGTGAACGGGGACAATAGCTGAGCGGATGAGTTGGCGGAGCAATCGACGGAGGGGAGTGACGGAGCAATTGATAGAGGGAAGTGACGGGCAACCAACGGGAGGATCGACGGAGATTATTTGAGTACAAGGTCCTCCTCCCAGGGCTAGGCCACCATCAATGAGATCCCAAAACATATAAATACAAGAAAAGCACTCCTGGGAAGAATCAGTATTCTGTTCATTCTCATATACTCGGAAACCCAGCTCGGCTTATCAATATCTAAATCATCGAACCTTCCATCTAGCCTACAGTCTTTGTCCAAAAGATACATTCTATATCACCATGGCAGGACCAGATCTGTCCACCGCTAATTTGCATGGAAATCTTCCTAAACGTTCCCAACCATCAGGAATTTCTGTGTTGATCGTGGGAGCAGGAGTGGGTGGACTGGTGGCCGCCTTAGAATGCTGGCGCAAAGGACATGAGGTTCGAATCATTGAAAAGAGTCCTGCGCGACTTACCTCCGGTATGTAAGCTAGCTACATTGTCCTAATTCGTTGTCATGTTCTACATTCTTATTACACAAAGGGTGTAAATATTCGATTGCCTAATGGATTAACTAACCGAACCAGGTGATCACTTCACTATTGCGGAACAAATTATCCGCGCATTTCGCAACTGGCCGGATATTCTCGCGGAGAATGGCAAGATTGCGTATGAACCGTGGGTCTCTATGCATAAGATCACGGGAGAGAAGTTTTCTGGACCCAAGCCTCTGGAGTTCCAGTCAGTAAATAGAAGCAGCGATGACGACGTGCCCAAGAGAATATACCGGCATAGCCGCCCAAAGTTTCACGAAATGCTGTCAAGGCAGGCTGAAAATGTGGGTATTTACGTGCAGTACGGCACCCGGGTAGTAGAATATCACGAGGACGCCGATGCAGGCAAAGCTGTGGTCACCTTGGAGAACGGAGAGACGATCGAAGCGGATCTTGTTGTTGCTGCCGATGGGGTCGGAAGCAAATCGAGCAAGGTCACAATGGGCCATGAAGTACGGGCGCGACCGACGGGGTTTGCGATGTTCCGAGCTGCTTTTCCTGTCGAACTTGCGCTCATGGATCCCCTGGTTCGAGATCGATTCCCGCCGCCAGTAGATGGACATTCATTTATGGAGATGTGGATGGGGTAAGCTAGCAGCCAAATGCTTCCCCCCCTTCGTACGCTAATCCTCTTCCTATGAAGAAGATGTATTTCATGTCAATATCCCCTTCATTTTGATATTCAGCGACTAACGCATGATCACTAATTTAGGGACGGCGTACGTTGTATGTTCTGGCGTAACGAGGATGAGTTTGCCTGGGTCATGAACCATCAGGTGAGACGAACAGTTATGCTGTACAATATTAAACCTTAATGATACTGATATACAACATCAGGACCTCGAGACAGCAAAGGAGACGTGGTCGGCCGCCGTTGAACCCGAAGTTGCCCTCAAAACGACGGCCACTATCGAAGGGTGGCCCGAAGTGGCCGATCGAGTCATCAAATCAACACCTAAGGAACGTCTTCTCGAATTTAAGCTGATGTGGAGGGAACCCCAGCCGTGTTGGACCTCCCCAGCCGGAAAGATCATCCAGCTTGGAGATGCCGCTCACGCATTTCTCCCATCGGCTGGTAATGGCGCCAACCAGGCAATCGAGGACGCTATTTCGCTGGCCGCCTGTCTGCAGATAGCAGGGAAGAGCAATATAAAGTGGGCGACGCGTGTCCATAACAAATTAAGGTAATCTTACTTACGGAGTGATTGAAGAAGGCGGCTGGCTTACCTTTTTTGCTGCCGTAGATTTGAGCGCGTCGCCTGTCTTCAGCTGCTGGGGCTGGTAAATCGCGAGACCCATAATGTCGCCAAAACACCAGGCATGCTGCGAAAAGTAGCGGCACCCTGGATCTGGAGACACGACCCGGAACTGTACGCGGTTAAGAAGTACGATGAAGCACTGGCCCATCTTGTGGATGAAGCCCCATTCCAGAATACCAACATACCACCCGGCTACACCTATAAGCCGTGGACCATCGATGAGCTGCTAGCCTTGCAAGATGCGGGCAAGGAGATTCCGCTGGAGGGGAACTGGGAATAGACTGAAGTGATGGTACCGTACTGTTACGAACATATGACAGATATGTGTCGCGGAAACCCATGCTCTTAGCTGCGCATTGTTAATACTACATTATTATTACTATTCTATTATTACATATTCACCTATTCTAAATACAGACCCTAAAGTGCATTTGACCACTAGTTTGGGTTAAACCCTAACCCTTTTATAATTCAAAAATACAAAAACAAATTTTAACCCAATAATATATTAACTAATATATATTTATATAACTAACTAATAACTAAATAACTAAATAACTAAATCAAATTATTTATAAATTGTCGGTAAGCTGTTCTGTGCGCATAACAGACAACAAAGGGCTGTAGTGAAAGGGAAGGAACAATGGGCGCGACGCTAGAAGGAGCCAGCCGCTTTGGGAAAGTCTTTGTTAAGAAGGGCTATATAAGCCTATAGATCTAGCACAATTCCCCAGAGTCAAGATTGAGAGGAGATAGTAACCTCTGATTGGAAGATAAGGTGAGAAATTTCAATGGGGTGATAGTGTTCAGTTGCTGTTCTATCCTCATCCTCGTGGTAAGGAAATGGAAGCAATGTAAGTATCACGTGATCCCGAGTCGAGCGTTAATTGCCTTCCAAGATGTGTCCACACAACCTGGCCTTCAGCATCGATATAGGACCGATATCAACCATCCAGAGTCTGTTCTTGGTTGATTCATCGGGCTCGGATACTAGAAGTGTTGGGTCGCCGTCAACAATCACCCGCATTGTTATCTCTTGAATTGAACCCCTTAAATTAAGCGACTCGTCCGCGAACTCGAATTTTGTGAATCAACGATATATGAATCATTGATCATAGAACAGTCACAGATTTATCATCTTGTAATTTTATTTGCACCAAAGTCCTGCAGATGCCGTCCTATTTTGAACAATCTGCCGAAACCAGTCAGCTCGAAACCCCCCCAGATCCGAATATTTTGATTTTGAAACAAGGTTTCCATGTGAGCCTCCTGCAAACTGTGCCAAAATTGAGGTCATCAAGTCGGTCAGCCCCTTGTGTATTCTCTTTCTCCAAGTATAAGAATAACATTTTCCAGTACGTAACGAGCCGGATAGACTGCAATCTACCCGCGATGACCAGCAACGCCACCTATACAGATACGATGGCAGACACAAGCAATACTACAACCGTGACCTCCAAGACTCTCAACTTTGCTAGCTCAACTACCATGCTAGCGACGGGTTTGAGCACGGTTCATGTTGCCCCAGTCCCAACTCGCTCATTCCGTGAATCCGACGACCACACTCTAATCGACCTCACCAGCGACGATGAGGAAGAAACCCATATCAACAAGAACGTGGTTATGAAAACGGAAAGCATTGAAATCACAACCGGCTCAATTTCCAAGCCGATGTCAATATGCCCAGCTAGTAGAAGCACTCGCCTTCTCGTGGAAAGATTAAGACAGGTCAGCGCTCTGAATCCTAGTGCGACCCCTTACGTAAAGCGCAAATACGCCAAAAAGTATACCCACGCGGCTTTCTCGAAGTCTCAGTATATTAAGAAGTCCGGAAGTATCGGGGCAGGTTCTATAGAACTTTCGATACGGCGAGAGGAAAGCTTGTGGTAAAAGTTGGGGAGAAGAATTCGCTTCAGTAGTTCTCTAGCACTAGATCTAGCACTCGTTTTCTATCTACTCTGTGGATGAAGTTTTTTCCAATGGATGTTTCAAAATACGCGTTCAGAATTGCTTTCAAGATTCACATAATTGATAATAAAGGATTTAGGCTCTGTCTTTCCAATCACCATCTCGCACTGGACTACATCTATCACCATTTACCTCGTAGTGGTCTTCGCATTCCATGTGATGGCAAACAGCTAGTTTGCCGAATTTGAATTCTACTCTGGGATTGTGAAATTATATTTGATGGTTGTGGTCATGCTCACAAGGGTTGCCATTTGCGCCGGTGCTGGTAGTGGAGATGCATACATTGGCCCGAACTACAATACACTATCGGCTTTCCCTAATGGCTTCAAGGTATTAACTTACAGTCCTCTAACCTCAACTCTACTGACATAACCAGGGCATCGCTCGTTGCTTCCTGCTAGCCTCATGGGCAACTGGAGGCCAAGAGGTAATGGGCGTTGTTGCCGGTGAAGCCGCCTTCCCTCGGCGGGATCTGCCCCGTGCTCGCGTCAATCTCTTCATCCGTACCCTGGTTATCTACCTCTCTACGGGAATCTTCATCTCTGTTCTCGTTCCATACACTGAGCCACTACTTCTTAGCACCTCCAACCTTGCCTCTTCGCCTTTCGTCATTGCAATGAAATACGCTGGCAACCGCATCCTTCCGGACATCGTCAATGTCGTACTTCTTATCTGTCTGTGCGGTATCGGTTCAGAAGAGCTCTTTATGGCCTTAGGAGTCCAAGTTACTATGGCTGGCATGGGTGTGATGTCGCCTATCTTCAAGAGAATCAACAGCAAAGGTCGGAGCGTTACGCATACAAAATCTGGCTTTGGCCTGCGATCCCAAACTACTTGTTCGTCCCCACAGTCTTTACCTTCGTCTGCACTTTCTGGGTTGCGGTTGATCCGATTGGGGATGCACACTCCAGCTTTCTCGCCGCCGACTTCTTCCAGGTCATGTTGTGTGTCCCACTGTTTGTATTCGCGTACATTACGTGCAAGTTATTTTATAGGACGAAGTCCCAGAATCCAAAGACCTCCGATCTGATTACCGGTCGGCAACATTTGACAAAGGCGAAGATTGACACGGAGTATTAGGGCTGCAGCTGATACGGTGGATAAGTACGGATAAGGTGATTCATTCTCATAGAGAGTAAAACTCTGATTCTAAGATATATGAGCTGGTGCGCACGGACCATGCAATACTAGTACTATTAAGTGGTTCTCCAACTTCGAAATACAAACCTCGCTCAGTGAGAAATCGGCCCCAACGCCTTGAGATCCTCCAGTGCTATCTCATTATTAGCTACACAATTCGATCTACTGAATTTGCCGAGTTCTTTCTGCCTTGTTGGACTTATCGAATATCCCAAGATGAGGCTCATTAATGTAGAGAGCTACGAGCTGGAGGAGTTTGTCGAGCCCCAAAAATCTTATGCCATCTTGTCCCATACTTGGGGCGAGGGAGAAGTCAGCTTCCATGATATGACAGATCTACCCACGGCAAAGACAAAGCGTGGTTGGCAGAAAATTGAGAAGTCGTGCAAGTTGGCGCGTGGGATGAGCCTCGAGTACGTCTGGGTTGACACTTGCTGCATCGATAAGAGGAGTAGCGCCGAACTTACCGAGGCTATCAATTCAATATATCGGTTGTATCAAAAAGGGATTTGCATTGCGTTTCTTAAAGACCTTCCTGACCATCCCGACCAAGTGTACGACTCATCCCGCGACTCAAAGGCCGAGCTCCTGAAGTTTCTGGCAAGTTGCCGCTGGTTTTCTAGGGGCTGGACGCTTCAGGAGCTCATTGCTCCAAAAGAGTTGGTTTTCTACGATCGGAACTGGAAGTCTAGAGGAACCAAACACGACCTTTCTGATGAGCTTTCGCAGCTCACAGGGATCGATCCCCCAATTCTAATAGAACAGCAAGATCTCTCGGAAATCCCCGTCGCGAGACAAATGTCTTGGGCAGCCCTCCGGAGGACAACTAGGGTTGAAGATCTTGCCTACTGCCTTTTAGGTATATTCGACGTTAACATGGCGCTCATTTATGGCGAAGGGGAGAAGGCGTTCATTCGCCTTCAGGAGGCTATTGCCCACAGCACAGATGACTTTTCCCTATTTACATGGTCTTGCGAAGACCTAGATTCGAGGTCCCAAGAATATCGAGGCATGTTCGCCAAGTCGCCTGCCGAGTTTTCAAGGTGCCGCCGCGTGGAGCCATTTCGTGATCCCCTGCTATACAGCCGGCAGTCCTTCACGATGACCAATAGGGGAATGCAGTTTCAGGCATTGTTACGACCTCGAAGGGAAGAAGGAGATTATCTGATGAACTTGCTGTGTCAAGACCTTGGAAGCCCGTATTCGAGCGAAGGCGTAATCGCCATTTGCCTGAAAAAGGGTCCGAAAGGGTTTGCCAGACATAAGACCAGCCATTTAATCTGGGTAAAGGGTCCGGAAGGGGTTGCCAGACATAAACCCGGCCATTCTATCTGGTTCGGTGGGGAGGGTGAAACTCACTACCGGACACTCTGGCATGAAGAGGCGGTTAATGAATTTGAAGCACCTAAAGATTTAACTCGTAATCAGTCTAGCGAACTATCGGCCCAAATGAGGGATTCATTCCGCTTTCGGGTTAAAGGTCTAAGATGCAGCCAATTCAGCATTTCGACAGGCGCGCGAACCCCTATTCAATGCTGGGACCCACTTACAAAAGCATTTTTCACTGGTGGCTTTGAGAAGTTCACAGGGTTGTTGCAACTTAACTTAAGGGCGGGCTTAAAGGCGATAATCAGCCCTCTGATTGTCTCTGAACCAATTTTTCTCCTTTTTGGCCTCGTCACGCTGGAAGAAGACCAGCAAGAAATTTCTAGGGGAGACACTCATAACCGGGTGGTACGGCCGTGGGTAGCACTGTATTGCAACTCCAGCCTTGAGATACCGGGGCAACGCATCCTGATCGAAAGCCACGGGCCAAGTTTTATACAACTCGCAGATGTCTGGGAGGAGGCGGAAGTCTGGAAAAATTCGGCTTCGGATTACGCCGACGAGCTCTCGGCCACCAGAACAGCTATCTTTGAAGATATTGCGAAAGGCTATTCACCCCCAACAACCTTAGCCATAGATCAGGACCCTGCGCTGGATTTGAAGGCGCCGAAGCAGCTTCTGATCAAGGTCACTCTTGACAATAATGCCCAGCGAAAAGGGGACACTCACAATGTGTCTGTGCAAATAGATATCAAGGATCCCCCCTGCCAGCTCAGCGAGGATTCTAACCTTTAATGTTTCTAAGGGTAAAATTACAGTAGATCATCAATTGAAGAAATGCGTTGGTTATTGCAGTAAGACATGATATTTGGCGGAGATATAAAGTCTTCTTTTTTAATAATTTAAACTCTGATATTCGAGTTAGGTCTTCTTGCTTTGTGGAGAACGGCACTCGAGGGGACTATGTCTGGTGAAGTTTCGAGACATCCTTGGAACCAGGCACCTGCTCAGAACGTTGTGCGGTTCCATGAAAATTGGAGAAGAGCCAAGGGTTCTTTTACATAGGAGATTATTGTCTCACCAGCTTCATGAGATCATGTACATACTGAAAGGGTTCAGAAGAGACCTCTGGAACAGGGTTGGACTCAATGACTTCCATTTCGAGAAGTGGCGAAGCGGGAAAATTCCTCAAAGCTATTAACCATAGTTCTAAGTAACTTCCGTCCTTTGCACACCAGAATGAGTATAATAATCTATTTCTTCGAATATGGGGGGAGGGTCCACTTTTCTTCTTTTGGTAGAAGAGAAATGAGAAGTTTGTAATGAGTTGAGGTGAGCGGTCATCGAATCAGTCACGTTGTTGTATAAAGTAGTCTCGGTGTTGCATGGCCAATTCAGATTTCGAAAACTCAGAGTCTTTATTTGTAATGTTTAAGATATAAACTCCTTTTACTTGTATAAGGGTGTCGAGAAGACTGGAAGATCTATCACCTTTACAGGAAATATCGAGTCTGGAGGCTGAATGCGGCATACGTGTAGCATGAATGGTGGACATCGTGGCGACGGAGAAGTTTTCTATCTTAATCTATCCTTCCACGATTGTTTTCCATAGGCAGAGGCATAGGGGGGGTGCCACTATTCAGATACATGCTCAGAAGATGCAGAGAGACCACTAACACCATTAGTAACACACAATTAGCCAATTTGGCCTTGAATCTTCTACGAAGGGCTGGTATCTAAAATACTGCAGCAAGGTTTTACTATCAAATACGTGTCCGCCGAAATCAACAAACTCCAGCAGCAACAGAAGCAAGAGAAAACGTGTATTTTCAGGATACCGAACCGATGTACATTATTCTATGTTTACTAGAAATTGCTCTCATCATGTTTGCACCCGGACCCAGCCGGCCATAGTTCAATCTCGCCACAAAAGACTTCCCCTGTGTATCCTGTGAAGCGCGTGCAATGACCATGTGTGACTGAGAGCCGAGTTCCGCCTCTTCGTTGGAGGCCCATAAATCGAAAAGGCCGAATCGAGGGATAGTGACCTTCTCGAACTTCACTTTCTCGAGGGACGAGCCATCTAGTTTCCTTACGTTAGCTATTAATGAAGCGCATTGGGATATGAACAAATACCGTTTATAACCGTGGACGGAAAACGCTTCAGATGGTTGGAATTCAGGTCAAAGATTGGGACTTTCGTCTGTTGTCGCTTTCTTGGCTTCCGAGTCGGTAGACGGCACATGAGGGGTTTGAAGGAGTGAAGTTGACTGCTAGATTGAGATTATTGATAGCAAGGGAAATAGCGGTAGGGAAAGTGGCGAAGTTTAAAGAAGTGGGAATCGTCGGTCACATATTCATAGTTGATGGTGGGGTGCGAATATTCCGATCATAAGACGTTTCCCGGGCGCGAAGATGTTAGGAGGCTTGTCGCAGGCTTACTGTTTTATTTTGGGGCGCGAGTCATTATGACAGCCAATTAAAAAAAGCTCAAAGGATTCAGAAATGGTGAGATGTCCGCCAGATAAGTAGTTGTAACAGTACTTTTATGCTGGCTGAGGTTGGCGGGGCCGATTTTGAATAAATCTGCCTTACGAACCCGCTCTGCCGCCTTTGAAGCAGCCTCGCACCAGAACATATTGCTTCATTGGGCGCCACAATTTCAGAAGTGGAAGTCCGCTGACTCCTGATATATGCGTAGGCTCTTCCTGCCGTATTTCGCTCTTGTATGGGGCTACGTTTCAATCACAGCCACGTCGTCGTGACCGAAAATTCTTTAATAAGGGGGGTGGTGTGCATCAACTTTTCAACCATCTCTTCCTCAAGGTAGTATGCCTTGCTTGGGCACTATTTTCCCAGCAGTGAAATGCCCCATTACAGAGCCGCAAGCTCAAGCCACCGACGATCGGTGATCACAAAAGAGGCTGCGCAATATTTCCTCCCCAAAGGATCATTTCCATGTGATAGAAAACCTGTGAACTTCCAGGAGCCTTCCATAATGCTTGAAACGCAGCCTGACTCCCCTCCTTAGTTTCCGAGTCCACTTTACTCCGCAACCCTCTTCTACATTGTTCATAATACATTTTTTCGTTATTCTTAATTGTGCGTAATCTATAGCTTCCTGTCGAGTCCATTGTAAGCGAGCATGGGGTCTATAGTAGAGCATGGAAACCGGACAACTCCCAATGGCGATTCTTCGACGATCAACCCCAGCAGTCCTGTCCTCCCAGACAGAAGCTTATGTCGCTCGCCACCGCTATCGAATCTCCCAGAGAATGACAGTCATTTTCCTCCCTCGAGACAGACCAATGTCACAGATTTCGCCCAAACCCACCGCCAATTCACGGACTCGAGTACAACTACATCCGAGAATATAGGGACAACATCCCGATCAAGCACCAACCCTCTTTCCTACCAGACGATACAATCTCCGTCCAATTCTGAGAATCAGCTTCAGGCAGCGAGGCAAGTGATGGAAAGTCATCGAAACCAGTTTGAGAGTCTTAGAGAAACGCTGAAAACTATTCCTTCTCCTAATTCTAGAGAGCATCCACGGCTTCCGATGGACGAAGACTTCAAAGCTATACGAGAGCTTCGAAAAGGTTTGGTTACGTGGAAGGTTAAGGTATATCCTGAAGAAAAGACCGAACCCATTATCACCAAAATCATCTTGGTCCTGCACGATCAAGGCGGGGAGGAGTTGTCTCTTAAGCCCTTCATAAAGCAACAACTCCCACAGCAAGACGCGGCTTTTGTTTTCCTAGGTGGTCGGAAGAGAATGTCCAAGGAGTTGGGCGGCGGCCTCTGGTGGGCTGATGATCATTTGGACGGTCTCAGCTTTCATGAGTCAACGCGCCTTATCCTCGACTGCGTCACTAATAAAGTCCTCATTTCCAGATGCAACTTTGCTCCATCCAATATTGCTCTTCTTGGACATGGCCAGGGCGGAAGCGTGGCTCTGTCCATCGCGGCAATTTGCGGAAGCATTCGTCTTGGAGGGGTCATAACAGTCGATGGGCCTGCCCCAGACTATATTCGTCCCCAAATAGCGGGAAATCCCACTCCAGTGTTAGTACTGGGTGGAAAGTTGGGAGTCATTACGCCACAAGCGGAAAAAAACGTTCGTGATCTTTTCCAATTCGTCGATTTGTATCTGAGACCTGGCGCCGAAAAGGTACTGCTAGATTCAGACAATGGTCGAGAAGAGGGGGTTGCAATGAGGGGGTTCCTTGCTCATTCTTTGGGCCGAGAAGAGTGGGAAACACAAGCTGTTCTTGCTTTGGGTATGTATTACCTGCTATATTTTAATTTTTTGAATGTAATTAACCCGAAGTTAGACGGAGGTGGAATCAGAGGCTATGGAAGTCTATTGGTCCTAAAGGAATTGATGCGCAGGATCGGACAAGAGGAAAACCGATTAGATGCCAATGTTGAATCCAGTTTCCACCCTGAGGTCTTTAAGCCTACCGTCAAAGAAAATGAAAGGCCCAGAACAGCCGGATCTCAGCAATCACCTGTGATAGGCACTCCTACTGCGAACCTTCAGGAAGCCGACCTCTTTCTTCCTTGTCATTATTTTACTTACATTGGTGGAACAAGCACCGGAGGGTGAGTTTGATACTTAACTTATTCTGATTGCGACGTATTTTGTCCTAACTTCTCATTAGTCTCATCAGCATTATGCTCTCTCGGTTTCGTATGACGGTGAATGATTGCATCACGGAGTATAAAAAGCTTGGTGGTAAGGTTTTCGCGCACCCCCGACCATTGGCAAAGGGGGGCGTTCTATGGCATAAGTTCAGTGCGGCGAACCTTCACAATGCTATTCAAGAAGTCACAAATCGCCACTGCTTTCATGAAAAAGGGTTTGGGGCCAAGTTCCCATCTGATCCAGATTTCTGTAGAACGTAAGCAATTCTCGATTACACTTCTCTGGAATATTCAAGCTAACGATGGTTGAAGAGTTGTGCTGGCGTACTCTGAGGAGGGGACAACCGATGCGCCATACTTGTTCCGAACCTATCAAACCTTTCCTCGTCATCACAATAAAAATGTATCACAGCCTGGACCTGGGATAATACGTCGACCAACAACACTCGCTTTGAAGAATACACCGATACATAACCCTGGTCGTCCATCAGATGTTGCAATACCGCAGGTGGGACGAGCAACCAGTGCAGCACCTTCTTACTTCCCTCCGGTGAGAATTCCCATTACAGACAGCGACGGCGTGCGCGAAGTCCGATTCAAAGACGGCGGTTTCGGGTCCAACAATCCAAGTTTGGAGATCTACCACGATGTTTTACATAAGCATGGTGGATTTAGCAAAAACGTGAGCGTCTTTGTCAGTGTTGGAACAGGAAATTCAAAACTTAAGATGTTTGATGACCGCGAGGGGTGGACCCGGGCTGGCACTCGCGTTCGAGAAGCATTGGCCAATCTGAGAGCTGCAACGCAACTGCCTGCACGTACCACCGGAGCTCATAATTCGATGCTCGGAAATGCGACCAGAGATAACAAAACGGTCTTTTCTTATTCCCGATTTGATGGCGGCCCAAGGCTCGGTAAAGTAAAAATGGACGAGTGGAAAAGTAACACGATCACCAACATCATGACAGGGAAAAAAACCTTCTCAGGATCGAAGACCTTACGAGAGATCGAGGATTCAGTTGCAGTGTATTTAGCTGATCCAAAAATTCAGACCGAGCTCGACGAGACCGCAAGAATATTGGTTCACCGCCGGCGTTTGAGAACAAGAGATAAGTCTCATTGGGATCGTTATGCGTCCGCATCCTGGTACGAGTGTCCCTTTACCGGTTGCAAGGATTCTATTGAGTATAAGACCTATACCTTGTTTGAGGAACACGTCCGAAAGGAGCACTACCAAGACTATATATCGGAGCCCATTGAACAAACTGCTCATAACTACAGAAAATGCTGGCTATATCGAGGAGGCTGACAGAATCGGAACTATTCGTCTGATTATTCTAAAAAGAGAAAGTACAATTTCCATGAGCTCAAATATGATTCTCGATGAGGCGCCAACCCAACAACATGATTTGCAAAAATAATGGGACTGCGAGAGACATGCTTAGCTTTGGTAAGCTCTTCAAGTCATGGACAAACAAGGCGGAAAAGACCTCGCACTATATTGCGCTAAGAGCAGAAAATCACTATCGGAAATAGGTAGTAGATTTTACCATGAGCGAGCTTCGAGCTCCAAAATGGTTCTAAGATGCCGATTTTCGGGAGCAAATGAAGTAAGGTTGAGACAAATGGAAGGTTGATGTGAGATGGATAACTAAGGGGAAGACATTTAATAAAGTATGGAAACTCATTGGATTTATATATCTAGAATGTCTTTACATAGAAATTTAGCATACCATAAGTAGTTCACTGGCCCTTGTCCAATCCCTCATCTCACACTGGTAGCAACTAAATTTGTCGACTGGATAGAAATTTTCCACAAAACCAGGTTATAAAACACCCAATCGTACTGCAAATGTCTTCTGCATAAAATAAAAGGTCTTAGCGGGTAGATTCGGGAGATAAAAAGACCTATATTGAAAGCCGAAGTGTGCCAGAGAGTATCAAACAATTCCTTGGAGATTTAGAAGAGAAAAGTGACCAAAAGGCCTTTATTGAAAGAAAGGGATACGAGAGAATAGTCTTGGTAGCCTTGCTAGTTGCTCTATTTCCAGTTGAAAGGCATTCAGCCTTATCTAGAAATAGTATCCAACCTCGTTTTCAACTATCTAAACATATCATTTGTACCTACTAGTCTTCCCACGCAAATCATCTTTCCTATCAATGTTTTCCTACCTATGTAAATAATCTTCTCGCTATATCTCGCTATACTTTCTAGAAGTATATCGAGATACGTACCTAGATTTTAGTTTTTAAGTTTAGATTATCATAAGCTAACACTTAATTACTTACTATATCGCTCGATATCTGTGAAGAGCCGATAGCTATAGTATCATTAAACTTCCTAATTAGTTCTCAGATATTCTATCTATATAAAGTCTAAACACAAGCCCAGTTATCTAGGTCAGTAGAGCTACCCGGTCCAACAAACATATTTCTCGTCGGATATTTACAGTGATTGCGAGAGAACTCTACACCTAGCGTTGCTGTATCATTAACAAACTTCGCACCGGTCACCGTCTCGGGTGCCTGTCCATTTTCAACCCAGTCCACTAATCGCAACAACATGTTCTGCTGAGACGTATTATTGGCGGCCACAGCGCCAAGACCCTGACCTAGCTCCCATGCACCAGGACCACCAAGACAATGCCCCATTCCGCTGATGCGAAAGTAGCGGTAGAAGGAGTCTAACTCTCCTGAGGTGAGATCCATGGTCCGAGAGACGTGGTTATAGTATCTTTCGCTGTTGAAAGAGCTGATGTACGTGTCTTGTGTGCCATGGTAATGTAGCAGCTTTCCGCCGCGTGCTTGGAAGGCAGAGAGGTCGCCATTCCAAGTGTCGACGTCAAAGGGGTTCAGGTTTGAGGAATAAACCATGTCTTCTAAGGTAAGAGAGTGAGGATCCCAGGTCACGTTTTTGAAGACCACGTACCGGAACCAGTCCTAGGTTTGATTAGTTATGATTTTGAAGCGACTAGAAGTCCAAAGCGATTGTAGCAAGCTTTTACATACCTGTGTAATAGAGAACGGTTGACCAGCATAGTATAGAGCGTAATCGCCTAACTCGCTACCAGGATTTTTGCGCGGAAATATCAGACTTCCGCTTGGCCCGTAGAGATCGGTGTAGATCTTGTTAACAACATCTACCTGCGCAGGTGACAGGCAGTTCGTTGTATTCTGCTTCCCACAAATCAATGCCTCCGCTCTAACCTGACATAGATCGGGGTCCTCGATAATGCCATCTTTTGCACCATCAAGCTTGTCACATTGATCTAAAATTTCGTTGTGGATGGCATCCCACATTGCCTCACTTATCAAGCCTGACGATGTGTTCGGACCGGTAAGGGTCAATGGATAGCCTTGCCATGAGGTAAGATTATTGAAAGCAATGGCAGGTGCACCAGCCAGGATGCCATCGAAGTCCTCGGGATAGTCTTGCGCAGACTTCATTCCTTGTCGGCCTCCTGTCGAGCAGCCGATATAATAAGACTTCGTCTGTGGTTTGCTATAAAAAGATTTTACAAGGTCTTTGCCTGCAGCCACACCGACATGTACCCTGGTCGTTTATTAGCATCGCTATTTCTAACCTGACGATGGGCAGATTCAGCTGAAGTGAGATAGGAGGGTAACCTACGCGCGATATACGAAATCAGCTAAGACTTGATCGTCGACAATTGCATCAAAACTTGTGCCGTTGTGACCAGTATTCCCTCCAACAGCTGCAAAGCCCAGGCTATTTGTATATGCCAAGTCAGTGTAGAGAATGCCTATACTTTGGTCAGTGCTAGATTCTCAGCCTTCAACGGTCTAATGAAGGCGACTCTTGAACCAATGAAGTCTTACATCCTTCAAGTCCACCATTGCCCACATGTATAAAACGTCCATTCCAATTCGATGGTAGCCATGCTTCAACATTGACTCCGCTTGTTGGGGAGGTTGTTATGAACATAGTCCCACGGCAGATATCGACGGGCGAAATCTGACTGGGCTGGCATCCAGTGGACGCCAACAATACTGTCGAATTAGCTGGGACATATTGAGAGGCATAGACAGTGACATTCGGCGAGGTGAAGTTTCCGGAGATTGTTGCACAAGAGGTTCCGAATTCATGATCAGACTGGGCCTGAGTGGTCGAAGCAACGGCCAGTAGTGCACCTATTCCCAAAAGCGATGTTCTCAACATGATTGAAGTCGAGAGCCCGAACAAGGTGTGCGAACACCAGAAGGATTCACCTCTTTATATAGATATAGAGAATTCCTTGTCTACGTTTTGAAGTAGGCATATTTGGTAGAAGACATTATATCGTCAAGTATGACTGACCAATGAAATCCACTTTAATCCGAAGGACCCGTAGTCTCGGTCAATGGGATTTGACTGTAAACGACAATACGAAGGTTTCGGCACAAAGTCTTCGGAGTTTAGTGAATAAGTCCTGTAACGGAACAAAATAAGTAAGCACTAAAGCCCCCTTTATCGGTATTTATAGTGACCGGCTCGCTAAGCTATAGCGCATGAACCCTTTAAATTACAGCGCCTTATCCACAATTGTTGCCTGCTAGCCCCAGAATTCAACAAGGCATCGATGCTTACGTACCCTTATAGTGCGCTACAGCTTCCTTACTTACTAAATTCCGAAAACTGTGCCGGAACCTCGTATTAAGAAAGTACTTGGCATAACCTTCGGTGGAGTCTTTTCTCAAGAGAGACCAGCTCGGGTTGGACAGCGCGAATAGACCCCCCGCCGCGGCGGAAAGCAATCAACCGCATGATCTAGTATATGTGAGCCCGAAAAAACCCCGGGCCTCAAGTCACAGTAATAAAGAAATTCGAACAGAGTAACGTCTGTCTCTGAGTCAAGAGACATATTCTATTATAAGACAAATCTACAATTTAGATATTGTGGAGGGGCAATCCGATCTGAATATGTTTTATAAATAATGAGCGTAGCGCCAGGCTTGAAAATAGGTTTATAAATAATTTATAAGGTATTGGCTTGAATGGATATAAGTAAACAGAATATATATATATATGTAGTTCAAAGAAATAAGTATGTTATTAGTAGTGTATATACCTCTGTCTTAAGTACTATAGAAATATATATATATATATATATGAAGTATAGTTACGTGATTATACAAAGTCCGTATGGTCAGCTGACTATACTCACCTTTCGAGCCCAATGTCTATAAACGATCCGTAGAACTAGATCGCAACTAGTTCTCTATCACAATATCTCAAGTTTTTTTTTTTGTAAATCTATAAAATTATTATTAATATATTATTGTTTTTTAAAATTTTTTTTTTTTTGGGAAAATTAGTTTATAATAAAGAAATTATTATAATTGATTATACTATTGATTTTTTTTATTAATATTATTAATTACCACTCTAACCTTTCTTTTGATCTAATTGCAACTACTAAAGTCTTTTTAAAAATTAAAATACTTAGAAAAAGATTTTATAAAGAAAAAATATAGCTTTAAAATTTAAAAATATTTAGA
>Ga0182030_10001408_pt1 | contig 49578 bp, 45 predicted proteins | sample 812S3MmetaG_FD_121299 | JGI IMG/M metagenome (GOLD analysis project Ga0182030, IMG submission 121299) | Permafrost microbial communities from Stordalen Mire, Sweden - 812S3M metaG (Illumina Assembly) | ecosystem: Environmental > Terrestrial > Soil > Wetlands > Permafrost | place: Sweden... | reverse complement strand
GTTCACGCCGAGACCACCGTGCGCCTGCGCCAGTGCCTCGCGTCGCTGTGCAGTGTGCAGCGCGCCGTCGTCACGTTGCGGCTCCTCGAGGAGCGCTCGGGAGAGGACGTGGCCGAAACCCTCGGTCTCTCGCGCGGCTACGTCGACGTGCTGGTCCACCGCGCCCGGGCGGCGCTACGCCTGTGCATGCGGGACGGTGGTCCCACCTGACGGAGCGAGAGTAGGCTTGATCGACCCGTCGGCGATGGCCGCCTTCGTCAGATCCTCGCCGCCGATGAGCGAGGCGCCGACGAACACCTGCGGGAACGTCGGCCAGCCGCTCCACAGCTTGATGGCCAGGCGCTCCCTCCATTTCGAGAAGTAGCTGCCGTACTCGAGGTACGTGTACGCGACGCCGGCCTCGTCGAGCGCGTGGCGGACGTTCCGCACGTGGGGGTTCTGGGCCATGCCGACCACCACCACCGGATCGCGGTGGACGGCCTCCTCGACCTCGCGCACGACCTCGGCGCGGAAGGCGACCATGGCTGAGAGCGCTGCGGGGGCTATCGACTGTTCGGCGAGACGCGGGCGGACGACCATGGGAGCTCCTCCAGTGTGGCTGTCCGATGCCAGCGAGGCGCCCGATGTTGCGGGGGCGCCCCTCGCTGCCTCCCGTGTCCATTGCGGCCTTCCCCGGAAGGAGGGAGGATGGGCCCCGGCGGAGGTGAACGTGGCGTGGTGGGTTGCTGAAAAAGGTGCTCCTACGGAGCTACTGGGCCCGACGGAGATCAGCCAGGAGGCCGCGAAGCGCTCGGCGCTCGCGAGGTCGAAGGCGAAGCCCGGGACGGTGTTCCAGGTCCGCTACCACGTGAACGCGAACGGCGCGACCGAGGTACGCTGGGAGGTCATGGACGGCAACGTGACCGAGGTCACCGGGGACGCGCAGAAGCGGCCCTGAGTCGGAGAGACTTCGGCGACACGCTCGGCTGAGCACGCGCATCCGAGAGCGACATGACGATGTCCGACGTGCGTTCGACCGAGGGGACCCGTTCCGTCGAAGCGGAGCCGCCGCCGCGCATTCGCGGAACGCCGCTGCTCGGCCACCTGCTGGCCTTCCGGTCGGATCGAGCCGCGGTGCAGCTTCGCACCGCACGATCGCACCCCGACGTCGCGATGATGCGCATGGGTGTCTTCGACATCATGCTGGTGAGCTCCCCTCACCTCGCCCACGACATCCTCCAGACGCAGGACGACGCCTTCTCCAAGTCGCTCGGCCTGTCGCTCTTCCTGCGTCCGCTTCTCGGCGACGGGCTCCTCACGAGCGAGCGGGAGTTTCACGCGCGCCAGAGGCGACTCATTGCGCCCGCGTTCACGCTGAAGCGCATCGCGGCCTACGCAGACACGATGGCCGGGCGCGCTTCACGGGCCGTCGCGAGCTGGCGCGAAGGCGAGACGTTCGACGCCGCCGAGGTGATGATGCGGCTCACGCTCGAGATCGTCGGCAAGACGCTCTTCGACGCCGAGGTGGGCTCCGACGCCGAGGCGGTGGGCGACGCCGTGACGAAGGTCATGTCGAACATGATCGCGTCGCTGAGCTCCATCCTGCCCATACCGCCCGCCGTGCCGACCCGCCGGAACCTGGAGAGCCGCCGGGCTACCGGCCAGCTCGACGCGATCATCTACCGGCTCATCGCAGAACGGCGAAAGGCCCCGGCCGATCGCGGCGATGTCCTCAGCATGCTCCTCGCGGCGCAGGACGAGGACGGCACGGTGATGACGGACAAGCAGATCCGGGACGAGTCGATGACTCTCTTTCTCGCGGGGCACGAGACGACGGCCAACGCGCTGGCGTGGGCGCTGTACCTCCTCGCGCGCAATCCGGACGTCCGTGCCCGGGCAGAAGAAGAGGCCGCCGCGTTCCCGGATCGCGACGCCCCGCTGCGCTTCGAGGATCTCAAGCAGATGCCGTTCACGCTCGCCGTGCTCAAGGAGGCGATGAGGCTGTACCCGCCGGCCTTCGTCATCGGGCGTCGCTCACTGCGCGACGTGGTCCTCGCGGGCGGTGCCGGCGGGCGCCGCTTTCACGTGAAGAAGCACACCAATGTCCTCGTGAACGTCCTCGGCATTCATCGACGCGCCGACGCGTTCCCCGATCCGGAGCGCTTCGACCCGACGCGCTTCCTGGGAGATCGCGAGAAGGAGCTCCCCCGCTGCGCCTACGTGCCGTTCGGAGCGGGGTCGCGCGTGTGCATCGGCAACCACTTCGCGCTCATGGAAGGGCACCTACTCCTGGCCACGATCGTGCGGAGCGCGCGGCTCGATCTCGTCGCGGGTACGCGGGACATCCCGACGGAGCCGCTCGTGACCCTTCGTCCGCGAGGCGGCGTGCCGGTGCGTGTGTCGCGGCGCCCGTGACCCGCGACGTCAGTGCGCGGTCGAGTCGAGCGGCTTCTGATCGCACGCGTCACCGAAGCCGTCGGCATCCACGTCGGACTGGGCGGTGCCGTCCATCGAGCGCGGCGGGTTGAACACCGCCGGACAGTCGTCACTCGAATCGGCCACGCCGTCGCCGTCCTGATCGGTGGCGGAGCTGCCGTTGGGGTACGAGTCGCGGTACGGGATGCACGACGGCTCGCCGGTCGGGATCTGCCCGCGGCAGAAGAAGAGCGGGTAGGTCGAGCTCGCGGCGGTCTGCAGGTCCGACAGGGCGAGCCCCGGCACGTCGAGGCACACCGCCTTGTTCGTGCCACAGACCTCCATCGTCTCGCACGCACTGCCGTTCACGGCCTGCACGAGAAGCTGGTCGCCGTAGAGCGCCTTGCCGCCGCGAAGAACGAGGGCCACGTCCTCCGATGCCGCCTCGATGACCGTGCGCCATCCCTTCTGACCCGTGGTGGCGAAGACGACGAGGTCGGCCTGCATGCCCACCGCGAGCGTACCGATCTGATCGCCGAAGCCCATTGCCGCGGCGGAGCTCGACGTCGCCATCGCGACGAGCGACGGATCGTCGAACGCCCCGCCGAAGTACTTCGAGTTCATCTCGTCGGCGCACGCCAGCTCGCGCAGCATGTTCATCGAGCCGGTGGGGAGCCAGTCCGTCCCCAGCGAGATGGGCACTCCCGCGTACTTCATCTCGGTGATGGGCATCGTGTTGCCGTAGAGGCTGATGTTCGAGCGCGGTGCCCACACGACCTTCGCCCCGGCCGTCGCGATCGCCGCAACGTCCTTCGCGTTGGTTCCGACGGCGTGGAGGACCGCTGTGTTCGACGTCAGCAGGCCCAGGGCCGGGGTCGCCGCGCAGACGACCTCGTTCTCGGCTCCCGCGTTGATGCCTTCGCCGAAATGTGGGGCGAAGACGCCGTCCTCGAAGGCATAGCTCTGCGAGTCGATCTTCGGATACGCGCACCCGCTGTCGATGATCGTGCCATTCTCGTCGCCGAGCGGGAACGTGTCGAAGTTCACCGTCTTGCCGCTGAGCCCCTCGAGCCACGTCGGGTCGGAGTACGCCGCCAGGTTGCGTACGAGACCCGGGCTGCCGCTCGTTCCCACCACCGAAGTGACGCCGCTCATCAAGAAGCGCAGCTCGATCGACGCGAGGATCTTCGGATCGGTCGTGCTCGGCGAGTCGGGGAGGGCCGTTGCCCCGTCGGCGCCCGTGCGCCACTCGTTCCGGTGCTGGTAGCGCGTCGTCCCGTGATTGTAGGGCGGCGTGAAGTCGTAGCTCGTGTGGTCGTGCGCGTTGACGAAGCCGGGCGACACGACCGCGCTCGTGCATGTGATCTGCGTCGCCGTGGAGTACCCGGCGGTGCTCGCGCAGCTCGCGGCGACGCACGTGATCTTCCCCGTAGCGTCGACGAAGATCTCACCGTCCATGGGTCCGCCCGGGACGAGGAGCGTCGCCTTCAGCGCGAGGCCCGACGTGCCCTGGGACACGAGCCCGCACTCCGCGGCGTCGGCGAGCGAGGTCCCCGGCGGGGCGGCCGCCCCCTCGTCGCCTCCGTCGTCGCCTCCGGGCGGCGCTCCGGCGGCGTTGTACTTCGACGTTCCACCGCACGCAGCGAGCAGCCCGACAACCCCACACGCGAGCGCGACACGTTTCATGGCGTCCGAGACATACCGCGCTGCGGAGTCGACGGAGCCCGCCGGGCGAAAACGTCACGCCCTCGGTGGAAGCATCCGTCCCGACTTCAGCCGCGCGACGTGAGTCAATCCGTCGAAGCGTCCGTGTCGGGACAGCAGCAGACGTCGGTCGCCGGAGGCACGTTGTTGTACGTGCAGATGGAGATCCCGAAGCAGCCCTGTCCGCAGGCAGTCGTCAGCGATGGGGTCTGCGTCATCCCCGTGGGGCACCCGGTGGCCAGGACCCATGCGCCTTGCGAGCAGTAGTAGTCGGCGCAGTAGCCTTCGGGGCTGTAGCCCTGGCAGGTAGCGCCGGCCTCGCACGCGCCATTGCACGACGGAAACTCGTCGCTCGCGTCCGCCGCCCCGCCCGGCCCGCCGGACCCCGTCGAGCACGCGGCGCCCACCCAGAGAAAGAGCGCGACGACCGACGCGACCACGAACCGGGACCGCACGCCGTGGACATGACACACCTGCCGCTCCCGACAAGCAGGCCCAGCACGCGCTGGCCCGCCCTCGGCCGCGCGCCTATGCTCGGCGAGCGCTCGTCGACAAGATCCTCGAGGCCGCCGAGAACGTCATCCCGCGTCAGCCGAAGAGCGCGAGGAGGAGATCACCGACGATCGACGCCCCGGCGAGGGTGTCTCCCTGGGAAGCCTCGAAGGATGACTTGGGATGCGCGGCCGCGATCGCGTGGTTGACGCGATCACGCGACGCTTGCTCCCGCTCTTCGATCTTGCGCTGCCGCAGGCGCGACAGTCCGCCCGATTCGACGAACGAGAGCACCCGCGGAAGCTCACCGGGGTCGAACCACGTCCCGTGCTTCGCGCACGCGTCGACGATGACCCCGCTTCCCGCGCCGAAGGTCCGACGGTTCATCAGCGCGTGGCACACAGGGCACGCCACATAGCGTACCCGCGTGTCGACGGGAGCCAGGGCCGGCTTTCTCCGGGCCCCGACGTCGAATCGATCGTGACGCTCGACGAGGTCGCGTAGCGCATCGTGCTCGACGAACTGCCCACCGCAGCGGCCGCAGTCGTGGAGCGCGCTCGGACCACACTCCATCACCGCCATCGGCAGACGACAGTCCGGGCACGGGAGCGTCCCGTCGCGTGCGATGGGCTCGAGGCCGAGCTCACGGCCGCAGCCGGCGCAATGCAGAGCATCCGGCGCGCTCATGTGGAAGCAGTCCGCGCATCGCACCGTGGCGACCGGCACCTCGCAGTGCCGGCACCGCCGCGCCCCCTCGGCGACGGGTCCGCCGCACGAAGGACACTGCAGAACGCCCGCGTCCGTCATTGCTTCACCCTCCCCGCGAGACTAGCCGACCTTGACGGCTTCGCCCGGGCTCGCGTCTGATTGGTCGCTCATGAGCCGACAGCGCTTTTACCTCGACGTCCCCAACCCGCGCGCATGGTTCGTCCTCGGCCAGCCCGACGACCGCGGCTACCGGGGGGTCTCCCTGGGTGCGGACGACCACCTGTTCGTCAGCGTGAAGGGACAGGCGTTCCACCAGGCGAAGGGCCCTGTCCAGCACGTCACCCTCAGCGGCTGGTACCAGGCATCCGCTGGCGACTCCGTCGTGAACAGCGGTGCCAACGCGCTCTATACGTCGAAGAAACAAGTCATCGTCGTCGCGGGCGCGGGGTACGCGCCGGACGTCCAGCTCGAGCTCGGAGATTCGCCGCCCGCCGGGTACTTCAACCCGCTCGACTACCAGGAGATCATGAACCCGTGCCGCGACGGCGTACGCGCGTACGACACGGCATTCACCCCGAAGGACAAATTCTTTCGGAGCCTGGTCGGTTACGAGCAGAGCCCGGGGGCTGCGGCCGCAGCGGAGGCTGACCGCGCGCAGAAGATCAAGGCGGCAGTCCTTGCTTTCCTGTTCGGCTGGCCGGTGGAGCCGACCGCGAACTCGGACTCGATCGAGCAGTTCGCGCGGCAAGCCGGGGGCCTCACCGGCATGCTGGCAACGCTCAAGAGGGTCACGGACACCGTCGAACGCTGGACGTCGCGGCCCGACACATTGCCACTCGTCGGCCCGGTGATCGGCAAGCTGAACGCCGTGAAGAAAGCGGTCAATGGGCTCACGAGCACATACACGCAGGCTCTTGCTCTCCTTCCAACGGTCGGAGGGCCCGACCTCCTGCACAGGACGAGAGGCAAGGGCGGCCTACCGAACGACTACAAGCAGGAGCTCGACGAGGCAGGAAACGTCGTCTCCGACGCCTCCGGTACGTTCGACGGCTCCAGCGCTTTTGACAGGGACTGGTCCAGGAAGGCAAACCAGGCGGTCTCCGTCATCGCGCTACCCCAGCATCTCCTGCGGCCGCTGGCCAATCGTGCCCGCGCCGTCTCCAACGCGCTGCAGTCCCTGCGCGGTGCGATGGACTCGCTGGCGGAGCTCCTGCGCGTGAAGAGAAAAAACTCCGCCCTCGCTCTCGTGGGGAAGGACGGTGTCTCGATCGTCTCGCCCAGGCGCGTCTTTGCGTACGCCGCCGACGGCTTCCACTTCGTGAGCGCGAACGTCGGGCCTCCGTCGGGTGGATTGCTCGACAGGGCCGCAGCCGCGGTGACGGCGCTGAACGACTGGGTCGGTCAGGTCGTCCCCCTGCCACCGGCCGTGCCGGGCTTCACGGTGCGATCCGCCGGCCCGATAGACATGTCGTCGGAGGGATGCGTGTCGACCTCCGCGCTGGGACCGGACGCCTTGATGCAGATGATGTCGCAGGGAGTCGCGGAGTTCGGTGCGGTCGACAGCGCCGCATTGACGGCGCGGAGGGGCACGGCGGAGGTGCTCGGCAAGAAGGTCGTCCTCGGGTCGACGGCAAAGCGCGCGAAGGCCATGGCGATCAAGGCCGCGACTGTGGCGATGGCGACCGCCGCGATGCAGACCGCTTCCACGGCGATGGCATCGCTCCGCAAGCAGTATCGCGAGCTCTTCTTGGAGAGGACACGGAACCAGACCAACTTGAAGGAGCTGACGGACAAAGTCTTGACGGACCCCGTCAAGTACAGCTGGGAGCTGGCGACCCAGATTGGTGCGCTGAGCGCCAAGGTTCGGGCCGCAGAGGCACCCTTGCGGGCTCTCATGACGGGGCTTCAAGCCGCCGACAACACGCTTCAGGAGGCGGCGGACTTGCGCAGTCGGACGGAGGGGGCGACCGAGGCAGGCGCCCGTTCCGTGGTCGCCGAGGAACTCGGGTGGACGGCCTCCAGTCAGTCGCTGGCCGACTCGGTCGAGATCGGCGCGGCCGCGTCGGTCGAGGTCTACTCCGCCGACAAGGTGACGATCGAAGCCGCTGGGAAGATCGAGCTTGTCTCCGAATCAGCGCCGCCCGTGCCAACCCAGACGATGAAGATCACGATGGGCACGGAGATCGAGATCGCCGGCGGGGCCGCCGGACTGGTCCATATCAAGGTCACCGGCACCGGCGTCACGATCAAGACTCCGGGGACGGAGATCAAGTGCGGCGGCTCTTCGCTCGAGCTGACGGCGGGGCTGTCGAAGATCACCGTGGCCGCGGACGGGATCATCATCGACGGTCCGGCGCTCACGCTCCGCTCGACGACCCCCATCGCCCTGGCCTGACACCGATCGAACCGCGGCTTTTGCGATAGCCTCGCCGCCATGGGTGTCAGTCAGCGCGCTCTCCTGCTCGCCTCCCTCCTGCCTCTCGCCGGGTGCGGAGCCGCGAGCGCGCCGCCCGCGAGCGAGCCGGCGAAGCCCCTGGTGGGCGTGGCTTCACCGGGGGCGCCGGTGCCGCCAATGCCGGTGCCCTATCCTACGGCGGCCCTCCACGGTATGCCCGACGACTTCCCGCTCGAGCCGGCGGGCACGGCGCCGTTCTCGCCGGACGTGTACCGCGAGAGGCGCGCGCGCCTCGGCGCGCACCTGAAGTCAGGCGTGGCGGTGGTCTTCGCGGCGAAGGACATCGACGAGGACGACGAGAAGCGCCAGGACGCCGACTTTGCATACCTCACAGGGCTCACGCGCGAGGACCACGCCGTGCTCCTGCTCGTGCCGGGCGCCGCGGATCGGGAGGTGCTTCTCCTCAAGCCGAGGCACGACGAGACCGATCGCTGGGAGAGCTATCGGGGAGGCCTCCCCAGCCGCGCCATCGAGGTGCGAACCGGTTTCGACGAGGTGAAGCGCGTCGACCATCTGCCCTTCTATGCATTGCGCTACGCACGCGAGTCGCACGACCGGGCACTTTCGCTCCTGGTGGGCGCGTCCACGCTCGATGGACCCGAGCCGCAGGACCTCGAGCTGCTCCACAAGATCGCCGCAAGGCTTCCGAACGCCCAGATCGTCGACGCGACCGGCGAGCTCCGCGCGATGCGCATGTCGAAGGAACCGCGGGAGCTCGAGAAGATCACGCGCGCGTCGGATGTCACCGTCGCGGCGCACCTGGAGGGCTGGCGCGTCGGCAAGCCGGGGATGCGCGAGTGGGACGTGAAACGCACCATCGAGGACGCCTTCCGGAAGAGCGGAGCGCGCCATTTCGCGTACGGCTCCATCGTGGGATCGGGTCCCGACGGCTGCGTGCTGCACTACCCGAGCGACGACCGGATGATCGCCGACGGCGACCTCGTGCTCGTCGACGCCGGGGCGGAGATCGACCACTACGCGACGGACGTGACGCGCACGTTCCCGGCCAGCGGGAAGTTCACCCCTGAGCAGCGCGCCGTCTACGACGTGGTTCTCCGCGCGCAGAAGGCGGCGATGGCAGCGGTCCACGCCGGCGTCACCTGGCACGAGCTGGAGGCGATCGCGAAGAAGGTCATCGGCGAGGCTGGCTACTACGACTTCTACATCCACGGGCTGGGGCACCACGTGGGCCTCGAGGTGCACGACGTCGGCGGCGCTACCTACCTCGAACCGATCCCCGAGAACGCCGTCATCACCATCGAGCCAGGGATCTACATCCCCCAGAAGCACATGGGCATCCGCATCGAAGACACCATCGTCGTCACGAAGACGGGGTACAGGAACCTGAGCGAGAAGCTGCCCAGGGAGCCGGACGAGATCGAGAAGTGGATGGCGGCGGCGAGGAAGTGATGGGAGATAACGTCGTGCTGCCCCGTTTCGTCGTCGTCCCGACCTCCCACGCGGACGCGCGCAAGCTGCTCGCGGACTACTACGGCGAGATCCGCCAGCGATTCGGCTTCAACGTCTCGGGGCAGGCGGCCGCGGAGGACATGGATCCCCCGGGCGGCCGGTTCGTCATCGCCTACGTGGGTGACGAGCCCGTGGCCAGCGGCGGGATCCGCACGTGGGAGCCCGGGGTCTGCGAGATCAAGCGCATGTTCGTCACGCCCGCAGCGCGGCGGCTCGGACACGGCAAGCGCCTCCTCGAGGCGCTCGAGCGCACGGCGGTCGAGCTCGGATTCCGGCGCATCGTCCTCGATACGCTCGACTCGCACGTCGATGCGATGAAGTTCTACGACACGACCGGCTACGAGCGCATCCCCGCCTACAACGAGAACCCGTACGCCAGCGCATGGTTCGCGAAGGACCTCTGATGATGCTCGACGGATGGAGGAAGGAAGTCATGCGAGGAATTCTCGGTCTCGGGGTCCTTGGGCTCGTGTTCTCGGTCGCCGGGGGTGGGTGCGGCTCATCGTCGTCGTCCCCTGCAGGACCCGGCGACGGCGGGAGCTCCGGCAGCGGGAGCGGCTCGAGCGGCGGGTCGAGCGGTGGCGCGGACGGCGGAAGCTCCAGCTCGGGCAGCTCCGGGAGCACGTTGGGCTCGAGCGGTAGCTCGAGTGGATCGGGAAGCAGCTCCGGCTCCAGCAGCGGCTCCGCCAGCTCTAGCGGGTGGAGCGACGGCGGGACCACGCCGACGATGCTTCCGGTCGCGACCGGCACGTGCCCCACGTTCGCGAATGGTGCGCAAGCGACGCTCAGCGCCGGCGGCCAGACCATCAATGCCAACATCTGGATGGGAGCGACGGGCGGTGGTCCGCTCATCTTCTACTGGCACGGCACCGGCAGCACGGCGACGCTGGAGGTCCCTGTCGCGTTCGACACCGCCGCGGTGACGAGCGCCGGCGGCATCATCGTGGGGGTGGAGGCGACCACGCGCACCGGGACGCCGACGGGCAACACGGGCGACGATGTCTGGTACCAGAGCGACGCCGCCTTCATGGACCAGTCTGTCGCCTGCGCCATCCAGCAGCTGCATGTCGACCCTCGCCACATTCATACCGCGGGGTACAGCGCGGGGGCCCTGCAGGCCGTCTACCTCTGGTACGCGCGCTCCGGCTACGTCGCGAGCATGATCAGCTACTCGGGTGGTGATGTGACCATCAACACCGCGGCGATGCAGGACCCGTCGAACATCCCTCCGGCCATCGTCGCGCACGGGGGGATGGGGCAGGACACGTTCACCGCAGGCGGGTCGACCGTGGACTTCTCGCAGGCGAGCGCCGCCTGGGAGGCGATCATCTCCGGAGATCACGGCAACTACATCGACTGCAACGACGGGGGCAACCACCTCGCCTTTTTCCAGACGCGTGGTCCCAACCTCAAGCCCGTCTCGTTGCAGTTCTTCCTCGATCACCCGTTCGGGATCACGCCGGAGCCGTACACGACGTTGCCGGCTGGTTTTCCGAGCTACTGCAAGCTCAACGGCCCGGGCTGAGGTTGCACGCCCTAGCCGCCCTCCGGCCCCCGCTTCACCGCAGCCCGGAACTGTTCCAGCTGCTTGAGCGCGTCGTTCTTGAGGGGCCCCGACGACGTCTGCGCATTTGCGGGAGCCCGCTGGCCGCCCTTCCCTGTCGGCCCGGCCCCATCCGACCGCGGTAACTGCTGCGCCCGCGCGGCGCTCGCCCCGCTCTTCATCGTCAGCGCGATCTGTTTCTTCGCGAGGTTCACCTCGACGACGCGCACCGTGACGTGATCCCCGGGGCTCACGAGCTCGCGGGGATCCTTCACGAACCGATCGGCCAGCTGCGAGACGTGGACGAGCCCATCCTGATGGACTCCGATGTCCACGAACGCGCCGAAGTTCGTGACATTGGTGACGATGCCCTGGCAGGACATGCCCGGCGTGAGATCCGTGAGCTGGTGGATGTCGTCACGAAAGCTCCAGACGACGAACGATTCGCGGGGATCACGACCCGGCCGTTCGAGCTCCGTCACGATGTCGTCGAACGTGAACTTTCCCACCTCGGAGCGAAACTGCGTGTCGCCCTTGACGAGCGAGGCTCCTGGTCCGACGAGGTCGCCAACCTTCTTGCCCAGGCGCGCGGCGAGCTTCTCGAGCAGGGGATAGCGCTCGGGGTGAATCCCGGTGTTGTCGAGCGCGTGCGCCGCTCCCGGGATGCGCAGGAAGCCGGCTGCCTGCTCGAACACCTTGTCCGAGAACCGCGCGACATTCAGCAGATCCCGCTTCTCCTCGAAGACGCCCTTCTGCCGGCGGTGCTCGGCGATGCCGCGCGCGAGCGAGGAGCCGATCCCGGCCACCTCCGCGAGCAGGTACGGGGAAGCCGTGTTGACGTTGACCCCGACGGAGCTGACGCAGCTCTTCACCACCGTCTCGAGGCTCTTCTTGAGTCGTCCCGGCGTCACGTCGTGCTGGTACTGGCCGACGCCGATGCTCTTCGGGTCCACTTTGACGAGCTCCGCGAGCGGATCCTGGAGACGCCGCGCGATCGAGATGGCACCGCGGATCGTGAGATCCAGATCCGGGAACTCCTCGCGCGCGACGTCGCTCGCGCTGTACACGCTCGCCCCCGACTCGCTCACCATGACCACCGGGATCCGCCCGAGCCCGAGCTCTCCGAGCGCGCCACGGATGAACGCCTCCGTCTCGCGACCTGCGGTGCCGTTGCCCACGGCCACCGCCGACACGCTCGCGTTGACGACGGCCGCGCGCAGGACCTCCTTCGCCGCCACGCGCTCGCGCTCCGAGGCGAGGTAGATGACGTGGCTACCCAGGTAGGCGCCCGAGTCGCTGACGACGGCGAGCTTGCAACCCGTGCGGATGCCGGGGTCGACCCCGAGGACCGACCTGGCTCCGTACGGCGAGGCCAGCAGCACCTTCCGCAGGTTCTCCGCGAAGACGTGGATCGCCGCGACGTCGGCGACCTCGCGAAGCGCCTGCTTCACCTCGTTCTCGAGGCTCGGCTGGACGTACCCACGCAGCGCGAGGCGCGCCGCTCGCTTCATGACGTCGACCGCGGGCGACGACGGACGCGAGCAGGCGGCGCGCTCGAACGCGGCCAGGAGTGCCGCGTCGAACGCTTCGTCCTCGGGCGCGCCACCGACCGACAGGACCAGCTCTTCCTCCATGAACCCGCGACGCATCGCCAGGTACCGATGCGACGCCTCGGGCCGCAGTAGATCCCTCACGCGCTCGTGATGGGAGAAGTAGCGCTCGTACTTGCTGTTGGGCGTGGCCTTCTCGCCCTTCCGCGTGAGCACGAACCCCTCGTCGAAGAGAGCTTTTCGCACGCGCTCGCGAAGGTCCGCGTCCTCGGCAAGCCGCTCGATCACGATGTCGCGAGCCCCCTCGATCGCCTGCTCCGTCGTGGTGATCTTCTTCTCCGGCGACAGGAACCCAGCCGCTTTGTCGTCGAGCGAGACGCGCTCCGCCGTGTCCTCGTGCGAGGCGCGCCACATCCACTGCGCGAGCGGCTCGAGCCCCGCCTCGCGCGCGGTCATCGCCTTGGTCTTCCGCTTCAGCTTGTACGGTAGATACAGGTCCTCGAGACGCTCGAGCTCGTAGGTCGCGAGGATCCTCTCCTTCAGCTCCGGGGTGAGCTTGCCCTGCTTCTCGATCTCGTCGCAGACGAACTTCTTCCGGTGGGATACCGCGTCCCACGTATCCTTCGCGTCGAGCACACTCTGGATCGCGACCTCGTCGAGGTTGCCGGTTTGCTCCTTGCGATACCGCGCGATGAAGGGGAGCGTGGCGCCGCCCTCCGAGAGCGCGAGAACCGCCTTCGCAGACGGGACCGGAATCGTCGCGTGCCGGCTGGAGAACCAGTCTTCGAACGAGAGCATCGACGGAGAGAACTTCACCCCCCGCCGGGATGCACGAGAAAATCTCCGAGGGTGGACTACATGGTCGCCCGTACGATTTGTCCTGGCCGTCGGCTCTCGAAGGCGTCATCTCATCAGGAGGCGCAAGCAGGTCGCTCGGAGGGGTCCCCATGAAGAGCGTGGCTTCCAGGCTCGTCGCTGTAGCTTCCGTCCTCGTGATGATCGGCAGCGGCGCCGCGTGTAGCTCGAAGGCGACTCCGGAGCCGGGGCAGGGCAGCGGCGGTACACCGGCCGGGTCGAGCAGCGGGGGCAGCAGTAGCTCGGGGAGCAGCTCGGGTAGCAGCTCGGGGAGCAGCTCCAGCGGCGGCTCCGGGAGCACCTCGGGCAGTAGCTCCGGGTCCAGCTCGGGAAGTAGCTCCGGTGGCTCCGTCGACGCCGGCGGCGATCCGCTCGCTGCCGCGCGGGCGATGTGCGTCCAGATCATCAACCAGGATCGCGCCACTCTGAAGGTGGCTGCCCTGACGGAGGCCAGCGCCAGCGACGAGGCGTGCGTCGACGGCCAGGCACAGGCCGACTACACGGCAAACGTCCCGCACGCGGCGTTCGGACAGTGCTCGGAATCCGCCCAGGACGAATGCCCCGGTTGGCCTGGACCGCCGAGCTCGATCGACACCAGCTGTCTCGCCCAGATGTGGGCCGAGGGTCCTCCGGCAGCCGGCCAGGACAACCACTGGCTGAACATGTCGAACGCGCAATACACGCGCGTCGCGTGCGGTTTTTACCAGGACCCCGCCGGCACGTGGTGGGCGACGCAAGACTTCTGGTGATTAGCCCCATGCTACGAAGGGCTCATGCCCTGGAAGATCGTGAACCTCGACTACTCGTGCGACCGGCCGCACCTTCACATGAAGGACCCCAACCAGCCGATCCACCTCCGCGCTTACCTCGCGGAAGAGCGCGTCGAGGTCGCGCTCGGGGCGGACGATCCGGAGGAGTGCTCCGTCCGCGCCATCGTCTCGCCCGATGCCGTGGAGGTCACAGCCACGAGGTTCGAGCCTCTTCATCTGAAGATCCTGTCGTCGATCCTGGGGTCGCTCGACGTCGAGCCCGACGAGCGAGACACCGCCCTCGCGTGGATGCACGAGCGCCTGGCGCGCAGGGCGTTCGGTCCGGATGGCTGGCTCGAGGGAAACGTCGCCGCCTTCCCCGTGCCCAGCGGGTGGCCCTACGACCTGACGGACGAGGCGTTGATCGATTCGATCCGCGATCCGACGGAGATCCCGAACGCACGCCGCCAGGCGCTCCAGCGCGAGGCGCGACGACGGGGCATGCGCGACGTCTCCTGACGGAACGACCCGTGCTTCAGACCGTATCCCCGGTCATCTCCCGATAGAGGCGAATGCCTGCCCCCACGGTCCCAGCGACGCTGGGAAATCCGGCCGTGGCGTTGACCATCCACAGGTTCTCCACGCAGGTGCGAAACGGTTTGCGGTGCAGGGTCATGTTGCGCGGTGTGAGGGCGGCGCCGTAGGCATTGCCGGCGGGGGCCCTACAGAAGCGTGCGTTGGTGGCGGGAGTTCCTGTCAGACGAAGTGCCAGGTGGTCGCGAATGCGCGGGACGTAGCCCTCGAGAACGTCGAGGATTGCCTCACGGATTTTCTTCTTCTCGTGGTTGTAAGCGCGCCGATCCTCTCGGCGCAGCCCCTCGAAACGCGCGTAGTCGCAGCAGGTTGCCACTTCGAGGATCTGGTGCTCGGGCGGGCAGAGGCCTGGCTCGTCGGAGTGCAGCGTGGGTGTCGACAGGAAGAGCCAGGGATTGCTCAGGTCGTGGCAGACGAGCTGGTTGTCGTAGATGCGGTTGATGTCTTCGTGCGGGTAGTGCCACACGTTGTACGAGCCGAAGCTGTGCTCTCGCAGATCGAGCCCTCGCACGGCCAGGTACATCGTGAAGGTGCCGCAGGAGTACTCGTAACGCAGACGCCGCGCGTCCTTGCCGCGAAAATTGCCCTCGCCGGCCAGAACCGCGGTCTGACGGGGATCGACGTTGGAGATGTAGCGGCTCGCGGTGAAGCGCTTACCGTTCTTCGTCGACACGCCCACCACGACGCCGCCTTCCACGTGGATCCGGTCGACCTCGTGCTCGAGAAGGATGGCGCATCCGGGCTTGTTCTCGATGGTGCCCGCTAGTGTCTCGATGAAATGGAAGAAATGCCGCCGCGGATAATACGCACCACGGTCGTAGTTATGAACGAGGGCCACGTGCAGCAAGAACGACACGTCGCGCGGGGGCAAGAGGTAGTCGCCGCACTGGCCTGCCAGGATGGCGCGGAGTCGCGCCGGCATCTCGATGTGGGCGTAGAAGTCGTCGAGCGTCCACCGCAGGTAACGAAGGACGTGGCGGTACCGATAGGCCGCACCGAGGAGGACGGCCGGCGTGATGCGGTCGGGGACGAGATCCAGCTTGTCGAGCTCTGCGCCAACTACGGCCACCTCGGTGAAGTAGCGACGAATGGGCGTTGCCGCCTCGGGGTAGCGCCCGAGGAGACGATCGCGGAACTTGGCGAGTCCGTTGGGGATGCGCACGCGCTCCCCGGCGACGATCACGTGATCGAAGCCCTCCGGGTCGAGGCGCACGAAGGGCACGAGCTCGGCGACGCCCAGCTTCTCGAGGAGGTTGTGAATGCTCTCGCCTTCGCCACAGTTGAAGAGGTAGTGCACCTGCGCACAGAATCGAAAGTCCTTCATCCGGAAGGTGTGCGCGTAGCCTCCCGGAACGTCGTGCGCCTCGAGGAGCATCACGCGGCGCCCGGCCCTCGCCAGCAGCGCGCCGATGGTCAAACCGCCCATTCCGGTACCGATCACGAGGTCGTCGACGTCCGTCACGGCGGCACTGTATACGGTCAACCACCTCGGCCCGTACAGCTCCGAGCGGTTCCTTGCGTGGGATGGTTCGTTCATGTCGCGCAAGGAGCAGTTCCTTGCGTGGGATGGTTCGTTCATGTCGAGCAAGGAGCAGTTCCTTGCGTGGGATGGTTCGTTCACGTCGCGCAAGGAGCAGTTCCTTGCGTGGGATGGTTCGTTCATGTCGCGCAAGGAGCAGTTCCTTGCGTGGGACGGTTCGTTCATGTCGAGCAAGGGGCGGTTCCTTGCGTGCGATGGTTCGCCCATGGGGTGCAAGGAGCGGTTCCTGGCGTGCGATGGTTCGCGCATGGCGTCCAAGGAGCGGTTCCTTGCGTGAGATGGTTCGCGCATGGCGTCCAAGGAGCGGTTCCTTGCGTCGGATGAATCGCTCATGGTGTGCCTTGAATCGCCCATGGCGTGCAAGGGACGGGGTGAGCCGTGGGAAGGATGGGGGATACCCTGCAAGAAACTCGTCCAGCCGTGGCAAATCTTCCCCCTTCGAGACCTCAACCGTTCATGACCACGGGAAAGCTCTCGATGACATCGGGATCGCGCGCGAGGACGAGGGCAAGGAGATCGCGGATATCGCGGTTCAGGACTCTCCGGCCACGAACCGCAGCAACCGTCCGACGGCCGCGAAGAGGGAGTCGTCGTCCGTCTTCTTGAGCAGGTTCGCGACGTGCGTCTTGACGGTCAGCGGCGCGCAATGCCGGACTTTTGCGATCGCCTCGCGTGTCTCGCCGGCGGCCGAACGGCCGAGCACATCGGTCTCGCCCTCCGACAGCGCGTAGCGCTTGCGCCAGGTCTCCACGGCCCTCTGGAGGCGCAGCGAGAACTCCGGGTGCGCCATGAGAAAGCGCGTGATCCGCTCCTTGTGCACGGGCTTGGCCACGTACTCGGCGCCGAGGTCGAACGTGGTGTTGATGGCGCCGGCCTCGAGACAGCCCGTGAGGACCATCGCGGGTGTCGTCGGGTAGTCGACGCGAGCGTGGGCCAGGAGGTCCAGGCCGGACCCGTCGGGTAGCCCCACGTCGATGAAGAACGCGCTCCACCTGCCCTCGGATCCAAGGACGCGTTCGGCGTCGCGAGCCGTCGACGCGAGGATCATCTCGCCGTACGGTGCGAGAAGGACACGCATCGCGCGCCCCACAATCTCGTCGTCCTCGACCACCAGGAAGCGCACGGCGGAATACCTCCCCAAGAGGATGCTAGCTGCGAGTCCAGCGCCGGAGAAGGCTGGACAATCTCGCGAACGGACCGGATGAGGCCCATGTGGGGGCTGCTTGCCCCAGGGACCTGCCGCCAGGTCGAAGAAACCCCCGGCAGAGGCATCGGACCAGTATTGACGCCGCCGCGCCTGTGTCTGAGTTTCCCGTCAGCAAAGAGAGTCACCGGTGCAGCCAGGCTGCTTTCTTGTCATCGACGACGACCCCATCGCCACAGGCTCCATCTCGCGGGTCCTGGGGCGGTTCGGAGCTGTGACGACCGCGGCCTCGGCGGCCGAGGGGCGTGCGCGCATGAGTGCGCGTCCGGCATGGTCTGGGCTCGTGATCGATCTCTGGCTGCCCGACGGCTCCGGCCTGGACGTGCTCGCGTGCTTGAGGGAGCGCATGCCGCTCGCCCCCGCCATCTTGCTCAGCGGGGACATGGCCCCGGAGGCCGTCAACGCGGCCTTCGCGCTGGACGCCAGGTGCCTGTGCAAGCCCTGCCCGACCGAGCTTCTGCGCCAGTTCGCGCTGGATGCCCTGACGGCTCAGCGGGAGATCCCCGTCCGCATCGTGAAGGCCGTGAGTGACCTGGCAACAAGGCACGCGCTCACGCCGGCGCAGACGGAGATCTTGCTCTCGGTCGTGCGCGGCATCGATCGCGCCTCGATCGTGGCGTCGCGCCACGTCTCGGCGAACACCCACAAGACGCAGGTGCGAGGCATCCTCCGCAAGACGCGCACGCTCTCGCTCGGTGAGCTCCGTGATCGCGTGCTTCGCTCGGTGGCGGGCGCGGCCTGATAGCGCGCATCACCCCACAGGGGTGATTGTCCGCGGTGCTCGCCGGACGCACTCTCCCGACGGCACCGGGACTTCCCCGGGCCGATTGGGAGCAGCCATGGCTCAGCCGAACGTCTGGCCGCAGAGCACGATGCGGGCCGCCCCTGCGCGACGGAGCGAGCGCGAAGCACAGCCGATGTCGCAGCGCTTGTGGGACCTCGACTGGCGCTCGAAGCTGCCGTGGCACTTCGACGGCGGGCGCGCGGACTTCGCGACTCCCGAGGAAGCGCTGCCGTTCATCCAGGAGCACTACCCGGCGATCTTCGGACAGAAGGACCTGGCAGGACGGTTTCTCCCGAGCCCGACCACGGAAGCGAAGAAGCGGTTCTTCGCCGAGATGGACTACTTCGTGTTCCGCGTGGATCAGCACGTGGCCGGCGTCCTGATGGGGCATCCGACGGACTGGACGACGTACTACATTCGCTCGGCCGCTCTGCTGCCGGAGTACCGGGAGCGCAGGTTCCTGACCCAGTTCCTCGAACGCGTGAACCAGCCGCTGCGCGCAGCCGGGATCGAACGCGTCGAAGCGGAATGCTCGCCCGCCAACGTTCCCGTGGTTCGCCTTCTGACGGCGCAGGGATACGTGGCGACCGCGTCGTCGAGCTCCGAGCGATGGGGGCTGATGCTCCGCTACACGAAGTTTCTGAGCGAGGACGCGAGCGCCGCGTTCATGCGCCAGTACACCGCGATGCCATTTGCAAAACGACTTCAAGACGACACCCCCAACCTCGACAGGAGCAAGCCATGAAGAAGTTCGCCGCCCTCACCGTCTGAACCGGAACGGACGGTGTGATTCGCGAGAGTCACACCGTCCTTCATCCTTTTCTCTGAATCCAACGTCACGGAGCTGCCCACATGATTGCCTGCGCGTTGCGCACCGAAATTCAGCTGTTCTGCGCCGCAGCCTCCGACGGATTGCCCGAAGCGGACCTGGCTCGCTGTGCCCTCGCCGCTCACCGGCTGACGCACGGGCGGGCCGTGGACACGGCCGAGGCCGCGCTTCCTTCGGCCCGGGCACTGACGCTTCTCGTCGAGCGGAGCGTGAAGGAAGCCCCCGCGGCCTTCCTCGCCTACCAGGCGCTCTCCGAGTACCTGGTGGCGCAGCTCGGTCTCGAAGGCGGGAGCTTCGACCGCGTCGAGGAGGCCCTCGATGCCATCGACGATCTCGTGCAGGACCCTGCCGACCTCCCGGTTCTCCGCGAGTTCCTGCGACGTTTCACCCTGCACTTCGAGCAGCTTTGCCATGAGGTGACCCGTGCCCCTCGACGGCTGTCCGAGCGCCACGTTTCTGCTGCCTGAGGGCTGGTCCGAGCCCGAGAAGGTCGAGGACACCGTCGACGCCGACGGGCTCGTACTCCACCGCGCCGGCCTCGCCTCGTCTTCGGGAAAGGACCAGGCCGTGGGCTCCGCCGCCGACTGGGACGGCTCGCCCGCCATGCGTGCCCGATTCGAGCTCCTGGAACGCATCGCACTTCTCGAGGCGTCGCGTTCGGACAGGGCATCCTTCTCCATCCGCGCCACCAGCGGGGAACAGGTCGGCCAGCTCACGCGCCAGGAGGTCTTCCCCATCAGCGACGAACCCGCGCGCTGGACCTACGTCCGATCCAATGGCGTCGCCCTCCACGCGGACTGGAAGAGTGCCTGCGCGAGCGCAATGCAGGAGCTCGTCGAACGCGACCGGCTGCAGCGAGCCTGGCTCGGCGAGACCGTCCCCCGCGCGCTCACGCTCGATCTCGCGGCCTCTCCGCTCTCGAGGACGAGGTCGTACGCCTGGTTGGCCTACGCATTTCCGTCAGCGCCCGAGATGCCCCTTCCGGAGCTCGAGGTCGTCGGTCTGTTTGGCTTTCCGCTGACGAGAGCCGTGCCGCTCGCCTTCGGCTTCGGCGCCCGGCCGACGGTGCGAGATGCGGTCGGGGCCGCGACGCGAGAGGCCGCGCAGCTGCTTGCCTTCGTGTGGGGCGAGCCGATCCCGGAGCGTCTTCCCGAGCCGGAGCCCACGCCGCTGGCGCACCTCGAGCGCTTCCAGTTCCCGGAAATGCACGACATCCTCCGCCGCTGGCTCGACGGAGCGCATGCTCGCCACGCCCGTGCAGCGACCGGCCCCCCCGCCGCGAGGTCTCCCGTCCACCTGGTCGATCTCACCCCGCCGTGGCTCGCGGATGGGCTCAAGGTGGCCAGGGCCGTCGGCGGCTCTACGATCCCGATGACCTTCGGCCAGTCGCCGGTCTTCGCACATCTCCCTCCAGAGCTACGGATCCATCCGATCCCCTGAGACCGGGAGGGCCCGGCCTGCGGTATGCTCCTCCATTCCGTGAGTGCTCTCATCCGGATCCCCGGGGTAGAGATCGGCGAAGAGCTCGGGCACGGCGCATACTCGATCGTCTACCGCGCGCAGCAGGGCGACACGCGCTGCGCCCTCAAGATCCCTCATACGAGGGGCCGATGGACCCGCTGGGTCTACCGGGAGGCCGTAGCTCTCGCTCGCGCGAAGCACCCTGGCCTGCCGCAGGTGCTGGAGGTCGGCGAGGCCGACGGGCTGCCGTACCTGTTGATGGAGCTGGTCGAGGGCGAGACGCTCGCCGACCGGCTGCAGCGCGGCCCGCTGCCCGCAGGCGTGGCCCTCGACCTTGCCTGTCAGCTCGCGGACGCGCTGAGGGCCGTGCACGAGGTCGGGCTCGTGCACCGCGATGTGAAGCCGCGCAACGTCATCCTCGAAGCGGGCAACCGCGCACGCCTGGTCGACTTCGGGTTCGCGGCTCCCGTCGGATCGCTCGGGCCCCACGACACGGCGGGCACTCGCCGCTACTCGGCGCCCGAGCAGTTCCGAGCTCCCGACCGCGTCGACGCGAGGGCCGATCTGTATGCGCTGGGACGAGTCCTCTTCGAGTGCCTGATCGGAAGGCCATCCGGCGACGCCGACGTCGCGCGCGTGGTCGTCGACCTGGTCGCGGCCGGGATCTCTCCCTCCGTGGCCCGCATCGTCGGCGGGCTCGTCGCCGACGCTCCGGACGACAGGTATCCCGACTCTGTGGCCCTGCTGGGGGAGCTGCATCGCGTGCGCGCCGGAGGGGCTCCTCGCGGCGCCGCGGCGTGCGAGCCGACCCGACTTGCCAGCGCCCTCGTGGGGCGTGACGCAGAGGTCGAGCGATTCACTCGCGCATGGAGGGACGTCGAGGCCTCGGGCGGACGTGTGATGCTCGTGGAGGGCATCCGCGGAACGGGCAAGACGCGATTCCTGCGGACCTGTGTGGCGAAGGTCCGCGAAGAGGGCCGCGGTCGGTGCCTCGAGAGCATCTGTCGAGAGCAGGATGGTCCCCTCTCGGTGCTCCGGAGCCTCTTCGAGGCCTATTTCGCTTCGCTGGCCCGGCTCCCTCCCCAGGAGAGGGCCGCCGCCCGCAACGCCCTGTCGACTGCCGCCAGCGGTCCGCTGGCCTCCCTCGCGTGCGTGATCGCGCCGGGCTTCTCCGAGATCCTCGGCGTCGGGGAGCCGCCGGTCGCCATCGTCCCGGAGGCATTCGCGGAAGGGGCGGCCGAGATTGTCGTCCGCCTCGCACGCCTGTCCGGGCCCCTCCTTCTCTGCATCGACGACCTCCAGTGGATCGACCCCCTGAGCCTCGAGGTCCTGGCGGCGATCGCCGATCGCGCGCACGAGGCGCCGCTGCTGCTCGTGCTGGCCGCCCGGCCGGCGCAGAAGGGCACCACCTTCGAACGCTTCGATTCCGTGGGACCGAGGCGATCGAGCCGGATAAGCCTGGGTCCCTTCGAGCTGCGCCAGAGCGCCGCCCTCATCGGGGCCTACCTCGGGGTGGCGATGCCCGAGCCTGCCCTCGTGCAGCGGATCGTCGCGACGGCGGATGAAACGCCCGTCGGTATTCTCGAGGTGCTGGGCGCGTTTCTCGACGCCGGCGCGCTGCGCCTGCGGAGCCATGTCTGGGAGCTCGACGCGGCAAGCCTGGAGCGGGTCGCGCTCCCCTCCGGAGCTCTCGCCTACCTAGGAACCCGTCTGCAAGAGCTCCCCGCGGCCACCCATCGCGTGTTCGAGGCCGCGGCCATCCTCGGCACGCGCTTCGACGACGCCCTGCTGGCCGAAGTGCTGGAGCTCGACGTCCGGGACGTCGGCTACGCCCTGGCCGATGGAAGGCGTGCGGGGCTGCTCGAGCCTGCACAGGGCGGCAGCCACACGTTCACTCACGACAGCGTGCGGGAGCTGTTGACGGACCGGCTCGATGAGAGCTCGCGGCGAAAGTGGCATCAACGGGCCGCCGAGCGGCTCGCCGAGCGCGTCGACACTCACCCCGAGCTTCTCTACGCGTGCGCGAACCACTTCGCCGCCGGACAGATCGAGACGAACCCGGTCGCGGCTTACGGGGCTGCGCGTCGGGCGGCGGAGGACGCGCTCGAGCGCTTCGACAACGAAACGGCACTTCGTTTCTTCGACATGGCGCGCGCGCGCGCGGAGGCTGCGGGACTACCTCTCGACGTCGCTTTTCACCGGAAGGTCGGTGAGGCCAGCCTGCGGGTGGGAGCACTCGACGAGAGCCTGCGTGCGTTCGAGGCGGCGCTCGAGCTGGCGGTGGAGCCCGTGGCGCGCGCCGGCGTCCTCGGGCGGATCACGTGGGTGCGGCGCACACGCTCCGAGCCCGACCAGGCATGGGCCGCGCTCGAGCGTGCCTTCGCGGAGCTCGGCGTGGTCATGCCCACCGAGGCGAGCCCGCCAGGCCACAAGGGATCGGGGAGGATCGTTCCGGCCGGGGGGACGCCCGGCGCCTTCGAGGCCCTCTACGACCTCTACCAGCACCATGCGCGGCTCGGCATGGAGAGCGGCAAACCCTCGCGCACGTTGCAGAGCACGATGGCTCTCCTGGCGCTCGCGCGGGGTAAGGGCCCTTCGATCCCGCTGGTCCGGGCTCACGCCACGTACGGCGCGGTTCTGCTCTTCGCGGGCCGCGCAGCAGCCGCGCAGCGGCATCTCGGCACCGCGAGTGTGATGGCGCAGAGGGTCGGCGATCCGTCGGCGATGGCCTACTACCTCGTCCGGCGCTCCGTCGCGTTCGCGTTCGCGGGACAGTTCGGCGCGGCGCTGACGCACCTTCGAGAGTGCGCCGACGGATACGGGCCGTGGATCGAGGTCAACGAGTTCTGCGATGTCGTCGCCAACGGCGACATCATCGAGTCCGTGAGAGGGCGCGCCACAGAGGCGTGGTGGTGGATCTCTCGCGCGATCGATCGCCTTCGTCGCCGCGCCCGCACCTCCGAGGTGTTCTCGAGCCTCATTCTCCATCGTGCGCGCGCTGCCCTGGCCAGCCTCGGTCGAGGCGGTCAGGAAGGCTCCTGGTTGTCGCAGCAGCTCGAAGCCGCCGCCACGAGGCCCGAGAAGGCCTACTACCGCATGGCCTGCTGGGGCCCACTGGCGCGCCACTGCCTCGACACGGGCAATCTCGGCGCTGCGTTCGAGGACCTGGTCCGCCGATTCGAAGCAGAAGGACATCAACCCGGCTCATCGCATCCGGCGCTGGTCGAGTACTACATCGCCGTCGCCCACGCCCGCATGCACCAGTGCTTGCGGTCCGCCGTCGATCAGCGGGCCGATCATGTGATCGCGTTGCGAAAAGCGACCTACGACCTGCGGGCTGCGGCCAAGGTGCCGCCGTTCCAGACGCATAGCACCCTCGCGGAGGCCTACCTCGAATGGTTCGAGGGCCACGAGACCAACGCCAACCGCCTCCTCGCCCGGGCTGAGTCCCTCGCCCGGCAGGAGACCTGCCCCTGGGTCCTCTGGGGCGTCGCGCGCGCGCGGGCCCACATGCTTCGCGAACAGGGCAAGCCCGACGCTGCGCGCGATCAGGCGCGCATTGCCGAGGTCCTTGCCCGGGAGAACGGCGCCGAGCCGCGCGCCCGCTGGGTGCGCGAGGAGTTCTCCCTGCCGCCGCCGCAGGTGGCTCGTCACGCCGGGTCGACGGCGTCGAGCCATCGCTCGTCGCAGCGGGCGCGCCGTCAGCTCGCGTCGCTTCTCCACATCGCACGCGCACCCTACGGCCAGCTCCGGCGCTCGCAGCAGAGCGCCGCCATCGTGGACGATCTGGTGCGCGAGCTCGCCGCGGATCGTGCCTTCCTGCTCTTCGAGCCCATCGAGGATCCCCGCGCACGCCTCCTCGTCGGTCGCAGCCGGCTCGGCGAGACGCTCCAGACCCCCACGGGGTGGCGAAAAACCCTCATGCGCGCGGTCATGGATCGCGGGGACTCGGGCGCGGGCGACGGCCGAGGAGAGCTGCTGATCGACGGGGCCCCCGACCGCAAGCGCGTGCTCGTCGTGCCGCTCTTCCTCCACGAGCGCACGGTCGGAGCCGTCTGCGTCGAGCGGGCTTCTTCGGACCCCGCGTTCGACGCGGACGACCAGGAGCTGTTGCTTCTCCTCGCGCACCAGCTGCCCCTCGGGCTCGAGCTCTCGCGCCTGCTCGAGGAACGCGACCAGCTCCAGGGCACCCTTCAGCAAGTCCAGAAGATGGACGTCGTCGGGCAGCTGGCGGGCGGCGTGGCGCACGACGTCAACAACATGCTCCAGGGCATCATGACGGGCCTCCAGGGACTCCAGGAGAGCACCACCCGGGACCTCGATGACCAGGCCAACATGCAGCTCATCGAGGACGGCCTCACGCGGGCCATGCGCCTCACGCACAAGCTCCTGTCCTTCTCCCGCCAGCAGCCACTGACCCTGGCGAGCAGGGACCTCAACGTTTCGATCAAGGGCCTCGAGCCCATGATCCGACGCCTGACCAGCAAGACCCACGAGGTCGATGTCGTGCTCGACCTCGACGCCGCGACGAGCCCCGCGCTCACCGACGAGTCCGGCCTCGACCAGGCCATCATGAACCTCGTCATCAACGCCCGCGACGCGATGCACGGGCGCGGCATTCTGACGATCACCACCCGCAACGCCGCGCTCGATGCAGACGCCGTACGCCGGGGGGCGCCGTCCGAGGGCGACTACGCGCTCGTCGAGGTCGCCGACAACGGCGAAGGCATGGCTCCTGAGGTGCTCGCGCGCATCTTCGACCCGTTCTTCACGACGAAGCAGGTCGGCAAGGGTACCGGGCTCGGGCTCACCATGGTCTACGCCTTCGTGCAGCAATGCGGCGGGTTCGTCGACGTGGCTAGCGAGGTCGGCAAGGGCACGACGTTCCGGCTGTACCTGCGGCGCGGGGAGTCCATCCACGTCGAGCAGCTGAGGCGCATGTCCTCGTTGCCTGCACCCGCCACGGTCCCCCAGATGATTCTCGTGGTGGACGATGATCCCAACGTTCGCGAGCTGACCCGCATGCTCCTCCAGGAGGGCGGGTATCGGGTGATGACCGCGGCCGGGTCGACGGATGCGCTGCGCCTCATGCAGTCGAAGGAGCACGATGTCGCGCTCGTCATTCTGGATCTCAGCATGCCGGAGATGAGCGGCACGGAACTGGAGCGCCGTCTGGCCGCGCTTCATCTGCCGGCGAAGGTGCTGTTCGTGAGCGGGCACGATCCCGACGCACTCTCGGGGGGCACGGAGCTGGTCGCGCACGCGATGCTGCAGAAGCCATTCACGCGGAGCGGGCTGCTGGGGCAGGTGCGGCGGTTGCTGGACGGGTGACGCGGAGCGGGCAGCACGGCGCTACTTGCGCAGGAAGCCGCGGATCATGAGCGCTCCGCCGCTCAGCAGGCCGCCCACCAGGAGGCCGAGAGCCGCGCCGCTGAGGACGCCCATCGGCCAGCCGCCGAGGACCCCCAGGATCGTGGTGCCGAGGACCGTCGTCACGGCGACGAAGGCGGCCTGGAAGAGGTTATCCCTGGCGCGCAGGTTCGGGACGAGGCCGACTTTGTTGGCGAAACGGTCGTAGGAGTCGCCCGGGGCCGAGGCCACGGGGCTCTCTCTGCTCGGCGCGCCACACACGGGACACACGGCAGCGGTCTGCTCGAAGAAGGCACCGCAGTCGCGGCATGTCCCGAAGGGCATCCCGCCGGATTGTACGGCAAATCGGGGGCGTCCTACTCCAAAAGGAGTAGATGGTTCGTCCTCTAGGCGTCGATGCCGTCGGGCAGGCTGCGCTTGCCGGACGCGACCGTTTCTGTCGCGATCTCGAACTGCGCCGCCACCGCGTCGAATGTCTCGGCGTCCCCCTCGGGATCGCCCGACGCCAGCCCGAGGCAGTATACGAGGCTGCCCGCCGTCACGAAGTATTCGCCCGACGCCCACACGCCTGTCTCACCAGACTCGGACGCGCTCGGCCGGCGACAAGAACAGCGGGTCGCCCGCCTTCACGTCGAACGCCGGATACCAGGCGTCGATGTTGCGCACGGTCAACGGGCGATAGTGGGCCGGCGCGTGCCCGTCGGTGGCGAGCTGCATGCGGGCGGTGGCCTCGCGGACCTTCACCTGCCACGACTGCGCGAAGGCGAGGAAGAACTGCTGGTCCCCGGTCAGGCCGTCCTGCGTCGGCGCAGGTGCCCCGTTCAGCGAAGTGCGCCACGCGTCGTACGCGGCGGCCAGTCCGCCGAGGTCTGCCAGGCTCTCGCCGAGCGTCAACTTGCCGTCCACCGACGCGTCGGGGAACGGCTTGTAGGTCGAAACCTGCGCCGCGAGGGCCGCGCCCGACGCCTCGAAGTGGGCATAGTCCTCAGGTGTCCACCAGTTCACGAAGTGGCCCTGGGCGTCGAACTTCGCGCCCTCGTTGTCGAAGCTATGGCTGATCTCGTGGCCGATGATGGCACCGATGGCGCCATAGTTGGCCGCGGCCGTCGACTCCGGTTTGAAGAAAGGCGGCTCGAGGATGCCCGCCGGAAACGTGAGCGCGTTCCGGATCGGCAAGTTCTGGGCGTTCACGACCTGCGCAGGCATCTCCCAGTGGGCGCGGTCGAGCGCCTGACCGACGGACGCGAGGCGGCGTTGCGAGTCCCACTGCGCGGCGCGCTCGACGTTGCCGTAGGCGTCGTTGCGCCCGACCGTCAGCGTGGAGTCATCGGCCCACGTATCGGGGTAGCCGATGCCGACGCGCAGCGTCTCGAGCTTCTGCTTCGCCCTGGCCTTCGTCGCCTCCGACATCCAGGTCAGCGCGTCGATCCGCCGCGAGAAAGCTAGGACGATGCTGCCGACCATCTGTTCGATGGCGCGCTTGGACTCCGGCGAGAACCATTGCTTGACGTACTCGCGCCCGACCTCCTCGGGGATGACGGCGTTCATGAGATCGATGGCGCGGCGGGTACGCGGCGGCGGCGTCGGGATGCCGCGGAGCTCTGTGCCGTAGAAGGCGAACCGCTCCTCGTAGAGTGCCTTCGGCAGCAGCGATCCATGGCGGTCGATCGCGCGCGCCGTGAGGTACGCCTTCCAGTCGGGGAGCGGCACGTCCTTCACGAGCGCCGCCTCGGCCGTCACGGCGCTGGGCATCCAGACGACGATCGTGCTCGTCTTGTCGAGGCCCGCGGCGCGGAAGTACGTGGCCCACTCGAGCCCGGGCGCGCGCTTGCCAAACTCCGCCCGAGGCCAGGGGTTGTTCGCCTTCGAGACGTCCTCGGCGTCGACGCGACTGATGTGTGCCTGCGCGATACGCCGCTCGAGCGTGGCAGCCCTCTTCGCGTTGCCCTCGGGGTCGGCGACCTTCGCGAGCTTCAGCATCGTCGCGAGGTGCGCCTCGTACTTCATCCGGTGCTGCACCATCTTCGGCGAGTCGTCGAGGTAGTAACTGCGGTCCGGCATACCGAGGCCGCCCTGCAGGAGGTACGCGGCGTTCTTCGAGGGCTCGTTCAGATCGCCGTCCACGTAGACACCGAAGAGGCGGTCGGTGTGCATGTCGCCCGAGTTGAGGGCGTCGACGTCGGCGCGCAGCTCGGACCCGAGGTAGGCCGCGAGCGAACGGGCGTCGGTGATCTTCGCGATGCGCGCGAGCTCAGGCGCGATCGGCGCGAGGCCTCGCTTCTCGATGGCGGCGTCGTCCATGAACGCGGCGTAGAAATCTCCGAGCTTCTGCCTCGACGAGCCCGGTGCGCTGGCCTGGGCCGCCTCCATGAGCAGATGCGTCGTACGCTTCTCGATCTCCTCCGTCAGGCGGAGCCACACGCCCGTGGACCCACGATCCGCCGGGATCTCGGCCTTCGCGTACCAGTTCCCGTTTGCGTAGAGGAAGAAGTCGGCGCCGGGTCTCACGCTGGAGTCCATGGCCGCGCGATCGAGCGAGTGCCCCGGGATAGAGGGCGCGGCAGGCGGTGCGACCTCCGTGGCAACAGGGGCCGGAGGAGGAGGGGGAGGAGCCGGAGGGGGCGGCGGCTCTCCGCCGCATGCGCCCAGGGCGAGGACGGCTGTGACGGCGGCGAGGACCCCGGTTCGGAGAGGGAGCATGAGGCTGCGTATCACGGAAGGCACTCCGCGCGGTCGGCGCCGGGGGGAAGCTCACCGCGCTTGGCGCCGCTCGGCTCCCTTGTCCACGGGCTGCACTTCCGTGCCGGCGACGACCTCCTCCGGCCCCAGCTCGGACGTGTGCACCCTCACCTGGCGCTGCCCCTGCTCGACCTCGACACGCCGGCGCACCGCCGCCGCCGGCTGCGTCCTGTCTCCGTGCCACCAGCGCAGCCCAGCGCGCAGGAGGGCTCCCTTGTGCCAAGTGACTGTCAGGATCGTCGCCATCCAGCCGAACATGACGAGAGGGATGCCCTCCGGCACGTCGAGGATCTTGCCCAGGATCATCGGCACGATGACCCAACCGAGGCCCCAGAGCACCCAGAGCAGGCTGCGGATGCTCTTCACGGCCGCGTCCTCGCCAGCGCGCTCGTCGCGATCGAGAGCTTGGCCGTTGCGCACGACCGGCGCGGTGCCCTGCGGAGGTGGCGGGACGGAAGCGACGCCGGCGGCCACCCCTTCGAGCGCGGCGCCGATGCTGGGAGCGCGCAGATCGGGATCGGGCTCGAGCATCCGCTCGAGCGACGCCACGAGCTCGGGGCTTGCCTGCCCTCCGAGCGCAGCGCGGACGTCGACCCGAAGCCCCTTGTGCGGAAGCGTCTCCGGCTCCACGCCCGTCAGCGCGGCGAGCGCGGTCGCGCCGACGGCGTACACGTCCGACGCCGGAAGCGCACGCCCCTGCAGCTGCTCGGGCGCCATGTAACCCATCGTGCCGACGATCGTGCTCGAGCCCCGCCGGAAGAGCGACTCGCTCACCGCCCCGAAGTCGACGAACACGTAGCTGCCGTCGGGGCGCCGGACCACGTTGCTCGGCTTCACGTCGCGGTGGACCACGGGAGAGCCCCGCCCGTGAAAGTAGGTGAGCGCACGGTCCGCGCAGGCGAGGAAACGCCGCACCTCAGCCTCCGGAAGCGCGCCTTCTCGCTTGCGGATGGCGTCGAGCGTCTCGCCCTCCACGCGCTCCATCACGAGGTAGAGCGCGCCGTCCTCCTCGAAGTGCTCGATGTACCGGGGCACCAGCGGGTGATCGAGCGTCGCCAGGACGCGCGTCTCCCGCTCCGCGAGCTCGACGTCCTTCCAGCCGCGCGCGCCGCGCACGTCGAAGCGCTTGATGGCCACGTCCCGACCGCTCTGGGTGTCCGCGGCCACGTAGGTCGCCCCCTGCGAACCCTCGCCGAGGAGGCCCTTGACGACGTACCGCCCGCCGCCGAGGTGCGTTTCGGACTCCATGGCCCCGTCTTAGCCGAGCAGGACCACCTTGCCACCCGGGCGAGTCTTCTCTGCGAATGTCTGCGCTTCACCCGCTTCCGCGAGCGGCATCTTCCTGGCGATCGGGATCACCAGTTTTCGCTCTGCAACCGCGGCAGCGTACTTTGCCAGCATGGCGGAGTCAGGGCGCGTCATGAAGGCACGGACGACGAACCCGCGCTCCTTGGCGCCTGCGGGCTCGCCGAGGACGCTCCCGAGAGCTCCACCCGCTTTGAGCTTGCCGTAGAGCTTCTTGATCGTGTCCCCGCCGACGGTATCGGCGATCGCGTCGAGCGTCGGTAGCCTGGCGATGTCCGCGTCGTCGTCGAGCGCGACCACGCCGTCGGCGCCGAGCTTCGCGGCCTCGGCGCGCTGCGAGGCGCGAACACCGGCCCACACCTTCGTGCCACGGCTCTTGCCGGCAAAGACGGCGACCCGCCCGACGCTTCCCAGGGCACCGGTCACGAGAAGCACGCTTCCCTCGGCGGGCCGGGCTGCGTCTTCGATGAGCTGTGCGCCCGTCAGAAGGACGAGCGGCAGAGCGCCCGCGTCGACGACATCGAGCCCCGTCGGGATCTTCGCCCACTGCTCGGCGGGTGCCGCGACGAGCTCCGCGTACGCTTTCGTCACGAAGCCGAGCACGCGGTCGCCGACGGAGAACGCCGTGACGTCCTTTCCCACCTCCACGACCACACCCGAGGCGTCGCGTCCGAGGATGCCTGGGAATTCGACCGGAAAACGCTCCTTGGCCGCTCCGCTCCGCATCTTCCAGTCCACCGGGTTGATGCTCGCGCCAGCCATGCGCACGACGATTCCATCCGGGGTTGCGTGAGGATCCGGGAGCTCGCGAACCTCGAGCTTGTCGACATCCCCGTATGCGGTCAGAACGACGGCTTTCATGGCGCCCACTCTTTCACAGCTCCAGCCGCGCGCAACATCGCGCCAACGCCCGAGCGAGCGACGAGCCCGTCGCGTCCGCCAGGGATTCCTCCCCCCGGCTTTCCATGCGCACGCGTTTCGTCCCATACTGCGGCCATGCGCTGGGACGACTCGCACGAGAGCCCCGACGTCGTCGACCGACGAGGCGAGGGGCCGTCGGGAGGCGGTGGGGGGAGCGGTCTCTTCTTTCTCGTGTTCTGGCTCCTTCGTCGCCCGTGGGGCTGGGTCGTCCTCATCGTCGGCGGGATCGGCTACTTCGCGCTTCGCCAGCTGGGCGCGTTCGACGCAGCCGACTCGCGTGCACTCCACGGCGGGCAGAGTGGCCCCGGCGCCCCGGCAGATCCGGACGCGCGCGAGGTGCACTTCGTCGGGTTCGTCCTCGACGACGTGCAGACGACCTGGAGCGCCATCTTCGCGCAGGGCGGCCGTCCCTACCGTCACGCGAAGCTCGTGCTCTACACCGACGAAACGCGCACAGCTTGCGGCGAGGGGAGCGCGGCGACTGGCCCCTTCTACTGCCCCGACGACGAGCAGGTCTATCTGGACCTCGGCTTCTTCCACGAGCTCTCCGCCAAGCTCGGGGCCCGCGGTCAGTTCGCGCAGGCGTACGTCATCGCCCACGAGATGGGGCACCACGTGCAGAAGCTCCGCGGCGTCGCCGAGCCGCCGGGAGCTGCGCGTGGCGCCACCAGCGGCTCGGTGCGACTCGAGCTTCAGGCCGATTGCTATGCGGGCATCTGGGCCCATTCGAGCGGCGAGCGGCACCTGCTCGAATCGGGCGACATCGACTCGGCGCTCGGCGCGGCAGCCGCCGTCGGGGACGACCGCCTCCAGCGCATGGCCACGGGAACCGTGAGCCCGGAGTCGTGGACGCACGGGTCATCCGAAGAGCGGAAACGCTGGTTCACGAAGGGGTACACGAGCGGGAGACTGGAAGACTGCGACACATTCGGAGTGAAGACGCTTTGAGTCTGCCGGCGTGGCGAGGGTGTGGGCTGCTATTCGCCTGATCTGCTGGTCAGCGGCGCTTGCCGCGCCGCCTTCCGAGCGCGACCGCGAGGCCCAGGACGAGGCCGCCGATCCCGGCGAGATCCGACGACGAGCGCCCCTGATTGCTGACCGTGCAGCCGCCACTGCTGCCGGTTCCCGCGCCATCGGCGTCGGCGCCACCGTCGCTCCCATGACCGCCGTCTCCACCGCCGCTGCTTCCGTTGCCTCCGCCGCTGCCGCTGCCTCCCCCACTACTGCTGCTCCCGCTGCTCCCGCTGGCGGAGGGGCTCTTGCACGTGTGCGTCGCCGTGTCGCAGGTGTCGCCCAGCGGGCAGTCGGGGAGCCCCACGCAGGCGACGCAGGTGCTCGTCGCCTGGTCGCATGCCGGGGTGCTCCCGGTGCACGCGGTGTGGTTCGTCGTCGTGCACTTCACGCAGCCGCCGGCGCTTGCGCATGCATGACCGTTCGTGTTCGATGCGCACTCGCCGTCGCTGGCACACGCGCGGCACGAGTCGAGGTCAGAGCCGCTGCCGTTGCAGACCGGCGTCGGGTTATCGCACTCGGAGTCATTCAGGCACTGCACGCACGTTCGCGTCGCGCTGTCGCACGCGTGGCTCGTGCAGTCGCCGTTCGACACGCACGCGACGCAGGCACCCGTCGCCACGTCGCAGACATGGTTCGTGCTCGTGCCGCAATCCAAGCTCGACGTGCACTGGACGCACTGGCCCGCGCTCACCCCCGTCGTCGCGCACTCGGGCGTCGGGGCCGCGCAGTCGGCGGCGGTGCACGCTCTGCAAGCACCGCCGGGATCGCACACGGACGTCGCGCCCGTGCAGTCGGTGGCCGTGCACGTGCGGCAAACGTGGCTCGCCGTGTCACAGATCGGCGTGGGAAGAGCGCATTGCGTGTCGGCCGAACACTGGAGCACCGCGCCCGACGTCTCGCAGTCGAGGTGCGCGTTGTCGAAGAGTCCCTGCACGTAGTAGGGCTGCCCGTCGTACGTCACCGTAGGGATCCCGGTCGTGGGCCACGCGCACGAGTCACCGATCTCGCTGCACCCCGTGGCGAACTGATCCCAGCCGCCGGGGCGTACGAAGTCGGTCGACGCCGCGGTCAAGGGCTCGAGGAAGACTTCCCCGTCCGTCATGGTCTCGGCGAGCTCGTGCGAGTGCACCATTCCCACGTCCTCCTGGAGACCGTCCGGCGCGCAGGCGGTGCAGGCCGTCGTGAAGTCGGGATAGACGCCGTAATAGATATTCTTCCCCTGGTACTGGGTTCCCATGTGGTAGCCGCAGAAATCCGTGCACGAGTGGGCGACGCTGCCCGCGAAGGTGAACGAGATGTCGGTGACGCCGGGCGGGAAGTCGATCATGTAGATCGTGTTGCAGCGGCCGTTCGCATCGAATGTGGGCGCTGGCAGCTTGCCCGCCGTCAGCTGCGCGACGACCTCCGCGCCGATCTGGGTGTCGTCGATCGCCGTCGCCTGGTTGGCGAGCGAGGGCGTGATCTTGTAGAGGCCCTTGTACGTGCCCGATCCGCCGAAAGTCTGGTTGGAGCCGGCGAGGCCGTCCTGGCCGTTCACCCCTACCGTGTCGTACTCGTTCAGCAGTGCGAGGTAGCCCGCTTGTGGGCTGATGATCGCGGGCCACCACGTTTGCAGGTATGCCTCGACCGACGTCGGGACGGTTCCCGTGGTCCCGAGGTCGTTCCAGCTCACCTGGACCACTACGGGGTTCGCGACGATCGCGCCGCCGTAGTACTCGAGCGGCGCGGTGCAGCCGTTGGTCGGCGCGTAGGAGGCGCTTGGAGGTCCAGCTTGCGCGGGAGCCACGACCCTCCCCTTCGGAGGCGGGCGCACGATGCCGCGGTGCGGGAAGGCCGGCGCCAGCGCGCTTTGCGTGGTGCCGATCTGCTCTTGCGGTCCCGGTACGGACGGGGACGCCGTGCAAGCTGCGACGACAACGAGCGACCCGATGGAGCCGAGCGCGGAGACGACTCTCGAAGGGGTCATCGATACCTCGAGCCTACGGGTACGACATGGGGGTCACGTTCCTTCCCCGGCGCAGCGCGATTGGTTCAGGGATATTCGCCTGAAGGTAGGCGGAATCCTTCGCCGTCTCTCACCGTCGCATCACGACCCCCACTCCCGTAGGCTTCGGGCGGAGGCTACCCATGACCCCTTCGACGCTCCGTCTTCGTGTGCTCGCGGCCATCGGTGCAAGCGGGCTTGCGGTCTTGTCGGCTGAAGCCTGCGGTAGCAGCTCGTCGACCCCGGCAGAGCATCCCGATGCCTCGTCGGACACCGGTAGCGAAGCCGCGAGCGAGGGGTCGGCGGTGGACGTGGCGAGCGAGGCCGGTGACACCGGCCTAGATGCCGCCACCGACGTCGCTCCCGATCGTCTGTCGGCGCGGCGCCCGCTCCTGGCGGGGGCGTCGCTTCGGAGGGCTTCGCCGGTCCCTCGCGAAGACTGGCTCGCCGACTGCGCCGAGACTGCGCCGGCCGACGTCGGCGCGAGCACCCTGGCCGCGCTCGCGAAGACCTACGGGCTCGACGGATGCGAGGAGCACGCATCCGTCGCCGCCTTCGCGCGCTTGACGCTTCATCTGCTCTCGGCAGGCGCTCCCCCGGAGCTCGTCGAGATGGCACACCGGGCGGCGCTGGACGAAATCCGGCATGCGCGCACGTGCTTCGCGCTGGCCAGGCGCTACGGAGGCGCGGCGCTCGGCCCGGGACCGTTGAAGCTGGAAGGCCTGTTCGCAGGAGCTCACGCCTCGCTGGAGGCGACGCTTCCGGGCATGGCCGCATTGTGCGCCGAGGAGGGGTGTGTGGGCGAGACCCTGGGCGTGCTGCTCGCCTCGGATGCCCTCGCGCGCGCACGCGACCCCTTCGTGCGAGCGGTGCTGTCGCGCATGCTGGAAGAGGAAGCCCTCCACGTCGAGCTCGCCTGGCGCGTCGTGAGCTGGTGTATCGCGCAAGGCGGCGCGCCCGTGCGTGAGGCGGTGGCCCAGGCCATCCGGCGCGGAGTTGCCGCCACGCGCGCGACAGAGGTTCGCAGATACGACGGCGTCGACCTGGATGCGTGGAGCGCCCACGGTCGGGTCACGTGCGAGCAAGCGCGCGCCGTTGCGGAGCAGGGCATTCGCGAGGTGATCGAGCCGTGCGCGAAGGTCCTGCTAGGAGCTCGGCTCGAAGGTGCTCCCGGGGCGAAGCTTGCCTCTCTCGTCGAGGCGGCGTCGTAGCTCACCCCCCGATGCTGCTCCCGTTCACCGTCCGTGCCGTCGACCCGGGATCCCGTGCGCGCCGGGGGACGGTCACCACGGCCCACGGGCGGATCGAGACCCCCGCGTTCATGGCCGTCGGGACTCGAGCGACGGTGACCGGCCTCACGCCGGACGACCTCGTTGCCATGGGCACCCAGGTCGTCCTCGGAAACACCTACCACCTGATGCTCCGCCCCGGCCCGGAGCTCTTTCGTCGCGTCGGCGGCATCCACAGGTTCATGGGGTGGTCCAGGCCTGTGCTCACCGACTCGGGCGGCTACCAGATCTTCTCGCTCCCCGGCGACCGGACGCTGAGCGAGGAGGGAGCCCGCTTTCGCAGCTACACCGATCAGCGCATCCACCTGCTCTCGCCGGAGCGATCGATCGCGATGCAGACGGCGATCGGGTCGGACATCATGATGGTGCTCGACGTCTGTGTCGACTCGCGCTCCGACGCCGCGACGACGCGGGCGGCGATGGAGCGGACGCACCGCTGGGCGCTGCGGAGCCTCGCGGCGCGCGCGACCACGGACCAGGCGCTCTTCGCCATCGTCCAGGGGGGCGTGATCCCCGAGCTCCGCAGGGAGTCGGCAGCGGTCCTCACCGAGCACCCGTTCGACGGGTTCGCCATCGGCGGCCTCGCGGTGGGCGATGCCCGCGGCGAACGCGAGCACGTTACGCACTTCTCGGCCGAGCTCCTTCCCGCAGAGCGTCCTCGCTATCTCATGGGCGTCGGCACGCCCCCCGATCTACTCCACGCGATCCTCGCGGGCGTCGACCTGTTCGACTGCGTGCTGCCGACCCACCTCGCTTGGCAAGGGACCGCCTTCACGTCGACGGGCCGGGTGCGCGTCACTCGGGAGCCGAACGCGCGCTCCGACGACCCGCTCGACGCGGCGTGCGGGTGCCCCACGTGCAGGACCGCGAGCCGCGCGTACCTCCACCACCTCTTCAAGTGCAGCGAACCGCTCGGCCCGCGGCTCCTCTCCGTCCACAACCTCCACCACTACCACGCGCTCATGGCCGAGGCGCGGCGCGCCATCGAAGAGGGCTCGTACGCCTCGTTCGCGGAGGCGAAGCTCGAGGCCATCGATCGGCACGAGCACAGCGATCGCAGGCTCGGCCGGGCGGTGGCCTCGTGACGACGGACGACACCGGCTGCGAGGTCGTCACGACACGGAGCGGCGCGCGCGCGATGCGCGACCGCGAGACCGGGGAGCTGATGCACCCCGTGGTCGGCCCGCTCGTCGAAGCGCAGAAGCTCTACGTCGACGCCTCGCAGCTCGAGGGCCGCCTCGGGCGATGGGCGCCGGAGCCGCTCATCCTGCTCGACGTGGGCCTCGGCGCCGGGTCGAACGCCATCGCCGCGTGGAAGCTCTCGGAGCGGATGCCGGCCTCGTCGCGACGCCTCGAGGTGATCAGCTTCGATCGCACGACGGCGGCCCTCGAGCTGGCGCTGTCGGACCCGCACGCCGCGGCGTTCGGCTTCGTGGGGGACGCCTTGCGCGCGGCGCGGGCGCTCCTCTCGGAGGGTCGGTACGAGACGCCGCGGACGGTGTGGCGGTTCCAGGCGGGGGAGCTTCCGGCCGCGCTCTCGTGCGTGCCGGAGCGCTCGTCGGACGTGGTGTTCTGGGACCCGTTCTCGCCACGCGCCAACGCCGCCCTCTGGACGACCGCCGCGTTCGCCGCACTTCGACGGGCGTGCGCCGAGGGGGCGACGGTGCACACCTACAGCGCGGCGACCGCGGTACGATCGGCCCTACTCCTCGCGGGATTCGCCGTCGGCGTCGGCGCTCCCTCCGGCGTGGGAAAGGACACCACGCAAGCGGCCGTCGACTTCCGCGCGCTCGACCGACCACTGGACCGCCGGTGGCTCGAGCGCCTCGCTCGCTCCGCCGCTCCCTTCCCGACGGACGCCCCGGCCGAAGCCATGGCCAGGATCGCCGCGCTGTCGCAGTTCTCGGTCGAGACTCCCGTGGACGCGCGCCCCGCGCTACCCTGATCGCTCCATGACCCCGCGTCCGGCCGTCCTCCTGACGCTCATCGGCCTCTCGCTTCTCGGGGTGTCGGGGAGCGCGCTCGCCGATCCGCCGCCCGTCCGGACGCCCGTCATCGTGGCCGCCATCGGCGACTCGCTCACCGACGCTCGCTCGCACGGTGGCCGGTTTCTCGATCTCCTGCGGGCACGATGCCCGAACAGCCGGTTCGACAATTACGGCGTGGGCGGGCAGATGGTGAACCAGATGCGCCACCGCTTCGCCGACGAAGTGTTCGCGCCCGGCAAGCCCGCATACACGCACGTCATCGTCTTCGGCGGGGTGAACGATCTGTACAGCGATCTCACGGCGGGGCGGACCCCCGCGAAGATCGAGCAGGATCTCGCGCGGATGTACGAGGAGGCGCACCGGCGCGGCGCGAAGGTCGTGGCGGTGACCGTCGCGCCGTGGGGCGGTTTCACGCGCTACTTCAACGCCTCGCGAAGTGCGGCCACGCTGGAGGTGAACCGGTGGATCCTGGCGCAGAGAGACGCGAGCGCGATCGAGGCCGCCGTGGACGCGTACAAGCTGCTCTCGTGCGGCGATCCGACGACGCTGTGCCCCAGCTACGCGGTGCCGAACAAAGACGGCCTGCACTTCGGGGATGAAGGGCACAAGAGACTGGGCGAGGCCATGCTCGCACAGGTTTTTTCGAGCTGCGCATGAGGTGATCTGGCTGCGAGTCGGCCCCGGCCTATCCGTGGAGGAGCGCCCATGCTTCGCCGGCCGTCATCTCGAGGAGGACGGGGATCACGAGAGCCTCCTCGCGTGCGAGATGCTCGACGAGGATCTCGTCGAAGCTCGTGATCGTCCCCCTCGCTCTGATCACGTCAGCCTCCGAAAGGGCGCCCTCGACGGCGGCGATGGCGTCCGTCAAGACCTGGTGATCTCGGACGAGCTGCTCGGGAGCGGTGCCCGTCCGCTCGAGCATCATCGGGAAGAGCATCTCCTCCTCGGCGTGGTGATGATGGTGCAGCGTGATGGCCAGCGGTTGGTAGGCTCGACGCACCCAACCGATGTCCGGGAGCTCCCTGTTGATCAAGACCGCGATCCGCCGAGAAGCCGCGCGAAACTGGTCGTGAATCGCGAGGAGCGTCGAGGCGGGTCCCGTGATGTTCGGATGCCGCTCCCACGCGGCGCGCTCGTGAGCGCTGTCGTTCATGAGGCTCCGATGACGAGAGCGGTGCCTCGGTTGCGCAGAACACCTCTGAATCAGGGAACCAGGGTGATCTTGCCTTCGCCCGGCTTGCACGCGACGGTCGAGTGGCCCGTCTCCGTGCCGCGGTAGCAGACGTCGGTCGTTCGCACCGTTTGCGCCGTGAGACCCGGCTTCTCGATCCGCAAGGAGCACTTCGGCGCCTCGAACGAGCCGCCGACGCCCCCAAAGGCGAACTCGCCGCGGACGGTCGTGATCACAACCTCGGTCCGGCCACTGGGGCACGCCATGGTGATCGTCGCCCCGGCGAGCGCACCTCCGCTCGCGTCGACGACGCGTGCCACTGACGCTGTAGGTCGGATCGCAGCCAGCGACGATGGGAAGGGAAAGAAGCGCGAGGGCGGTGCGGGCGGACCTCATCGCGTTCGTTCTACCACCGGAAGACTGGCGAGCGTCCACGGCTCGCGTTGCGTCGTCAAGCGAAAGACACGGGCGGGAAGTGCGGGTCGATGGAGCATCATCGGGCGTCTCGGGCGGGGAACCCCCAAAGGAAGGAGCATCGGTGGCAGCACCGGCTACGGACGGGGCAAGAGCCGCATACGCAGTGATTCGAGCGACTGCCGCATCGATTCAACGGACAGCCGCTGCGATTTCACGGGGAACGATTGTCCCATCGTCTCGAGTGAAGTCGACAGTCGCTCGAGACGATGCCGCATCGGATCGACCAGAAGACCCAGCCCGCGACCCGTTCGCGGCAGCGACTCGAGTGAATGAGGCGCCGTCGAATCAAGATGACGCTGCCGGCGAACACAAATACGAAGCCCGTGAGACGATGGGGAAGGAGGTCAACCGAAAGACAACCGAGGTCATTGCACTGCCGCTGCCCGTGACCACGAAGACGCAGCCATGACGACTCCGGCCCATTCTCCTCGTCGCACCGTCGCGTTGATCGAGCTTCGAGGCACGATGCCTGCTCTCGACGCCTACGCCCGGGTCATCGTGAGGGAAAGGACTGTCGACACAGTGTTCACGAGCTACGATGAATCATGCGACGCGCCATGGCGGGGGTCCTGATTCTTCCAGTGCTTGCCCTCGGCCTCGTAGGCTGCGGATCGCAGTCCCACTCGGGCGTCCAGCGGGGACAGAGGTTCGACCGGGCCGGATGGCGGCGGAGCCGCGAACAGTGGACTCGCGGACGGCAGACCCCGTGACGTCGGGGCCGCGGAGGCTGCGGACAGCGACGGCGGGAACCATGGAACCGACGGTGGCGTCGTTCAGGGGACGACGGTTGGCTTCTTCCTCGGCGTGAAAGCGTTGATCACCGACTCCGTCGCGAACATCGCCCCCATCGGCGTGGCGCGCGAATATCACAATTGGGGCTGGCTCGGTAACAACTACGACGATCAGCCCTATCCGCAGTCAGCGGTTTTCCCGCGGTGCCGGGAGGCGCGCGGAGCGGCGACACGTGGATCAACTCGATCACCAAGTTCGTCGACGCGGCGCGCGCCTGGTCGACGGCAAACCGCGGCGGGAGCTTCCCCGCCGACGTCATCAACGTGCACTATTACAGCTTCGGCCCCGGAGCTCCCGCACCGGCGCTGAGCCCGGAGGACGACGACGTCGAGTCGAAGCTGGCGGCAGTGGTTTCGTACCGGGACAAGTACCTGCCAGGCAAGCCCGTCTGGTGGTCCCCCACCAGCACGGCCAACTTGCACCCGGGTTACTCGCTCGCGCTTCCTGGAGGAGCCACGACCGTCACGGCGGTCGCGCTCGTCGACAAGCAGCAGAACGGCACGGCGACGCCGCTCACGGCGACCGGCGGAGCCGTCACGCTCGACGTGACCGAGACTCCGACGATTGTCCTCTACGGGCCGTAGGCGGCAGCGGCTTTCATGCTCTTGGCCCTCCTCCTTGCTTCGCGGAGGACCCTGAACGTCGGCGTCTGCGGGGTCTTGGCGACGCCGTCTACTGATAGTATGTTCAGTCTATGACCAGCGCCATCCCACCCCCCATCCAGACCCTCCTCGACCTCTTCACCACGTCGCTCGCCGACGTGCGCTTCGCCGATGTCGACGGCCAGACCCTCGGGCGTTGCGCCACCGAGGTGGAGTCGGCCGCCGAAGCGGTCGCCTCAGCGCAAGCAACGCTCGATGGTGCGCGCGAGACCCTGCGGCTGAAGCAGGACGTCCTCCTGCAGCGCGCGCAAGCCGCCCTCGCCTACGCGCGTGTCTACGCCGAGACCGACGAAGCTCTGAGCACCCAGCTCGACGGCGTGAGCCTGCCTCGCTCGACGCGTCGGGCGCGCGCAGAGGAGGGACTCGTGCTTTCCGCGGAGCCGCAGCTGGCGCCACGCCCTCGCGGCCGACCGAGGAAGGCGCACGTCGCGGAGCCCCCCGTCGAGGCACCGGTGTTGCCAGCGGAGTAGCGGCCGCCTCCATCTCGCTGCACCTGCTCGAGCGTCTTGGTCAGAATCGACGGGGCGATCGTACGTGACCGCGGGCTGGGCGTGCGGACCTGTACCCCAAAGGGGAAGGTTCCGCCGTCGGTGGGCTCGACCATCGAGAATGGAGCCTCAGGTTAGCCACTCGACTGGCCACGGACACCCTCGCCACTGTCTCGGGCCGACCGAGATCCTACGTGGTGTTAGCGTCGATGGGCTTCACGAGCGCATTGCACACGAGGCCGCCCACGAGCAGCGAGGCCATCACGTACATCGTGATCGTGTACGCCTCGGCCTTGGGGACGCCGTGGCGCACCTGGTACTCCGGCACGTACGTGAGGATGGACGGCCCGACCAGCGCGGCGGCCGACCACGCCGTGAGGAGGCGCCCGTGGATCGCGCCCACCTGCTCGACGCCGAAGAGGTCCCGCAGGTACGCCGGGATCGTCGCAAACCCCCCGCCGTACATCGTGAAGATCACGCAGAACGCAGCGACGAAGAGGGTGACGCTCCCGAGGCGACCGAGCGTGGGCACCGCGCAATACAGGAGCGTGCCGAGCGCGAAGTAGATCGCGTACGTCGTCTTGCGTCCGATAAAATCGGAGATCGACGACCAGAGGAAGCGCCCGAACAGGTTGAAGATGCTGATGAACCCGACGAACCCGGCGGCGGCAATCGCGTTCACGCGCCCCTGGAACGTCTCCTGGATCATCGGCGACGCTTGCGACAGCACGCCGATGCCCGCCGTGACGTTGAGGAAGAGGACGGCCCACAGGAGCCAGAACTGGGGCGTCTTGAGCGCACGGTCGGCGGTCATGCTCGCGGTCTGGACGAGCTTCGCCTGCGCCGCCGCGCCCGCGCCGTGCGGGTGGAAGCTCGGGGGCGGGACGCGCACGAGGACGACGCCGAACATCATGAACGCGAAGTAGATGGCGCCCATCGTCGCGAGCGTCGAGGCGACGCCGACGGAGGCGGGCCCCTTGTAGTGGTCCATCAGATTCTGCGCGAGCGGCGAGCCGATCATCGCGCCCCCGCCGAAGCCCATGATCGCCATGCCCGTCGCCATGCCTGGCCGATCGGGAAACCACTTGATGAGCGTCGAGACGGGCGAGATGTATCCGAGACCGAGCCCGACCCCGTAGAGGACGAAACCCGCGTACAGGACCGCCAGGCTGTGGACCGCCACTCCGGCCGCCGCGATGAAGAAGCCGCCCGCGAAGCAGACCGCGGCGACGAACATGGCCTTGCGCGGCCCGACGCGCTCGAGCCACTTACCCCACGCGAACGCCGAGAGGCCGAGCACGGCGAACGCGATGTTGAACATCCACACGGTCGTGGTGAGGGGCCAGTCGCCGGGCGCGGGGGCGGTGATCCCGAGCAGGCGTGACATCGGCAGGTTGAAGACGCTGAGCGAGTAGCCCTGCCCGATGCATAGGTGGATCGCGAGGGCGGCGGGCGGCACGAGCCAGCGGCTGTAGCCTGGCGGGGCGACGGTCCGCTCGCGGTCGAGGAAGGAGAGCGCGGACATGCTGGACTCTCCCCTCACTCAACGAAACAGGGGCGCCGCCTTCTCGAGCGTCTGCAGGACACCCCACGCGAGCGGCGCGGAGACAACGAGCCAGGCGAGGAGCACGAGGCCGACGGGCGTCGACGCGTGCTCCGATCGTTCCTCGGGAGCCATCGAGGATGCTTTATCACGAGTAAACCAAGCAGGAGCCGCCGCCGTTCGGTGGTCCTATCGCGGAGACGTCGCCACCCGGGCGGCCCCGCGCTACCTTCCTGCCCCGTGCCGTCGTCGATCCTCCCGCCGCCCGACGTCTCCACCCGCCCGCTTCGCCTGACCGTCGAGCGGACCATGGTCGCCCCACCCCGCGCGCTCTACCGCGCCTGGACCGAAGGCTTCGACCTGTGGTTCGCCGCGCCCGGCACCGTGTCGATGCGACCCGTGGTGGACGCGCCGTACTTCTTCGAGGCGCGCTTCGAGGACGGTCGCCATCCACACTATGGACGGTTCCTCCGCCTCGAACCCCATGGGCTCGTCGAGATGACCTGGGTCACGGCGGAGACGACCGGCGTCGAGACGATCGTCACCGTCGAGTTGGACCCCGAGGGAAGCGGCACGCGGCTCCTTCTCACCCACACGGGTTTCCCGAACCCGGCTTCGAGAGACCGCCATGACAAGGCATGGCCGATCGTGCTGGCGCAGCTGGACGAGCGCGTACGGACTACGGAGTGAGAGCCGACGCGGGCGAGGGCGGTATGCTCGGCGCCCATGGAGACGCTCACCTCGAGGGCCATGAGGGCCCTGCGGAGGCGAGGATGCGCCTGACGTGCTTCGGTCAAGCGGTCTTCGCCGTCGCGCTCGCCGGCCTCGGTGTCCTCAGCCTCGTGTCGGGCGACTTCGCTTACATCTGGCAGCCGGTCCCGCCGTGGGTCCCTGGCCGCCCGGTGCTCGCCTACGCGTCGGGCGCTCTCTTGCTTGGCTGCGGCGCGGGACTGCTCTGGCCGCGGACACGCGCCCGAGCGTCCCTCGTGCTGACAATCTACGGACTGGCGTCGATGCTCCTATTGCACGTCCCGCGCATCGCCGTGCAACCGCAGAAGGAAGTCCTGTGGTTCGGCCTCGGCGAGATCGCGACCATCGTCGCTGGCGCATGGCTCCTCTTCGAGTACGAGCCTCCGGCGCCCGCGAGCGGCTGGCGGAGGGTCGTCGCAGGCGAGCGAGGCGCCCGGCTCGCCCGGTGGCTCTTTGCCGTCGCCCTTGTTCCGTTCGGACTCTCGCACTTCGTGTACGCGGAGGTGACGGCCAAGATGGTGCCTTCCTGGCTGCCCGGACACGTCGGCTGGGCCTACCTGACGGGCGCGGGGCACATCGCAGCGGCGCTCGCCATCCTCCTCGGCATCCTCCCCCGCCTGGCAGCCACGCTGGAGGCGGTCATGGTGAGCACCTTCGTGCTGACCGTCCACGTGCCGGGCCTCCTCGGTGCGCCGGGCGACCGCGGCCAGTGGACGGAGCTCTTCGTGGCCTGCTTCATCGGCGGCGCTGCCCTTCTGTTCGCGCACTCCTACCGCGGCAGCGGTGGTAAGCAGACGTGATGGTGAAGCCCCTCCTCTGTGGGCTCAGGCAAGCCGAGCTCACACCGGAGGTCGCCCGCGGTTCGTCCCCGTCGAGGACAGCACGCACCGCCGTTCCGTGGCCCGGCTCGCTGTACACCCAGATCGTCCCGCCGCTCTGCCGCACGACGCCGAGGACCGTGCCTTTCCCCAGCTTCTTCGTCGTGAAGAAGGGCTCGAAGATGCGCGCGCGTGTGACTGGATCCATCCTGGGTCCTGACCACTCGCCGACAGGACCGCGAGCGCCTCCAACCCGCTGAACCGAGGCATCTGCCAGTCGCTGACGACAGCGTCCCAGGCCCGTCGAGCGAGCGCTGCCCGCATCGCAGGGGCCTCGTCCACGTGCTCACACTCCACGGAGGCCCGCTCGGTTGAGCTCGCGGAGCATGAGCGCCGCGTCCGTTTCCGAGTCCTCCACGAGAAGAATGCGCAGCCTCCCCTCCATTGCGGACCGTGCGCCCGGCGGGAGCAGCCCCCGAGAAGATGGGGAACAGTCGCCTGCGTTACTATCGGGATCTCTCCCGAGTAACCGGGAGGGAATGTCCCTAGGACCCCGGCGCCACGATCCCGACGCGGATCGCATACCGGACCAGGGCCGCGATGCCGTGAATGTCGAGACGCTGCATCAGGTCGCAGCGGTGGCTCTCGACCGTCTTGGTGCTGACGCGGAGCCGCCGCGCGATCTCCTTGGTGGAGAACCCCTCGGCGATGAGCTGCAGTACCTCGCGCTGGCGCGGCGTCAACGTCTCGACGGGGTCGTGCATCTCGGGGCCGCCCTCGCCCCTGTACGCTGCAGCGATGCGCTTGGAGACTTCGGGGGCCAGCCACGTGTTGCCGGCCAACACGGCAACCACCGCCATCTCGAGCTCGCTTCGGTCGGAGCTATTGAGCAGAACTCCAGCCGCACCCCCCGCGAGCGCGGCGGATGGAGCCGTCGTCGATGAACGTGGAGAGGATGATGGTGCGCGTGCCCCGGAGACCGCGACTCACCCTGGCCGCCACGTCCAGCCCATTGAGCCGGGCAGGGACGCGTCGAGAAGCGCCAGATCGGGCTTCAGCTCTTCGATCGAGCGCAGCGCCTCCTGGCCGTCGGAGACCTCGGCCACCACCACGACGTCGTGCATCTCCTCAAGGATGGCGCGCAAGGCCGCCCGACAGAGAGCGTGGTCGTCGGCAAGAACGATGCGGATCATGGTCCCCTCCAGCATGCCGTCGCTCTACTGACCAGGCGGCGGGTATCGCGTGAACACCCTGCTATCCTCGACGTGCAGACCCGCCGCGAACCCGTCCGCCGCCTCGAGAAGGCGACAACCCAGACGCGCCATCTCTTCGATGAGTTGCTCGCCGACCCCCTCGGTATCCGTCGCGCGAGAGAGGTGCTCGGCATGATCGGCCAGCGCCCGGACGATTGCCGCCTGGGATCGAAGACGCACGAACCGAAGCTCCGCGGTGAGCGGACCGTCGTCGTTGGACTCCAAAGCGGCAAGAGAGGGGAGCTGCGCGGGCATGTCCGGACCCCAAAGCAATGATGAGGCCAGCGGTGGGCGACGCTCTGGGCGCCGCGCCCCTGCGTCGCATGCGGATTCGGCACCCCAAGTCGTGCTCAATCCGCACGTCCCGCACGTCCGATAGGCTCCCCGCTTCAGGGTGTTGACGGTCGTACCGTTCATCGCGACCCGACTTCCTGTCCCGAATTCACGGGCAACACGTGCATCCCCTCGACCAGACGATCGCTCGGCGCGACGACAACCACGTCTCCCTCCGCGAGGCCCGTCGAGATGGCGATGCGGTCGCCGAGGTCACCATCGATGTCGACCTCCCTCCAGGAGAGGAGGCCGTCGTGGACGACCGCCACGCGCGTACCCCGCGCGTCGATCAGGACGGCGGTTGCCGGCACGAAGAGGAGCGGCCCCTGGCGGCCGGTCATGTGGAACGAGACCTGACCGTACATGCCCGCCAGGAGGGAGTCGTCCGGGTTCGGGATGGCGACCTCGGTGAGGAGCGTTCGCGTGCCCACGTCGAGCTCGTGCGCCGTGCGCGCAACCTTACCCGCGAATGCATGCCCGGGTAACTCGCGAACGGTCGTGGGAGCGTCCATCCCTACCGTGATGCCGCCCGCGTAGAGCTGGGGCACGTTGACGAAGACGCGGACCGTGTCGACCTCGGCCACCCTGAAGAGCGGCTTCCCGGTGCTCGTTCCCGCGGTCACGAGCTGCCCGACCTCCGCGGTACGCGCCGTCACGACTCCGTCGAACGGAGCCACGATGACGCCGAAGCTCTTGAGATCGTGAAGGCGCTGGACGTTCGCCACGGCGCTCCCGTGCGCCGCCTCGGCCGCAGCGACGTTCGCCTGCTGGGCGTCGTACCCCGCCCGGTACTGGTCGACCTCCTGCTGGGTGACCACCCCCGATGGGCCGAGGGCCGCGTAACGTTGATTGGTTATCCTGGCGAGCTCCAGCTGGGTCTCGGCCTGCCGTATCTGGGCGCGAGCCTGGTTGGCCGTCGCCTCTCCTTGCTTGAGCTCCTTGTCGATGTCGGGGACCTCGAGGTCGGCCATCACCTGGCCCTTCTTCACGTGGGCGCCGATGTCGAAAAACCACTTGCGGACGTACCCGTTCGCCCGCGCGTAGACGTCGGTCTCCTGGAGAGGCTCCACGGAGCCCGGAAGCACGACGCGCGAGGTTTCGGCGGATCGCTCGGCACGCACCACGGTCACCCGCGCTGGCGTCTGTTCCTGCGCGTGCGCCTCCGCGGCCATCGCAGATCGATGAAGGACGCGCGGCACGATGCCCACCGTCACGAGGCACGCGAAGAAGGCCATGGCCGCCCCCGCGGACCATACGAGCCGTTTGCGCGTCGGGCGGAAGGGAGCGGGCTCGAACGCCTCGCCCTCGTGTTGGGCCTCGATCGACACTTCCGTCACGTCGTTCGTGTCCATCACGCCTTCACTCCTTCCAGCTCGGTTGCGCGCGGGGGTCGCTTGCGCCAGGCGCTGTAGACGACCGGAACGAAGAAGAGCGTCGTGAACGTCGCGACCACCAGGCCGCCGATCACGGCGCGGCCGAGCGGTGCGTTCTGCTCACCACCGTCGCCCAGCCCGAGCGACATCGGCAGCATGCCGAGGACCATCGCGAGCGCGGTCATCATCACGGGGCGGAGGCGGGTGATGCCGGCCGTCCAGGCAGCACGGCGCTCGTCCATCCCGAGCTTCCGCTGGTCGTTCGCGAACGTGACCATCAGGATGCTGTTCGACGTGGCCACTCCGATGCTCATGATCGCCCCCATGAGCGCCGGCACGGAGAGTGTGGTCCCCGTGGCGAAGAGCATCCAGACGATGCCCGCGAGCGCGCCGGGCAGCGCCGACAGGATGATGGCGGGGTCCAGCCACGACTGGAAGTTGATCACCATGAGGAAGTAGACGAGCACGACCGCAGCGATGATCCCGTAGGAGAGGCCCCGGAAACTCGCGTTCATGCTCTCGACCTGTCCGCGAACGACGATGCTCGACCCCCGCGGCAGGTTCTTCCTCGCGGCGGCGATCAGCCTGTCGACCGCGTCGGACACGGACCCGAGGTCCGTCCCCTGCACGTTGGCCTGGACGTCGAAGGTGGACAGAACGTTGTAGTGGGTCACGTTCACCGGGGTCGCGTCGCGGTGGAGCGTCGCGAGGTTCCCCAGCATCTGCGGCGAGGCGAAGAGCGGCAGGTGCACGGGGGTCTGCCGGAACGTGTCGAGAGAGTCGACCTTGTACTGAGGGGTCTGGACCGCGACGAGGTACTGGACGCCCTTCTGCCGATCGAGCCAGTAGTTCGGCGAGACCTGGCCGCTCGAGCTCAAGGACACGAGCGCCTCGTTGGAAACGTCCCGCTCCGTGATCCCCTGTTCGCTGGCCTCTGCGCGATCGACGTCCACGCGAACCTCGGGCTGGTTCACCACCTGCGAAAGGTGCACGTCGACCGCCCCCCTCACGTGGGAGAACTGCTCCCGCAGCGTCTGTGCGATCTCGTAGTCCTTCTGATTGTTCATCAGCGGGCCAGCGATCTGGACGTCGACGGGAGCCGTCAGACCGAAGTTGAGCACCTGCGTCGTGATGTCCGGCGCGAGGAAGAAGAAGTCGGTCGAGGGAAAGTCCGCCGCGAATCGGCGCCGGAGGTGCTCGACGTACTGGGCCGTAGGATGGTGATTCTCGCGCAGCTGGACGAGGACCTCGCCGTCGGCCGACGAGATCATCGACGGATCCCCCAACGCGAGATTCAACCCGCTGATCGGCAGGCCGATGTTGTCGATGACGGTGACGATCTCCTCCTGCGGGATGACGGCATGGACCTCGTCCTCGACACGCTCGAAGAGCTGCTCCGTCGTCTCGATGCGGGTGCCGGCGTTGGTCCGCACGTGAAAACGAATCTGCCCGGCATCGACGGACGGAAAGAAGTCTCGCCCCAGACTGGGGAAGAGAGCACCGAGAGACACCACCACGAAGGCGGCGAAGGCGCCGGTGACGATCCGCCTATGGTCGAGGGCCCAGTCGAGGAAGCCGCCGTACAGACGGCGGAGGCGCTCGAAGTGCCGGTTGAATCGCTCGTGCACGCGCCAGACGATGTCGCGCCGCTGGTACCCTCCGCCGGCATAGAGGGTGACCTCCGGCCCGAGCAGGTAGTGCACCATCGTGGGGACGAGCGTGCGCGACAGGAAGTACGAGGTCATCATCGCGAAGACGACCGCCATCCCGAGCGGAGTGAAGAGCGAGCGCGCCGCGCCCGAGATGAACACGACCGGGATGAAGACGACGCAGATGCAGATCGTCGCCACGAACGCCGGCACGGCGATCTGCTGCGCGCCGTCGAGGATGGCCTGGACGATGGGCTTTTTCATCGCCATGTTGCGGTGCACGTTCTCGATCTCGACGGTGGCGTCGTCGACGAGGATCCCGACGGCCAGCGACAGTCCCCCCAGGGTCATGAGGTTGAGCGTCTGGCCGAGGCAGGCGAGGGCGATGAGGGAGACCAGGATCGACAGCGGGATCGACGTGACGACGATGAGCGTGCTCCGCCAGCTCCCCAGGAACAGCAGGATCATGAGCGCGGTGAGCCCTGCGGCGATTCCCGCCTCCTTGATCACTCCATCGACCGCCGACCGCACGTAGAGCGACTGATCGAACAGGAGGTCCATCTTGTACGCCGGCGGGAGCGTCGCCAGGATGCTCGGCAACACGTTCCGGACGCGCTTGACGATGTCGAGCGTCGAGGCGCCGGAGCTCTTGAGCAGTGTCATCAAGATCCCCCGCCGACCGTTCGCCCGGACGAGGCTCGTCTGGGGCGTAAAGTCGTCGCGCACCGTGGCGATGTCGCCGATCGTGACCGTCGCTCCCTTCGCGCTCCGGACGGGGAGGGTCGCGATCGCCTTCGGGTCGTCCGGGCTACCGTTCAGGCGGAACAGCAGCTCCTGGTCGCCGATCTTCGCCGTGCCCGAGGGCAGCACCAGGTTTTGCGCCAGAATGACGTTCGTGATGTCGTTCGGCGAGAGGCCGAGCGCGTACAGCCTCGGCAGGTCGATGTCGATCATGACCTGCCTCTGCTTGCCGCCGTAGGGCCACGGCATCTGCGCCCCCTGGACGGTGGCGAGGCCCGTGCGGAGGAAGTTGGCCGTGAGGTCGAAGAGCTCCTGCTCCGACATCGAGTCGGAGTGCACCGAGCCCTGGAGGATGGGGACGTTCGAGGCGCTGTAGTTGACGATGAGCGGCGGCGTTGCGCCCGTGGGGAACTGCTTGAGCAGTGTCTGGGAAATCGCCGTCACCTGGGCGTTGGCCATCTCGATCGGGTGCGGCTCTCCTCCGGCGAAGAGAACCCGTGCGAGGTCGATCACTTGACCCTTCGCAGTCGCGTCTTTCGTGGCGGAAGCGGGTCAGGGCTCTTGCCGTTCGCGTAGCGTGACGCAT
>Ga0182030_10001406_pt1 | contig 49593 bp, 39 predicted proteins | sample 812S3MmetaG_FD_121299 | JGI IMG/M metagenome (GOLD analysis project Ga0182030, IMG submission 121299) | Permafrost microbial communities from Stordalen Mire, Sweden - 812S3M metaG (Illumina Assembly) | ecosystem: Environmental > Terrestrial > Soil > Wetlands > Permafrost | place: Sweden... | reverse complement strand
GGCGCGTCCTTGGCGGCGCGACCCGCGCCTTGCCACGCTGCTGGCGCTCGGCGGCTGGTTTCTCGTGGAGGCGGTCGTGCTCAGCACCTCCAAGGGCATAGTGCACCCCTACTACGTCTCTGCGCTCGGCCCCGGCACCGGCGCCATGGCCGGCGCCGGCGCCGTCGCGCTTGTGCGCCTGCGGCGCGGACGCCTGCCCGGATGGGGCGTCGGCCTGTTCGCGTGCGCCGTCGTCGGCACCGTCGCCGTGCAGGTGCTGCTGCTGCACCGCGAGGACTACATGCACTGGTTCGTGCCCGTGCTCGTCGCCGGCGGAGCGCTGGCGATCGCGCTCATCGCGCTCGCGCGCCGGCTCGCCTGGCCCGTCACTGCCGCCACGTTCTGCCTGCTCATGATCGCCCCCACCGCCTACTCGGCGACCACCTGGTACTTCCCCGTCGAGGGAACGTTCGCCGCCGCGGGACCCAAAACAAACGCGGGGCTCGGCGGCTACGGCATCACCAAGTTCGCGGAATCGGTCAACCACGCCGCCGAAAGGTACATCCTGGCCCACCACCCCGGACACCGCTGGGTGCTGCTCACCGTCTCCTCCGACACCGCCGCGCCCTACGTCCTCAACGGCCTGGACGTGGCGCCGCTCGGCGGCTACAGCGGCAACGACCCGGCGCTCACCGGAGCGGGACTCGCGCGGCTCATCAGGCGCGGCGAAGCCCGCTATGTGATGCTCGGCGGCGCCTACTCCACGCGCGGGGGCAACAAGGCCACGCAGGCGGTGCTGCGCTCCTGCAGACTGCTCGGCCCCGAGATCTGGAAAGACCCCGACCACTTCATCGGCGGGCTCAGCCTGTTCGACTGCGCGGGGCGCGAACGCCGCCTGGAAGCGCCGCCGCCGCGCGGCTCAGCCTAGGCCGCGACCGACAGCTCGCGGTGGAACGCGCGCTCGAACAGGTCACCCTCGCGGCCAGCCGCCCAGCGCGGCACCGCCACCTCGCCGTCGGCGATCAGGCGCAGCTCCACCGTGCCGTTGCTCACGCCCATGCTCGTCGTGCGCACCAGCTGGTCGCGCGAGCGCTCCAGATCCTCCGCCAGGCGCAGCAGCACCGCGCAGCGGTCCAGGCGCTCGGCATCGCCGCGGCCGAACAGCGGCCCCATCGGTCCGGGCACGGGCATGCCCTTGCGGTGGTAGCGCGCAGCCTGCGCGATGATCGCCGTCTCCACCGGCGCGAAGCCCGGCAGCGCACCGTTGAGGATCAGGTAGCGCGAGTGCTTGTGGTGGTCGTCGTAGTCGATGCGCATGCCGATGTCGTGCAGCATGCACGCCGCCCACAGCAGCTCGCGCTCGCGCGGGTCGCCCTCGTGCAGCCCCAGCAGCGCCAGCTCGTCGAACATGCCCAGCGCCAGCGCCGCGACGTGGCGGGTGTGCTCCATGTCGACTCCGTACTGCGCCGCCATGTTCAGCACGCTGCTCGCACGCACATCCTCGAACAGCGGCGGGTCGCGATCGGCCAGCAGGCGCTCGAAGAACACGCCCTCGCGCAGCCCCGCTTCGGTGGTCTGCAGGCCGTCGAAGCCGCCCGCGCGCAGCACTCCCAGCACCACCACCGCGCCGGCCAGGATCAGGTCCGCACGCGCGGGCTTCACCCCAGGAACGCTCGCGCGCTCAGCGGCCGGCAGCGCGGCCAGGCGCTCCACCAGCTCCTCCAGCGCCCCGCGCTCGATCACCATTCCCTGCACCCCGTTGGATGGCAGCCCCGCCGCCCGCTGTGCCGCCGCGGCGAGGTTTCGCACGGTGCCGCCGATGCCGACCAGGTTGCTCCCCGCCGCGGCCTGCGCGACCCCTCCCCCGCCCGTCAGCCAGGCGGCCTGCCCGAGCTCGGAGGCGATGTGGACGGAGAGCTCCTCCAGCTGTCTGCGCTTCGCCGGCCCGTTGGGCGGCAGGAAGCGCTCGCTCATCAGCACAGTGCCCAGCCGCCAGGAACCGCTCTCACGCGCCAGCCTGTCGCTTACGCGCACCAGCTGCAGCGACCCGCCGCCGAGGTCCAGCACGTATCCGTCGCGCAGATCGGTGGAGTTGACAGCCGCCAGATATCCGTAGTGCGCCTCCTGCTCGCGGCTCAGCACGCGTATCGGCAGACCCGAGGAGCTCCTGGCTCGCGCCAGGAACTCCGGCGCGTTCTCAGCATCGCGGATCGCGCTCGTCGCCACCGCGTCCACCGCCTCGCCGTCAAGCCCCGCAGCGCGGCAGAAGTGGCTGAACACCTCGAGCGTCGCCAGGGCGCGTTCGCAGGGCTCCTCGCCCAGTCTGCCCGTCGCAACCATCCCCTCGCCGATACGCACGGGCTCGTAGATCTCGTCGGTCCGCTTCCACCAGCCCTCCCCGGCCATGAAGACCACCAGCCTGAAGGAGTTCGATCCGAGGTCGATGACCGCAAGCCGCTCGTCGGGCTGCATGGGATCTAGCGTATTGACCGCATCGGCGGGCGCGGCCCGCCAGCCCGGATGCCCGCCCTGCGGGACCGGGCGCACGCCGGGTCAGAGACCCTCGGCGGCCTCGCTCAGCGCGGCCTGCGTGCTGGGAGTGCTGCGGTCGATCAGCGTGTAGCCGATGCGCGCCACGGGGTGCACCACGGCGGCGCCCACGTCCACGCTGCAGTTGGGGATCACGCGCGCAAGGCCCTCGGCCACCACCGCGACGCCGTCCTCGTCGATGTGGGGCAGCAGCACCGCGAACTGCTCGGTGCCCACGCGGGCGACAAGGTCGGTCTGGCGCAGCCGGCGGGTGAGCGCGCGGGCGACGCCGCGCAGCGTCTCTTCGCCCGCTTCGTGGCCGTGCATCTCGCAGATCTCGGGCATGCCGTCCACGTCGACGACCAAGAGGCCCGCCACCTCGCCGTAGCGGCGCGAGCGTGCCACCTGCAGGTGCAGGTCGTGCAGGAACAGGCGGCGGTTGCGCAGGCCCGTCAAGGGATCGTGGTCGGCCAGCTTGCGCAGCTGTTCCTCGAACAGCTTGCGCTCGGAGATGTCCTGCAGCTGGGCGATGTAGTGCAGCGGCGCGCCCTCCTGGTCGCGCACCAGCGACATCGACAGGATCACCGAGGCGACCTCGCCGGAGGCGTCGAAGTAGCGCTTCTCCACCTGGAAGGCCGGAATCTCGCCCGTGAGCAGCCGCTGGCGCTCCTCGCGGTCGCTGAACGCGTCGTCGGGGTGGATGATGCCGTCGAAGCGCTTGCCGATCAGCTCGTCGGAGGTGTAGCCGGTGATCTCGCACAGGGCGCGGTTGACGAGCATCCAGCGCCCGTCCCTGTCCAGCAGCCCGGTGCCCACCGGGGCGCGGTCGAAGATCTCCTCGAAGCCGTCGCTCAGCGTCGGGTACATCTCCTCGCCCATGCGCCGCACCGTCGTGTCGCGCAGCACAGCCAGGCCGCCCTCGATGCTCGCGCCGCCCTGCACGGTGCCCGAGCCGTTCAGCGGCAGCGGGCCCGCGTCGACCATCAGGCAGTGGCTCTCGTCGGCCGTCCAGATCTCGCGCGAGCGCGTCTCGCCTTCAAGGGCAGAGCAGAACAGCGGCCTGATCGCCTTCCACAGCTCCGCCGGGAACGCGTCCTCCACCGACTGGCCCTCGCGGTAGGCCGCCGGGTTGCCCCGGCGCTCGATCGCGGTGCCGGCGGCGACGATGAAGCGCAGGTCGTGATCGAACGCCAGGATCACCGCGTCGGGCAGCTCGCGCAGGGACGCCTGCACGCTGTCCTGCACCTGCGCGGTGTTCATCTGCGCCCCGTCTGCTGTCCTGCGCTCGCTCACACGCCCACCATCGGCTGTTGTGGCGCTCGACTTGAAGGCTTTTGCGCACCTATGCGCGCTGGTGGCCCTCTCCCTGCGGCCCGGGCGGGCGCACGCCGTCGTAGTAATCCACCTCGTCGGCCAGCCTGAACAGCGCCCCCAGGCCGCTGCCGTCGGGGTTGCGCTCGAACGCTCCGAGCTTCCCGGAGTCCGGGTAGAGCACCACGTCGGGGTCGCCGTTGGTGCTCACCGACAGGAACCGCACCGTGGCCGAGCTCGCGTTGAGGATCTGATGCCCGCCGCCCTGCCCGCGCGGGAAGCACACCACCTCGCCCTCGTCCAGGTCGCGCACGCCCTCCGGCGTGCGCAGGCTCGGGCGGCCCTGCACCACGATCAGCAGCTCCTCCTCGGCCAGGTGGAAGTGGTAGGGGTAGGCCGCCTGTCCGGCGCCAAGCTCCCACAGGCTCGCGCCCAGCCTCACCGACCCGCACTGGCGGCCCACGCGGGCGCGGCGCGCCAGATAGCCGGGGTGCTCGCGCGGCTCGTCGAAGTCGGGCTCTTTGATGTTCGCCACAGCCGCAGGCTACGGCGCGCGCAGGCGGAGACCTCCTCGCCGCCGCGCGGATGGGATCATGCGCCTGTGACCCAGACGCAGCACCTGACGGTCAAGCAGTACGAGAAGGAGCTGCTGCGCCTGCAGACCGAGCTCGTGTACATGCAGGAGTGGATCGTCGAGCGCGGCGCGCGCCTGGTCGTTGTGTTCGAGGGCCGCGACACCGCGGGCAAGGACGGTGTCATCAGGCGCATCACCGCCTTCCTGAACCCCCGCACCTGCCGCGTCGTCGCCGTGCCCACCCCCAGCCAGCGCGAGGAGAGCATGTGGTTCTTCCAGCGCTACATCCAGCACCTGCCCGCCGGCGGTGAGATGGCGCTGTTCGACCGCAGCTGGTACAACCGCGCGGGAGTCGAGCACGTGATGGGCTACTGCACGCAGGACCAGTACGAAGAGTTCCTGCGCTTCTGCCCCCAGTTCGAGGAGGCGCTCCAGAAGGACGGCATCCTGCTGCTGAAGTACTGGCTCTCGGTCAGCGACGATGAGCAGGAGCGGCGTTTCAAGAAGCGCCTGTCGGACCCGCGCAAGCGCTGGAAGTTCAGCGCCACCGACGTGCAGGCGCGCGCCCGCTGGGTGGACTACGCCGAGGCCAAGGACCGCATGTTCGCCTACACCGACACCGACAGCAGCCCGTGGCACGTGGTCGAGGCCGACGACAAGCGAACGGCGCGCCTGAACCTCATCGCCGACCTGCTCACACGCGTGCCATACGAACATCTGGACGAGCGCAAACACGTCAAGCTGCCCCCGCGCCAGGAGCGCAAGTACGTGCGCCCGCCCAAGCGCACCGAGCACATCGTGGCGGAGCGCTACGTCGTCGGCTCCGAGTAGGCGGGGCAGGAGCCAGGCAGCGCGGGCGCTTCTCCCGCTCCGGCGCCCTGCACCAGCACGGACAGCTCCGAGCCCGCCAGCCCCGCGCTGAGCGGGCACTGCTCGCCCTCTGCTCCCACGCCGTCGGCGCCCGCAAACGCCTCCAGCGCCTTCCCAGGGGGCTCGATGCGCCCGCTTGCGTATTCCTGCATCGACCAGCCACCGGCGCTCCTGGCGTAGACGATCAGGGCGCGCAGCCAGCCCGCTTCGCTGTACGGGAGCGCGTTCTGGAGCATCTCGCGCATCCTGCCGGCCGCCTGCTGCTCGCTCTGAACTTCCGCTTCGCCGCTGTCGTCACAGCCGCCGCCCGCGCTGCGCGCGCAGAAGCCCACCTCCGAGACGATGATGTTGTCCCGCCCGGAGGCCATCTCGCCGCGCACCACCGGCACCGACTGGATGCCCCAGCTGTCGTGCAGGCGCGTGCCCGACGGCGGGCCGTAGGGGTGGAAGTACCAGCCCTGGACCTCGCTGCGCAACGACGGCTGCGCCGCGTACATCGCCGGGATCCAGCCCGGTGCGAATTCTTCGAGGCGCCCGTGCGCCCCGTAGCGGCGATCGGCGCCGAACGCGCACGCGTAGATGTCGCGCAGCGGGATCCCCGCGGCGCGCGCCGCCGGCAGCAGCGCCGCGAGCACGCGCGCGTACTGCGCGCCGTTGTCAAGCGGCGTCGTGTAGCCCCACGGCTCGTTCATCGGTTCCAGCAGCACCGACATCCCCGGGTAGCGTTCGCCCACGATCGCAAGGATCTCGGATGCGGTCCTCAGGAAACCCGCCACATATTGAGCGACCGTGCTCATGCCGCGGCGCTCCTGCGCGCGCGTGCGCTCCGGTGCGGGGAAGTAGGGCGTCGGCTGCAGGTCGCCGCGGTAGCCGCTGAACTCGACCGTCACCACCGGGGTCATTCCATCTTCGAAGTCGCTCTGCAGCTCCGCCACCACGCTCGCCCCGCTGCGCCCATCCACGCGCCGCTTGCGCGGGGTCCAGCCCGCGGGCAGGTCGAAGCTGCGGTCATACACGATGCCCTGGCGCGAGAACTCGTCGAGCGCGCCCCGCCTGCTGCCGCCCGGCGCGTTGCTGCTGTCTCCATCCAGGCCCAGCCACGGCGCCCCGGGAGCCCGTTCGTAGGCGAACCACGCGTGCGAACGCCCCGCCGAGCTCCCGGTGGGCTCGGCGACGACCACGTCCACCGTGCCCGCGCCGGCGGGAGCGAGCACGGTCAGCTCGCCGGATGAGTCAAACGCAACCTCCCTCGCGGACACAGCGCCGAAGCTCACGCGCGCGCCCGGCGTGAACCCCGAGCCGAGGATTCGTACGGAGCCGGCACCCCCCGCCGGCCCCCAGTCGGGCAGCACGCCCGCGATCGCAGGGCCCGCGGCGCTCGCCGAGCCCGCGCCGGAAGCGAGCGCCCAGACGAGCATCGCCGCTGCGAACAGCCCCTGCCGAGTGCTCCGCCTCATCGCCACAGTCTCCGCTGCGCCGCGGCGCACGGCGCCCCGGTCCTCAGAAGCTGCTGCCGGGCCTTTTCTCCAGCGCCCTTTCCACGATGCCCGTCACCACCTGCTGGACCCCCGTGTCCTCCACGGCCGCCCACACGCGCAGCTTGCGCCAGTCCTCGACCGTGAGGCTCAGGCGCACCATCTTCACGTTCGGATCCCCGCGCCTTGGGTGCGGCGAGCGTCCTTCGCCTTCCATGCAGCGCACACTACCTGCGGTCTGCTGCGTCTGCCAGGTTTACGCGGTAGACGGCTCCGCCGCCAGCGCCGCGCGGATCAGCGCCTGCACGCCCAGCAGCTCGCGCGCGAGCTCGCGCTCGCGGCCCCTGAAGCGCTGCGTGGGCATCGGCACCGAAAGGGCGACGGGGCGCCCGGCCCGGTCCAGGAACGCCACGGCGGCCGCGCTGATGCCCTCGGTGTGCTCCTCGCGGTCGAACGCCACGCCCGTGGCGGCGACGTGCTCGAGCTCGCCCAACAGCTCCGAGCGCCGTCCGATCGTCGCGCGGGTGTGGCGCGGCAGCCGCGCGGGCAGCAGCGCATGCGCTCGCTCGGGCCCGATCAACGCCAGCGCCGCCTTGCCGTTCGCCGTGCAGTGCAGCGGGAACACCGCGCCCACCGCGGAGACGGCCCGCAGGCGGTGGGGCGCGGGTATCTGGTCGATGAAGCGCATGCGCTCGCCTTCCAGCACCGCCAGGTCCACCGTCTCGGACACGGTGGCAGCGAGCGCGGCCAGGAACGGGCGCAGCTCCTCGCGCAGCTCCGGGCGCCCGCCCTGGGCGAGGCGGGTTATCTCGGGGCCGAGGCGCAGGCGCCCCGCGGGTCCCGCCGCCTCGAGCAGCCCCTCGCGCGCCAGCGCCGCGGTGAGCCGGTGCACCGTCGAACGCGGCAGGCCCACAGCCCGTGAGATCTCGGAGAGGCTCAGGCCCTGCGGGTGCCCGTGCAGCGAGCGCAGCACCGCGGAGGCGCGCGCCAGCACCTGCACGCCGGACGCTCCCCGTTCACCGCCTCCGGTCCCGCCGGCCATGCCCGCAGGCTACACCATCGTGTACCGCATCATGGGATATACGTCCCATACCGCGAACTGCCGCGGTTGACACCCGGGCGACGGGTCGTATAGGTTGCGCCTCCACAAAGCGGTACACGCTGTTCCATCTCGTGGACCTGGAGGGCGAAGCGATGGCAACTGAGGCGACCCGGCAACTGGCGCGCGGAGACGACGGCTACGAGGCGGCACGCACGGCCACCATGTGGAATGCGCGCACCCCGCAGCGCTACCCCGACCTGGTGGTGATCGCCCAGGACGAGCAGGACGTCCTCGAGGCCGTCAGGGGCGCAAGGGCGCGCGGGATGCGCATCGGCGTGCGCTCGGGCGGGCACAGCTGGGCGGGCAACCACGTGCGCGACGGCGGCATGCTGCTCGACGTCTCCGCGCTGTCGGGCGCCAGCATCGACGCCTCCTCGATGACCGCTCTCGTCGGGCCCGGATGCCGCGCCGACGAGCTGCTCGCGCTGCTCGCGCGGCAGGATCTGTTCTTCCCCGCCGGGCACTGCAAGGGCGTGGGCGTCGGCGGCTACCTGCTGCAGGGAGGCTTCGGCTGGAACGGCCGCGTGCACGGACCCGCCTGCGCCAGCGTGCGCGCGCTCGAGGTGGTCACAGCCGCGGGGGAGCTCGTGCGCGCCGACGCCGACTCCCACAGCGACCTGCTCTGGGCAGCACGCGGCGCCGGCCCCGGGTTCTTCGGCGTGGTCACCCGCTTCGAGCTGGACCTCTACCCCAGGCCCAGCGTCAGCGCCAACTGCGTCTACACCTATCCCCTCGATGTCCTCGAGGAGCTGTTCGGCTGGGCGCATCGCATCGGCCCCAGCCTGCCGCGCACGATGGAGTTGATGCTGGTCATCCACCGCGATGAGCAGGGCGAGGTGGAGATCGGCGTGATCGCGCCCGTGCTCGTGGAGAGCGAGCAGCAGGCCCGTGAGCAGCTCGCGCTGCTGGAGAGCTGCCCCGTCCTGGACAGGGCCAAGCTCGCCATCCCCCACGTGCCCGTCAGCATGGATGACCTGTACGCGGGCATCATGGCCGGCTACCCCGACCGGCACCGCTGGACCGCGGACAACATGTGGACCGACGCCGAGGCGCAGCAGCTGCTGCCCGGCGTGCGCCGCATCGCCGAGACGCTGCCAGCGCACCCGTCGCACATGCTGTGGATGAACTGGGGCGAGCGGGCGCCCGGCCCCGACATGGCCTTCGATCTCGACGCGCGCACCTACATCGCGCTCTACGCCGCCTCGCAGGACCCCGCCGATGACCAGCCCAACGAGGCGTGGGCCACCGAGCGCATGCGCGAGATGGAGCCCCTTGCAACCGGCATCCAGCTGGCCGATGAGAACCTCGCACGGCGCCCCGCGCCGTTCGTCAGCGACGCGCACCTGCGGCGGTTGGACAACATCCGCGCCGCATACGACCCCGACGGCCTGTTTCATCCGTGGATGGGCCGGCCCTCCCTGCCCCCGCGATGAGCCACGACCAGCTGCAGCCCTACCTCGCGCGCCCGCTCGCGCCGGTCGATCCAGCTGTCGCTGCGGCCATCGCCGCCGGGCCGATCGACCCCGCACAGGCACTCGCCCCGACGGAGTGCGACAGGCTGCTCGACCCCTTCCCGCTGCCGGCCGAGAACGGCTGGTGCACCCTCCCCGACGGAGTCGGCTACGTCGCCGTGCGCACGGCCATGCCGGGAGTTAGCGCGGAGATGGTCGACTGGTGGTTTGACTGGCATCCGCGCCAGGGCATCCGCTATCGCGTGTGGCACCCGCTCGCCCATCGCGAGAACTCCGTCGAGCAGCCCGCCACGCCCGGGCACAAGGCGCACTGGGGGGCCGTGCACCATCCGGTGGAGGACATAGGCACCGGCGAGGAGCACATGCGGATCGAGTTCACGCGACCCAGCGAGATCGGCATGTCGAACGACGCGCTCGCGCTGCCGCACGTCGGCACCATCGTCTGCGGGCTCGCGGGCGATGACCGGCGCCGTATGCGCCACACGATCATGTTCCACGTGTTCCTCAGGCACGGCGACGGCGTCGTGCTGCGCAGCCGCTTCTGGATCGGCGCCGCGATCCGCCCCTACGGCCCACTGGGCGCAGCCGGTGCAGCGCTGCTCAACAACCGCTTCGTGCGCGGCGCCATCATCCCGCGCCGCGTGCCCGCGGCGCTGGCAAGGCACTGCACGGAGGAGTACGCCAACCTCGCGGCGCTGCTGCCCGAGCTCTACCAGCGCTTTGGCCCCGCCACATAGCCGCGCGCCTGCGAGCCGCCCCCATCGCCGCGGCCGGGCATGGGTAGTAGCGTGTCCACACCCCACCGAAGGAGACCGGGATGAAGAAACTGCTCGAGCTGGTCCTCTGCGTCCTGCACCCCGTCGCCGTGATCCTCATCTGGATCAACCTGCTGTTCCGCCGCGACATCGGATTCATCGCCAAGCTCACCTGGGGCATCGCCTGCATCGTTCCGCTGCTCCCGTTCGTATACGTGCTCACGGGCAACGACTTCATCTAGGACACCCGGCGGCCTCGCGCGGGCGCCCGAGCACGACTAGCCTGAGGCTTCCGCGCCTTCCGCGCCCGCGGCTTCCCTCGCCCGTTCGCGTTCCTCGCGGCGTTTGGCGTGTTCGCCGCCGTGGCCTTCGCCGCCCTTGGCGTGTTCCCCGCCGCTCCCCTTGGCTTCTTCGCCGCCCTGCGAGTGTCCGCCGCCGCTCCCAGCGGCTTCTTCGCCGGCCCCCGCTTCACCGCCCCCACCGTGGGCTTCGCCGCCCTGCGATTCACCGCCGTGGCCGTATTCCCCGCCCCTGTCGTGTTCGCCGCCGTTTGGGTGTTCCCCGCCGTGGGTGTGTTCCCCGCCGTGGGTGTGTTCCCCGCCGTGGGTGTGTTCGGCGCCCTTGGAGTGTTCGCCGCCCTGCGATTCACCGCCCTTGGAACGTTCCCCACCGTGGGATTCACCGCCCTTGGAGCGTTCTCCGCCACCGTGGGTCCCGCCGCCCCCGGAGTGTTCCCCGCCCTTTTCCTTGCCTTTGCCCTTGCCGCTCACGGGCGCTTCCGTTTCCCCGGTGCCGGACCCCGCCGGCGATTTGCCACCGGCGGCTTCGGTGCCCGAGGAGCCGGCGCTGGGCGAATCGGTGCCGGCGGCGACGGGCGTGTTGGCCGCTGCGCTGCCGGCTGCGGCCGCGGTCTGGCTGGAGCCGGAGCCGGACGGCGCTGTGGCCGCGCCCGCCGTCTGTGACGTCGCCAGCGCCACTCCCATGCCACCGTGCACGTTCAGAGCGAGCCCAGCACCCCTCGGCGTGGTCCTGACCCGCCCGCCTCGACCCCGGGACCTCGCACGGGCGCCGGCTCCGCGCGCGGCCACGGCGCCCCGCTGCAGGTGCTTGGCCGCGGCGCTGTGCCCGAGCAGCGCCGGCACATGCGGCGCGCGCAGCTCGGGCCCGGTCGTGGCCGCCGAGGCGACCGCCGAAGCGCTCACGAGCGCTCCCACGGCGAGCACTTTCGCTGCCGTCGCCACGCTGCCGGCACTCGCCCCCAGCCAGGCTCCGACCCGTTCGGGGATGCCGGCCAGGAAGGAGGAGATGGTGATGGGCCGCCGCCCGCTGTAGTGGCGGCAGAACGCGTGCACGACGGCGGGGTCGAGCTGCGTTCCCGCCTCCTGCTTGAGGATGCGGATCGCATCCCGGTGCGCCCTCGCCGGCCGGTAGGGGCGCTTGGAGGTGATCGCGTCGAAGGTGTCCGCCACGGCGATGATGCGCGCGCCGAGCGGGATCCTGGCCTCCGACAGGCCGTCGGGGTAGCCGGTGCCGTCCAGCCGCTCGTGGTGGTGGCGCACCATGGCGCTGAGCCCGGGGTCGCGCAGGATGTCGGCCATCAGCGCACCGTCCTGCGGGTGGCGCTTGATGACTTGATACTCCTCGTTGGTGAGCGGTCCGGCCTTGTGCAGGATCTCCGTCGGCGTGTTGATCTTGCCGACGTCGTGGATCGCTGCCGCCGTTCGCACACGTGCGACCTCGTCGGGAGCCAGCCCCATCTGGCGCGCGATCATCCAGGCGTGGCGCGCGACCCGCTGGGAGTGCCCGTGAAGATATGGATCGCGCGACTCGATGCCCTCGACGAGCTGCTCAAGCAGCCGGGCCTGCTCCCTGCTGCTCAAGCCGTCGCGCAAACCGCTCTGCGCCTGGCTCATCGAGCCGACGGTCGCCAGGGCGCTGGCGAGACGTCGCTGCGTGAGCAGGCGGTGCAGGTAGCCCCACATCATCAGATCGCTGAACAGCAGGTCATCGGGGTGGGGCCGGCGCTCCCACAGGCGGCAACCAAGGCTGGAGGCACCCAGCGAGAGCACCATCCCGCCGAGCACCGCCAGCGGCACCGACGAGACCGTTCCCGACGCGCGCAGCCACCACACCGTCGCGACGGGGCCACCCGCGATCAGCAACGTGGCGAGGATCACCTGCGCGAGCTGCGGCAGCGACACGGGCCGAACGGAGATCCTCCGCGCCTGCTCGGGGGCGGTTGCGAGGACGGGCGCCGGTGCAAGTGCGGGCGCGGGCGCGGGTGCGATGGCGGGTGGTGCGGAGGCCTGGACGGGCGCGAGGACGGGCGGGCCGGCGGGCCGAGGGTCAGCGACGGCTCTGCTGCCTGCCCGACGCGTCGCGGTCAGCTGGGCCATCACCGGGGCTCTATGTTCTTCGCGGATCGCACCATGACTGTGAGTGAAATCGGCGGCCGGGCGGTCTGCTGGAGATCCCTGGCTTTGCGTCCCCGTCTCGCGGCGGGTTTGCCCTGTTCGATGACTTGCGGTTGCGTCGGCACGAAGCCGCCCGCGCCATGAGCCAGGGCCCGCGCGATGGACGAATCACCCACGTTCCGGGGCCCCCGCGGGCCCCTCTGGGACGGCCCTCAGGTTTCGATGCTGACGAGTGTGCCGATCGGCGTGTAGGGCCATACCTCGGCTGAGGCCGCCAACGGCAGCTCGACGCAGCCAAGGCTCTGCGGCGTGCCGAACGACGAGCGATCGAAGTTGTGAAGCGCGTCGCCCCCGTTGAAGTAGCTGATCCATTTGATGCCCGGATCTTCGTAGTGCGATCCGTCCGGGTTGGTGCCGCTCATCGTCCCTTCGGGGATGTGCTCGAACACCGGATAGGTTCCGAGCGCCGTTTCGGCCCCGGAGATGCCGGTGTTGGCCGGCGAGGAAAGGACGATGCGGCCGTCGTGCCACAGCGTCATCGTCTCGGGTATTTCCCGGTGCACGTACACGTAGCTGTAGCCGCTCTGGATGCGGGCGCCTGCGAGCGCCCGTAAGAGCAGCGTGTGCCAGACCTGCTGGCCGGCGGCGCCGTCGGCGGTCATGCCGTTTTCATTCTCGAACTTCATCACTGCTCCCTTGGTGATGATGTTCCACTGGCCCGGCGACCACATCGCCTTCAACTGACCGGGCGTGTTGGCAAAGCGCCAGCTGAAGCTGCCCTGGGGCGCGTTCACCGCCGCCTGGGCCTCCGCCGCGGGGGTTCGAGCCACTTCCGTGCCCGCGGGCTGCCAGTCGACGGGCAGATACCCGGCCTGGGCGAGCAGCTGCTGAAGGCGCAGCGTCGAGCCGGGCGGCACCGTGTATTCGAGCTGACCGACGTTGCGCATCGCGCCGCCGGCTGGGCCCGTCACGGCGACCTGCCGGGGCAGCTGGATGTGCAGCCGGGAGCCGAGCGCCAGCCCGAGGCCCGCGGGTGTGAAGAGAAGCGTGTGACTGTCGACCTGCCTCCAGCTGCCGGGGGTGGCGGGAGAGACCTTTGGCAGCGCCGCGCCGAGCGCTTCACCGACCGTCTTTGAGAACGTCAGGTGGATCGCGGTGGCCGGGGCGATCGCTGCTCCCGCCGCGGGGAAGCTGACCATCACAGCAGAGCTCGACGGCGGGAACCAGCTCACGAGCGTCGGTTTGCCGAGGCTCTCCCACGAGCGTGGCGCCGCCGCGATGCGCAGCGCGCCCGTCGCGGGCCGCACACCGAGCGAGACCGATGAGGTTCCGTGCGCCAGGTCGTGGGTCGCGAGCGGCCCAGAGCCGCCGTAGGCGACGGCGCTCACGGGCTCCTGGAAGCTGACGCGAACCGGCGAGCCTTGACCGACCGTTATCCATCGCTGGGTGAGGTGCGCCGCCGGTGCCTTGAGCGTCAGCTGCTCGCTGCGCTCGCTTCCAAGCGCCCAGGAGAGCCAGCCGGGCCGGCGCACCTGCACGTCGACTGTCACGCGCTCCCCCGGTGCGAGCTTCTGCAGCGGCGTCAGCTTCCCCCCTTCCACGGCGAGCGCCACGCGCCGGCCGTCGGGTCCCAGCGCCTGTACGTGTCCGATCGAGCCGCCGAACGGCCCGACCGTTACGCGGGCGAGCGCGACGGGGTCGCCAGCCAGCGCCACACCCGAACCGAGCGCCACGGCGACCGCGAGCGCCACGACCGCCGCGGCCGCGACCAGCGCGACGCCGAGCGCGACCCGCCATCTGGACCAGCCCTCCCTGTCGATTCCTTGCTGAAGCGACGCGGTCGCCATGAACGCAGAATAGGACGCGCGGGCCCGGGGTGGGCCGCCAGGCCGTAGTGTTGAGCGCCAACGGCCAGTGAGGAGGCAGTGCACATGGGTGGCAGCGAGGACCGATCACTGCGCGAGCGGCGCCTGGAGCTGGTGCGCGAGCACATGGAGTCCGAGAACGAACTGCGCTTCGATGCGACGTTGCAGACATTCGATCACCCCCGCTATGAGCTGATCGCCACGGGCGAGGTGTTCGACGGAGCCGAGGAGGTCGCCGGCTACTACAGCGCCTCGCGCGCCGCCTTCCCCGACCAGCGCAACGAGAACGTCCTGCTGCACTACGCCGAGGACGCCGTGATCGCCGAGTTCGACCTGCTGGGCACGCACGAGGGCGAGCTCAAAGGCATCGCTCCCACCGGGCGCAGCTTCAGGTGCCGCATGTGCGCGCTGTTCATCTTCGAGCCCGGCGGCGATCGGATCGTGTGCGAGCGCGTCTACTTCGACCAGGCCACCATCGCGCAGCAGCTGCTCGGCGAGCAGGCGGGGATCAGCGGGTAGCGATCCCTCGCACCTGGGCCTCCGACGAGGCTCAGGAACCTCTCAGCAATCCCGCAGCCCGCTCCCACCCGCCGGCCTCAGTGTGGGCCACGACATTGGCTCAACGGGAGGTTCGACAGCATGGCTCAGGCCGGCAGTGAAGGACGGCAGCTCGAGACGGCGGCGGAGGTGGCGCCATGATCGCCACGGCGCTCGCACCTCACGTCTTCTGGATTCTCAGCCGCGGTGCGGGCATCGCCGCGCTCCTGCTCTCGAGCGCCTCGGTCTGTTTGGGCCTCGTCATGGGCGGGCGCCTGGTCAAACGGCGCGGCCCCGATCTGAGGGCCACACACGAGGCCCTGTCGCTCGCAACGATGGCGGCGCTCGCCGTGCATGGGCTGACACTGCTCGGCGACAGCTATCTGCGTCCCAGCCTTCTGGACATCTCGGTCCCGTTCATCAGCGGCTACAAGGAGCCCTGGATGGCTGTCGGGATCGTCTCGGGCTGGGCGATGACTCTGCTGGGCCTCTCCTACTACCTGCGCGCACGCATCGGCATCGAGCGCTGGCGCGTGCTGCACAGATTCACCGCGCTGGCGTGGGCGGCGGGGATCGCGCATTCGCTGGGCGAGGGCACCGACGCCGGACAGGCGTGGTTCCTGGCGATGACCGCGATCGCGACCGTCCCGGCGCTGGTGCTGCTGGCGAGGCGCACCCGGAAGGCCGGAGCCCCCGCAGCGGCGAGCCTGAGCACATGAGCCCCGGGGTTGTGATCGCCGGCGGCGGCCTTGCCGGTCAGCGCTGCGCCGAGACGCTGCGCCGCTCGGGTTATGAGGGCCGTGTGCGCATGATCTGCGCAGAGCCCCACCGCCCCTACGACCGGCCCGCACTCTCCAAGGAGGCGCTCTCCGGCGGCGAGACCGGCGCGTCGCTGTCCTTCAGGCCGCAGGAGTGGTATGAGCGCCAGGCGGTGGAGCTGACGCTCGGCACACGGGCGCGCACGCTCGATCCGTGCGCGCGGCTGCTCCGGCTCTCCGACGGCGAGCAGGTCCGCTACGAGCATCTGCTCATAGCGACCGGCAGCGCTGCGAGAACGCTGCCGATGCTCAACCGCTACAGCAACGTCTCGGCGCTGCGCACCCTTGAGGACGCGCTGCAGCTTGACGACGTGCTCCGCAGGGGCGGGAGCATCGCGATCATCGGCGCCGGCTTCATCGGCGGAGAGGTCGCCGTCGCAGCGCGCAAGGCGGGCGTCCGCGCCACGATCATCGAGACGGAAGCCGCGCCGCTCGCACGCGTGCTCGGCCGCGATCTGGGCAACTGGTTCGCCGGCGTGCACCGCCTCGAAGGCGTCGATGTGCGTGTGGGCACACACGCCCGGGCCGCTGCCGGGGCGGACAGGATCCGCTCGCTGCTGCTCAGCGACGGCACCTCGCTCGACTGCGACCATGTGCTCGTCGGCGTCGGCGTGCGCCCCGCTCTGGACTGGCTCGAGGGAAGTGGCCTTGAGGTGAACGGGGTACGCACCGACGTGGACGGCAGAGCCAGCGCCCCCGGCGTCTTCGCCGCGGGGGATGCGGCGGCCACCTGGGATCCTCTCCTGGCCCGCCACGTCGTGGGCAATCACTGGGAGGCCGCGGCACGCCAGGGCGCGCGCGCGGCCAAGTCGATGCTCGGGCTGGACCCGGGCGCGCCGGCGCCGACGAGCTTCTGGACGGACCTCTACGGCACTCGCGTGCAGTACATCGGGCACGCCGCCATCGCCGATGAGACGCGCCTCGACGGCGACCCCTCCGCCCGCGACTTCACGGCCACGTTCCTGCGCCGCGGAGCGCCCGTTGGCGGCCTGCTGGTTGGCCGCCCACAACAACTCCCGGCACTCCGCGCACTGCTCACCAACACCTCAGAAAGGATGGCGGCATGAACTACACAGCGCACATCGACGCGAGCGCGTGCTCAGCACACGGAGACTGCGAAGCGATGGCACCGGAGGTGTTCCGCATCGACGACGTCGCCGTCGTGATCGGAACCGCCCCCGGCGAGCTGATCCTCGAAGCCGCACGCGCATGCCCCAGCTCGGCGATCCGCGTGACCGACGCGACCAGCGGCGAGCAGATCTTCCCCTGAGGCACCCCCTCACGCTCTCAGCCGCCTCTCAGCTGAAGCCCAAACTCCGCTCAAGCGGCGCCGCGATGGTGATCAGACACCGCGACCGATTGGACACCCATGCCCTCCAAGCCCGTCTCACATGACATGCCCAAGAACCTGACACCCGAGCAGCTCGATGCGCGTGCGCTCGCGCGCAAACGGCGCGCGGCCATGCGCCGGCGAACGCGCCGGATCAGGCAGACCGTCGCGCTCAGCGCGACGACCCTGTTCCTCGGATCATCGACGCTGATCGGCGTGCAGCTGGCCTCCGGTCACGACCCTGCGCTCGTCGCCGATGCGAAAAAGCAGGCCACCAGCACCGCCGCCAAGACGCTGCTCGCCAGCACCAACACCGGGGCCGCCAAGACGGCGTCGAGCAGTGGCGAGGACACGAAAGCCGCCAAGGCCACCAAGAGCACGGCCGCCAAGAAGTCCGCCGCTGCCACGCAGAGCTCGGGCACCTCCGCGGAAGCCGCATCCGGCAAAGAAGCCGCCACCACCTCCACGCTCACCACGGGCTCGGAATCGACCAAAGCCGGCGAAGCCGCGACTAGCAGCGAATCCTCCTCGGGTTCCGAAGCGAGCAGCACAAGCGCCAGCTCGGTGACCACGTCGCAGTCCTAGGGAGCCGGCGCGCCGGCGTCGCGTGGCCGAGCAGCGGCCTCAGGCGACCGTGTTGATCTCCACGTCTTCTTCGCTGGTCATGGTGGTCGAGATGAGGCTCAGCCCGGCCTGCGCGTAGGCCGAGTTGGAGAAGGAGGCTTCGAGAATGTCCTTGGAGCCGCCGGCGAAGGCTTCCGGTGCCTGTTTGCCATTCGTCGCCGAGAATTTCAGGGTTGTGGTTTTCAGCATTTTGTCGGCGGTGAGCGGCAGTATCACAGAGCCGCGGACCGACCCGGACGTCTGCCCGAAACTGCCACACAGGAATTCCGCGACCGGCCCGGACGCCGCCGCATACAGATCGACGCCGACTTTGTTGGCCGCGGCAGTTGCGCCCAACGTGTCGATGCCGAGCACGCCGTCAAGGGTGCGTAGCCTGATTTCTCCCGAGGCCGCGCCGCTGCTCGTGCACGTCTCTCCGGTGGTTAGTTTGCAGCCGGTGAGCGTGACCGCCACGTCGGCCAGTGTGCGCGCGCTCGCATATTCGCCCGTCGCGGTCTCGCCGGTGCATTCCAGCTTCACGCCGCCCACCGTCGCCAGATATGTCTTCGTCGGCGGTTTGGCGGCGAGGGTGAAGTGGCTGCTTAGCACGCCCGGCTCCCATTCGTAATGTCCGCTGCTGCTCGGGCTCGTGACCGTGCAGGTCGCCGTCGTGAAGGCGCCGTGGTACACGGCTTTGCGGTTGACGGTTTCGGGCGAGACTTTCACGCAGCGCCCGAATTCCGGAGGCGAGGCGACGATGTCGGTCGTGCACGAGCTGGTCGTCTGCAGCCCCACGTTGCTGATGGCGGTGCGCGTCGTGACCACCGGCCCGAACCGTGCCGTGTCGATCGGCACGACCCCGCTCGGATCGCTTGCCAGACCGGAGTAGCCGTCCGCAGCGGTGACGGTCGCCGTCACGCCCGATTCGCCTGCCGCCGCGCTGGCCGGGCAGCTGATTTCGAGGCTGGGCGGCGTCGCGTCGACCTGGACCGTCAGGCAGCCCTGCGCCGAGACGTTGCCGGCGTTGTCGGCAACGGTCCCGCACGCTTCGTGGGATCCGCTGGTGCCGAAGGTCTGCGAAGCGCTGAGAGTCGACGGGTTGACGCCGCTGGCGGCACTGCCGTCGGAGAGCGCCGGGTCGCCGTTGGCGCTGAAGCTCACCGTGACGCTGTTCTTGTACCAGCCGCCTTTGCCGGCGTAGTCAGGGGCGCGTGAGGCACTCGCCGTCGGAGCGCCGGGCGGAGTCTCATCGACCACGACGGGGGCCGATTCAGGCGAGTATTCGCTCGGCAGATCGACCGAGGGGTCGGACGTCTCGACGCGGTAGACCCATGTGCCTTCCCCCTCGGGGGGTTCTGAGAACTGGTAGCTCAGCGCATTGATCCCGCTGACGAGGGTGCTCCATGTCTGGGTGGCGGCGTTGTGGCCCTGCAGCGTGTAGCTCAGGCCGAAGTAGCGCAGCGGGTTGGGGCCGCTCCAGCCGAGCTTGAAGATCCCCGTCCTGTTCGGGCTGGAGCCGTGAATCAGCGCGGGTGCGCCCGGCGTGGGGGATTCGACCACGGTCGTGCACGACTTCGTCTTTTCCAGGCCCACGTTGGAGACCGCGGTGGCGGTGGTCGTCTGGGGCCCGACGCTGCTCGTGTCGATTGGCACCGTCCCGCTCGGGTCGCTCGCGAGGCCGGAGTACCGGTCGGTGGCCGTGACCGTCGCCTGCGCCGACTGGCCGGCAAGGACCGTTTCCGGGCACGAGACTTCCAGTTCCGGCGGCGTCGCTTCGACCTGCACCGGGCGGCAGCCCTGTTCGGAGACGTTGCCGGCATAGTCGCTGACCGTTCCGCAGCCCTCGAAGAAGCCGGTCGTGCTGAACGTCTGCGACGCCGGGATCGACGCAGGGTTGACGCCGCTGCCCGGACTGCCGTCGGACAGCGTGCGGTCGCCGTTTGACGCGAAGCTCACGGTGACGCTGTCCTTGTACCAGCCGCCGTTGCCCGCGTAGTCCGGCGCTCGCGACGCGGTCGCCACGGGCGGGTAGGGAGCGGTCTTGTCGACCACGACGGGCGTGGAGGCGGGCGAGTATTCGGTCACCCTGTCGTTGACGGAGTCGGCGGCCTGGACGCGGTAAACCCATGTGCCTTCTTCCTCGGCGGGGTTGGAGAACTGGTAGCTCAGCGCTTCGATGCTGCCGGGCACGGTCGTCCATGTCTGGGTGGCGGCGTTGTGAGCCTGCAGCGTGTAGCTCAGGCCGGGGTATTGCAGCGGGCTCGCACCGGTCCAGCCGAGCGTGAACAGCCCACTGGCATTCGGGTTTTCTCCGGCCGTCAACACGGGCGCGCCCGGAGCCGGGTATACGACTTCGGTCGTGCACGAGCTGGTCGTCTGCAGACCGACATTTGAGACGGCCGTGCGGGTGACCGTGTGGGGGCCCGTCTGGCTCGTATCGATCGGAACGCTACCGCTCGGGTCGCTTTCGAGGCCCGAGTAGGCGTCGGAGGCCGTGACGTTCGCCGTCACGCCGGCTTCGCCCAGCACGGCTGTGGCAGGGCACGTGATTTCGAGGCTGGGGGGAGTCGCGTCCACCTGCACCGTCAGACATCCCTTGGCCGAGACGTTGCCGGCGTAGTCGGCGACTTCCCCGCACGCTTCGTGGGATCCGCTGGTGTCGAAGGGCTGCGACGTGCTGAGCGTGGAGGGGTTGACGCCGCTGCCGGGACTGCCGTCGGAGAGCGCCGGGTCGCCGTTGGCGCTGAAGTTCACCGTGACGCTGTTCTTGTACCAGCCTCCTTTGCCGGCATAGTCAGGCGCGCGCGACGCACTCGCCGTGGGTGTATTCGGAGAGGTCTTGTCGACCTTGATCGGCGCCGATTCTTCGGAGTAGCCGCTTTCGCCGGTTTCGTTGCTCTCCTTCACTCGATAGGTCCAGGTGCCTTCTTCCTCGGCATTGCCCGGCGCGAAGGTGTATTCGCGCGTCGACAGCCCCGTTGCGATGGTGCTCCAGCCACCGTGTGCGTTCTGGTGCTGGAGGGTGAACCTCGCGCGCAGCGTCGGCGAGGGCTTCCAGCGCAGCGTGAACTGGCCCTGGTTGGGGCTCGTGCCCTGCGAAATGTGCGGCGGCTGGGGCGGCCCCGACGGAGCCGGGATCTCGACCGGCATCAGGGCGCCGAGGCTCTTCTGCAGGCCGGTCGTCAGCCCCTTTTCGGCGCTCTTGCTGCCCGTGCCGTACCAGACGACCTTGCTGTCGTCCTGCAGCAGCTCGGCTTCATCGCCGTTGGCGATTGGTTCAGGCGTCGATGTGATCGCATCCCATGTGCCTTCGGCGACCAGCGGGATCGACGCGTTCAGCAGGACCGGTTCGTCTTCGGGTTCCCCGTCCCAACCCCACAGCTGGTAGATCGTGTCCGAGGAGTTCGCGGTGCTGGTGAGCACGAGGTATTCGCCCGCTGCGTTCCTGCGGATCTGGCGGATGCTCAGGCCGCCCAGGTTCCACTCAAGCGGAGCGCCGAACGTTGCCTGGGTGCTCCCCGGGTTGCCGTTGAACAACGATGAGAAGTTCGTGACGGGAATGACCAGGGCGAGGTCGCGGGTGCACGTGTTGTCGGTTTCCTGTTCGGTCGTGCAGTCGGGCTCCTCCGGCGCGCGGAAGCTCAGGTACGCTTCGGTGCCCGAGCCGGGCAGGAAGTCCAGACCCTGGATCTTGAAGCCGCGGACGCTCTCGCCCGCCTGACCGGGCGCCGCCGACTTTGCCAGCCCGAGCGGTTCGCCGTTGGCTTTGTCCCATTCGACCATGTCCTGCTTCAGCCCGAGATAGCTGCCCAGGTAGGTCAGTTCGGTGCTCGCTCCCGAGCCGGTGATCGTGGCGGCGAACATGGTGTCGTGCGACGGCTCGACTTCGCCGCCGTTGGTGTTGTCCATGCTGCCGACGACGTAGAGCGTGTTGCCCGCTCGCGCCATCGAGTGGATGTTCGCTTCCGTCGCGCCGTAGGGAAGCTCGCCGTCGAAGTTGAAGGACTTGACCGGCGCTCCCGAGGTCCGATCGCGATACAGGTTCAGGGTGTTCGATCCGTCCCCGGCGACGATCATGTACCCGCCGCCCACTTCGATCGAGCTGCCCGCGTCGGCGGCCCCCGAGTAGTAGCGGTCGCTGGGGCTGCCCTCGTATTCGGAGACGCCGTAGGTGATCTGGGTGCTGGTGAACACCCCGTCGGGCGCTTCGACGGTGAGGGTGAGCTTCGAGGTGCCGACCGCGGCGGGTGTCACCGTCAGGGTACGTTCGCCGCCGCTCCCCGAGACGGTGATCCCGCTGACCGGGGCCACCGTTTCCTTGGAGGACTGGACCGTCACGGTGAGTTCACTCGCTTTGTAGGCGGAATCCCCGACGGTGATGGGCAGCGTCGGGTTCGTGGGATCCTCGAGCGCCGCCGGAAGCGCGGTTTCCGCCGCCGAGATCGTCGGCGCCGGTGGCGGGGTCCCGCCCGAGCCGATCGTGGTCCCGGGCGCGAAGGCGACGCCGCGGAAGGCCTCGTTGGCGGGAGCTTTCGCGATTTCCACCGGGACCCCGCTGAGCGTGCCGTTCACGCCGCTGACGTCGGAGATCCTGTAGAGAGTCCCGGTGACCCCTTTAGAGCCGCTGCTCGTCGCGTAGATCGTGACGGCGCCGCCAACGTCGTTGGCCGTGATCCCGGTCAGTTCGGCGGGCACTTCGACCGCTCCGTGTTCGACCCATTTCCCGCCGCTGAGGCCATACTTGACGACCTTGCTGCGTTTGTTGTCCGCGACGTAGAGCGTGTCGGGCGTCGAGCCCAGTCCGAGTGTCAGCAGGCTGAAGCCGTAGGGCTCTTCGGGGGCCATGCCCGCTTCGAAGGGCAGGTTGGTGATCGTCTGTCCTTTAGTCGTGGGCTGCCCGCTTCCGACTTTGGCGATCGATGTATCGGGGGCTTTGGTCGGGTCCGCGGAGGTGTAGAGCTGGCCGTCGACCGCCTCCACCGCGCGGATGTTCGTGTCGGCTTCGTCGAGCTGTGTCCCGGTGCTCGTGCCGGCCTGCGTGACTTCCGCCTCGACGATCCCGCCGCTTGATTTGGTGCCGTTGCCGCCCACCCAGACCTTCTTGCATTCGCTCGAGGTGGCACCGCGAGTGTTGCCTTCGCTGGCGAAGTTCGTCAGGGCTGTCGTCGTGTTGATTTCCCCGCTTTCGTTGATCAGTCCGACCACGCGCGGGGTTTTGGTGTCTTTGGTTTCGGTGATTTCTTCGGTGCCGGCGGAGGTGTCGTAGCCTGCCACCACCAGGCATCTCCCGTTTTCCGAGAGCGTCAACTCTCCGTCGGAGGTGGCTTTGCCGCTGTCCAGCAGGGGCTTCTCGGGTTCGTGCAGTTTTTCGTGTTTGGAGTTTTCATAGACCGGCCCTTCGTAGGCGGCCGTCGGGAGCGCGAGTGCCGTGACGAGTCCGCCGGCCGGCTGGAACTCGTTGAGGTAGACGGGCGTGGCCGAGTTCGTGAGCGATTCAACGCCGCCGCTGCCGTCGCGCTCGACCACGACGTCGCCGGGCGTCAGGCCCGTTGCGAGGGCCTGCGCGGCACAGAGGAGCAGGACCGCGACGATCGCGCTCATCACCAGCAGCGCACGTGTAGAGCGTCTGCCTGGCTGCACAGAGTGGCCCGCCATTTGCCGTCCCCCCTTGTCTATGGATGCGGCCCGCCGATGGGGACCGCCGCGCAGAGGCTACAGGATCCGCATCGGCCGATGAAGAAAATACGAAGAAATCCGCAACGGCCCGCGCCGGCTCCCGCCCATAGGCGGAGGTGGCTCAGGCGCGAACCCCTGGGCGGCCAGTTCGCGGCGGGTTGCTGCTGTGCTGAGCGGCGGTGCTCGTGACGGCATGGTCGATGTTCACGCCTGCCTCCCGCTGCACTTCGAGAAACGCCTTGACGACGCTGGGGTCGAACTGCCCTCCGGCACCCGCCGCGATCTCGGCCACTGCGCGCTCGATGCTCCAGGCACGCTTGTACGGGCGGTCGTTGATCAGTGCGTCATAGACGTCCGCCACGGCGACGATCCGTCCGGGGAGCGGGATGAGCTCGCCGGCCAGCCCGTGCGGATACCCTGCGCCGTCCCAGCGCTCGTGGTGGCTCTCGGCGATCACCGTGGCCATCTGAAGCACCGGGGAGCCGCTGCCGTCGAGCAGGCGCGCGCCAAGCTCGGCATGCGTCTTCATCGTCTCGTACTCCTGGGGGGTCAGCTTCCCGGGCTTCAGCAGAATGCTGTCCGGGATGCCGATCTTGCCGACATCGTGCAGCGGCGCAGCCTCGCGGAGGATTGCGACCTGCTGCTCGCCGAGGCACAGGTGCGCGCCGATCTGCGCCGACATCTGGCCGACCCGGGCGGTGTGGTGGAACGTGTCGCCGTCGCGATACTCCGACGCCAGCGCCATGCGCTGCAGCGCTTTGGTGCGGGAGTCCTCGAGCTCGTGCGTTCGCTGCGCGACTTCGCTCTCGAGCAGCTGCGCGTGATTGGCAAGCTGCTCCTCAGCTTCGTGCAGGGTCGTCACGTCGCGCGCGACTGCGTGGACGACCCCTCCGATCTCTGCGCTGTGCCCGCTCCATTCCAACCAGCGGTAGCTGCCGTCGGCCGCACGGTAGCGATTGCGAAAGCCGACGGCGTCGCGAGCACCGCCGACCACGGCCTGGTGCTCCACGGTGGTGGCGGCCAGGTCCGCGGGGTGGACGAACTCGGTAAAGGGCCGCGAGCACATCGTCTCGGCCGAGTGCCCGAGCGTGCGCTCCCAGGCCCTGTTCACCCTCGTGAACCGACCGTTGGTATCCGCCGTGGCAAGCAGGTCGATCGACTCCTCAAATGAGCGCGCGATGTCCGCTTCCAGGCTGCGCCGGCGATCCACGAAGCGGCCCGGCAGGATGCCCAGCAACAAGAGCACCGTCGCCCAGCAGACGTTGCCGAGCGAGCTCATATCCCAGACTCCGGTGACCGAGTGCCCGGCGGCGATCAGCACGATCCCCGCTGCCGCTCCAGCCAGTCCGCCGAGCAGGCCGAAGCGGAGCGCCAGGACCGCGATGGGCAGGACATACAGCACTTCCAGGGCGTCAGCCGGGTTGCTGTCCTGCGACTGCAGAGCGTAGAACCCACCAAACAGCGCGGCCGCGCACAGGATCGTCCGCGGCGTATCGAGCGCGAGCGTCGCGGGTCGCCGGCGGTGGTCCAGCAGGCGCAAACGGGCGGGCATCCGTCTTCATCGGTCTCGCACGCGCGGGCATGAGAGCTGCCGAGATCCCTGACAGATATTCGAAACTTCCGAACCTGCGCAGCCAGCGGGATTAGCAGCGCCCGGCGGAGCGTCAGCAGCCGTCGACGCCGCAGTGCTCGCCCGCGGCGCCGCTCGCCACCGGCCGTCGCGACTCCCAGCCGCGGCGCAACAGCTCCAGCAGGTGCTCGGGCGACTGCGCGCCTGCTGCGCCGAAGGAGCGGTCGACCACGAAGAACGGAACGGCGCTGATGCCCAGCCGACTGGCCGTGTACTCGTCCGTGCGGACCTCCTCTGCGTATGCGTCGCCGGCGAGCAGCTCCTGCACCGCCTGCTCGGGGAGCCCGACCTCGAGCGCCAGGCGCCTGAGCGTAGCGTGATCGGAGATGAGCTCGCCCTCGACGAGGTAGGCGCGCATGAGCCGCTCCTTCATCGCATCCTGGCGGCCGTGGGCGAGCGCCAGATGGACCAGCCGGTGCCCGTCGAAGGTATTGCCGCTGCGCGCGCGCTCGAAGTGGAACTCGAGCCCGTCCTGCGCGGCCACGTCGGTCATCTGTGCGAGCATCGCAAGCGCCTGCTCACGCGTGGTGGCGTACTTGCGCGCCAAGCCGGCGGCGTTATCGCCCTCGCGCTCTGCGGGCGCCTGCGGGTCAAGCTCGAAGCTGTGCCATCGCACGGCGACCTCGCCGCGATGCTCGAAGCTCTCCAGCGCCGCCTCCAGACGCCTCTTGCCCACGTAGCACCAGGGACAGGCGATGTCCGACCAGATGTCTACGTCCACGTGCCCTCCCTTTATCGGCGGCTCCTCTCGGCACACTGACGATACCGCCCTGCGTGCGAAAACCGCTCTGGAATGCACGATCCAGGCATGACACGGCAGCAGCGGACCCAGTGGCGCCGCTCACGCGCGCCTGCGGGTAAGGTTGCGTCGCATGAGCCGGCCCGTCACCGGAAGCGGCACCAAGGAGGACCCCTGGGTCCTGAGCACGCCGCCGGGCCAGTCGCAGTACCTGGCCTACCGCGACACCGAGTCCGACCCCCCAGCACTCGTCTGTGTCGTGGGCAAGACCACGCTCGGCTATCAGCTGCGCGCCATCGAGGACCTGCAGGCGATGCTCAGCGCGCACGGCGACTGGATGGAGCTCGGCAGCGCCGACGAGCAGAAGCCCGCGGCGAAGGGGACCGTGGAGGCCTGGGCGCGCTCGTCTCAGAACCCGGTGGGCGGCTGGTACGGCGTCAAGAAGGGCCTGCGCGGCCGCTTCGCCAACTACATGCCGCCGGTGCTCGAGCATCTCGGGCTCGCCGAGCTGGAGCACAACCCGCGCAAGAACCGCATGCGCGCGCGTTGAGGGCCTGGCAGCGACCGCGCAGGTGAAGGCAGCGGGCGCGGGCGAGCAGGGAGAGCAGGGAGAGCAGGATGGCTCCGCCCTACGCTCTGGCATCGCTCCCGGGCGAGGTGGCGGCGCTGCGAGGGTCGATCAGGATCTTTGCGTGCGTCTCGGGGTTTGCCAGCAGTGCGAACGCCGCCTTGACGCCACCGAGACCGACCGTCCCGGTGATGAGCGGGCTGGGATCGACCTTGCCCTCGGCGAGCATGTGCAGGGTGTCGCGGAACTCCAGCGGCGTGTAACCGATCACGAAGCGCAGATCGATCTCCTTGTTTATCGCCATCGCGGGCGTGATCCGGTCCACGCCGACGCATACGCCCACGACCACGACGCGCGAGAACAGCGGCGCGCCGTCGATGATGCTGTCGATCATGCCGGGCACGCCGACGCACTCGAAGATGACCGGGTGCCTGGGCGCGGCGCCCAGCGCTTCCCCCAGACGCCACGCGTGCCACCACCCGATCGGCAGGCGCCGCAGTTTCTCGGTCGTGCCCACCGCCAGCTCCAGGGCGGAGGGAATATCGGGGACGCCTCCGCGGCGCGAAACCGCGGTGTAGGGAGAGTCCTGCGCGGGGTCGAGGACCACGTCCGCGCCACACCTGGCGGCCAGCGCTCGGCGCGAGGGCGAATAGTCGCTTGCGACGACACTCTGCACGCCCTTGGCCTTCAGCAGCAGGATGACCGCCAGCCCGATCGGCCCGCAGCCGATGACGATCGCCACGGTACGCCTGCCCACCTCGCCGCGGCGCACGGCGTGCCAGGCCACGGCCATCGGCTCGGTGAGCGCCGCGACATCAACCGCCAGCCCGTTGGGCACAGCCATCATCAGCGACTCCTCGACGAGCGTCTGCTCGGCATAGGCGCCGGGAGCGTACGGGGAGAGACCCGTCGCATCGACTCCCTGCGAGCCGCGAAGCAGCGGCAGCGCGACGACCGGCGCTCCGACCGGCGAGTCCCTCCGGCAGCCCGTGCCGTGTTCGGCGACCTCCCCGCAGAACTCGTGGCCGAAGACGAGCGCGTCCTGCGAGCGTGCCAGGCGGTCATATCCCGCGCGTGATGCCATGTCGGCCCAGGCGTCGATGCCATGGCGGGCATGCAGATCCGATCCGCAGATGCCGCAGCGCAGCACGTTGATTCGCACCTGCCCGCGCCCGGGCACGGGGTCCGGCCGCTCCTCGACCTCGAGCTGCGCCTCGCGACAGACGACGGCCCTCATCGCCCGCGCCGGCCTGTGCTCGCTCGCAGCGCCGCGACGCGGGCGCGCCGAGCAGCACAGCCCCGGATCATGGGCGCGTCGTGGATCGGGGCCGTCGCATGCGCGTAATCGTAGGGCCAGCGCGGGAGCGCCGGGAGCTCGCAGCCTGGGACCAACGCGTCCCGCTGCGCGGCTACACTCAAAGCACCTGTTCGCCGGGCCTCTATCGGCCGCTCTCCTCCCTCCGCACAGGAATACGCCCGAGAGCGCCGGACAGGAAGCGAACAGATGAGCCTGGATGATCGGGAGGAGTTCTGGTTTGCGCGCCTGCAGGATGTGGGGCGCTCGCTCGTCACCGAGCTCGATGTGGACGTCGTGCTGGATCGTGTGCTGGCGACCGCCCGGGAGGTCACGGGGGCGCGGTATGCCGCGGTCGGGGTGCTCAACAGCGAGCGCACCAAGCTGTCGCGGTTCCTGACCGCGGGCGTGGATGAGCAGGTGCATCTCGCGATCGGCGATCTGCCGACAGGCCGTGGGGTTCTCGGCTTCCTGATCGAGCACCCCGAACCGCTGCGCCTCGCCGACGTGGGGCGCCACGCGCGCAGCTACGGATTCCCGGCCGCCCACCCGCAGATGAGAAGCTTCCTGGGTACCCCGATCGTGATTCACGGCGAGGTCTGGGGCAATCTCTATCTGACCGAGAAGCAGCACAGCGCGGAGTTCTCCGAGCAGGACGTGCGCGCGGCGGTGATCCTCTCCGACTGGGCGGCCGTCGCGATTCACAACGCCAGGCTCTATGAGGCCAGCGAGCTTCGCCGCCGGGAGGCAGAGAAGGCTGTGCGCAGCCTCGAGGTGACGCGCGACGTGGCGGTCGCGATCGGTAGCGAGATCGCGCTCGAGCACGTGCTCGAGCTGATCGCCAAGCGCGGCCGAGCACTCGTCGGCGCCAGGAGCCTGGTGATCATGCTGCGCGAGGGCGAGGATCTGGTGGTTCACGCGAGCGCCGGTCACGCCGAGGACCAGCGCGGCGCGCGTCTGCCGATCGCCGGCTCCACCTCGGGACAGGTGCTCGAAGGCGGGCGTGCCGAGCGCGTGCCCGACGTCGATGCGCGGCTGCGGATCGCCCCAAGCAGCTTCGGGGTCGCGGGTGCGCATACCGCGCTGCTCGTGCCGATGCTCTATCGCGGACAGGCACTGGGTCTGCTGGCCGCGTTCGATCGCGGCGCCGACGGCGAGATGTTCAGCGAGGATGACGAGCAGCTGCTGCGCTCCTTCGCCGCGAGCGCCGCCACCGCTGTGGCCCTGGCGCAGAGCGTGCTCGCGGACCGGCTGCGCAGCACCTTCTCAGCGGCGGATGCCGAGCGCAAGCGCTGGGCGCGCGAGCTTCACGACGAGACGCTCCAGGGGCTCGCCGGTCTGCGGGTGCTGCTCTCGGCGGCCCTGCGAGGAGACGATCTCCCACATGCGCGCGCAGCGATGCGCGACGCCGTGCAGCGCATCGAGGTGGAGGTGGACAACCTTCGCTCGATCATCACCGACCTGCGCCCAGCGGCACTGGACGAGCTCGGGCTGCGAGCGGCGATCGAGGCGCTGCTCGACCGCCACCAGGAACAGAGCGGACTGAAGATCGAACACGACCTGACGATCGCGAGCCGCACCGCAGAAGCGGGCCGCCTCGATGGCGAGCTCGAGACCGCCGTCTACCGAATCGTCCAGGAGGCGCTCACCAACGTGCTCAAGCACGCCAACGCGGAGCGGGTGCGCGTGGCGATCCGCGAGCGCGACGGCGAGCTGCTGATCGAGGTACAGGACGACGGCGGCGGATTCGACATCGGCGCCGTCGCTCACGGCTTCGGGCTCACCGGCATCAAGGAGCGGGTCAGCCTAACCGGGGGCGAGCTGAGCATCGACTCCGGCGAGGGCGGAACGCTGCTCTCGATCCGGCTGCCGGCCCTGCGCAGCGGCAGAGCTGACGTTGCCGATCGCCACGCCGATTCGCACGAGTCGCGTCAGGCCGTCTAGCGGCGGCTCAACCGCTGGCGCGGCGGCGGGCGTCCAGCCGTGCGGCAACACGCGGGCTGAGGAACTGGTCACCGCGCGTTGCTGCACGAATCGCCTGCGCAAGCTCCGCGTCGGCCAGCTCCTTGGACACGAAGCCGGCCACCCCCACGTCCAGCGCGTGCCGGGCGAACGCCGGATCGTCCTGCATGCTCATACCCACGATCCTCGTCGCCGGGGCACGCTCGCGCAGCCCGGCGATCGAGGCGAGAGCGGTGGACCCGTTGTGCATTCCCAGGTCGAGCACGAGCACAAGCGGGCGGTGCAGGCGCACCTCGTGCTCGACAGCCTCGAGGCTGTCGGCTTCGCCCACAACCTCGATGTCCTGCTCGCCGTCCAGCAGCCCGCGCAGACTGCGGCGCATCAGCGCATGGTCATCGGCCAGCACGACCCTGATCGGCAGGGAAGCCCGCGGGTGAAGATCCGCGTCGCCGAGAGGCGGCGCCAGATGCAGATGCTTGGCCATCCCATGCAAGCTAGGACCAGCAACGGCGCCCGCCATCCGTTTAAAGCATCAGGCTATGGCGTGGCAAAGCCCTGTCGAGGCGCAAGCTTGCGCGAGCAGCCTCAGCGTCTTGCGTGCCGCGGCCGCGGCAAGCGCACGACCGCGGACGTCGTGCGGGTCACGCGCGCGCCCCCGCTCCCCGGCGCGTAGAGGAAGGAACCGCTCAGGTGCAGGGTGTGCCCGGCCTTCAGCGCCGCCAGCGCCTTCCTGCTCGGCTGCAGCGTGACTTTGAAGGTTCCCGCGCTCACCGTTCGCCTGCCGCTCGCGAAGGCGACGGTCGCGTGAACGCAGCGCCGTGCGTGCCTGATCAGCCCGGCCTTGCACCTGCGGCGGGACGTAACCGTCGCCGCATGCGGCCCGCCGCCGACCGCGTCGGCGAAGCCCACATCGGCGTTTGCGAACACGAAGCTCCAGCTGAGCGTGCCGGGCTCCAGCGCCACGAGCGTGAACGTGACCGCGCCGGTCTTGCCGTTGATGCTCACGCCCTTGCCGAGCGCCAGCCCGGCGCTCGGGGGCTTGATGGGGGCGACGGCCGGAACCGCGAGCGCGGCGCTGGTCGCGGTTCCCGCGGCACCGGCGGTCTCGCTGCGCTCGCATACGTCGCCGCCGAATTCGCTTTCTATGACCGCGTCGGCACACACGCGGATGTCCGCGATCGGCGCGCCCGTGTCGGCTCCAGTCACCCGGCCGCTGATACGCCCGCCCAGCTGCAGTGCGGCGTTGATGCCTGGATAGCGATGTTCGACCGCGACGACGAGCTTATCGGCGCTGGCGAGGCTCGGCTCGTCGTTGTAGATGTCGTACAGGTATTCGGTTTCCTTCGGGGCGTAGAAGATCACCGCGTAGCTTCCGGTCGAGACGCCCGTGATCGTGTATTCACCGGCGCGGTTGGTTTCCGCGCAGCTGAAGAGCAGGTACGAAGTGGGCACCGTGATGGCGCAAGCCTGAGCCGCGGCGAGCGGGGTGCCAGAGCCTGCCGCCACGACCTTGCCGCTGATCTGCGCGCCCTGCAGCAGTTCCCCGTTGATGCCCCCCGTGCCGACGTTCTTTTTGACCGCGACGGGGTCCGGCGTTTCGGAGATTTCCTTGTCTTTGTAGAACTGCGATGCGTAGTTCGAATGGTCGTAGAACGACACGGTGTCGGTCAGGAACGTGACTTCGTAGGACGTTTCTTCCAGCCCTTCGATCCGGTATTCCCCATTCGCCGAGGTGACGGTGCACCGGGAAGACTCTTCTTCACTCTGCGCGCAAACAATGACCTTTGCGATCGGCGAGCCGCCTTCCTTGGCGACGACCGTTCCGTAGATGTAGCCGCCCGTTTCAAGGGCCGCGTTGATGCCCTTTGCTTCGGATCCTGCTTCCACCTGCACTTCTTCAGCTTCGAAATACGCCGCCCTGTCGTTGTAGTACTGCGGGAGGTAGGGGGATTGCTTGGGTGGTGTTGGCTGTTCGGACTCCGAGCCGAAGAGCCCTGCGAGTTCGTCCTGCGCGGGGATCGGGCTGAAGCTCACCGTGTACTTCCCGCTGGCGAGGTTGGTGATCGTGTACCTGCCGTTGGAGTCCGTGATCGCGCACTGATCGCTCGCGCACACTTCGGCTCCATCCAGCGGGCCCCCTCCGGACACCGTGACCGTGCCCTCGATCTCGCCTCCTTCGGTCAGCGCGGCGTTCACGCCCGACACGCTCGCCCCACCGGCCACCTGGACCGGCGCGGCTTCGGTGGACTTCGCCTTGCCGCTGTAGTACTGCGGTGCGTAGTTGTATCCGGTTTCGAAGGTTTCGAAGCTGACGGTGTAGGAGTCGGCCGGCAGCCCGCTCGCCGCGTATTCGCCGGAGGAGCCCGTGTACACGCAGTTGCTGAAGTGCACAACAGCGCCGGAGACGCAGACCTCAATTCCCCTCAGCGGAACTCCGGTGGCCGCGGCGGTGACCCTGCCCGAGATGCGGCCTCCGCGCTGCAGGCGGGCGTTGATGCCACCTGTGACCGCGCCCGCCGTCGCCGCGACGGGGTCCCCTTTCCCGGAGACGGGCTTTTCATTGAATGCCTGGGAGAGGTATTCGGTGGAATCGGCCTCGAACGAGACTTCGTAGGCCGCCGTTGGCAGTCCGCCGAGGCTGTATTCCCCGCCGTCGTTGCGCGCGGTGACGGCGCAGGACAGCGCGCTGCCCGCATCTGCGTCCTGGACGGTGTAGCTGGCCCCCGCCTGACCCGAGATCGGCACGCCGTTGCGCAGCCAGGCGAAGGAGAAGGTGCTTGGACTGCCAGACCACGCGCCCGTCGAGCACGTCAGAACCTGGCCGGGCGTGGGCGAACCCGCCAGCGTCGGAGGCGCCGTGTTGACCGCGGTTGGCGCCGCCTGCGGTTCTTCACCGGCGATCAGCATGAGCGCCGGCGCGCCGGGCGCCGCCGCGGCGAGGCCGGCGGCGAGGAGAAGCAGTGCAAGAGCAAGCCGGAGGGCCCGTGCATCTCTCATATGCGAACACTAACCACAACGGGGCACCTTATGCCAGGCTCAAGAGCACGGTCTGGCGGGCGGGAGGCCCTTCGCGCCGAGAGATCGTGAGCCCGCTCCCACGGACGAGCGGATATCATGCGCACGCTGTTGAAGAAGATCGTTTCGCTCTGGCGAGCTCAGCAGGTGGGGCGCTGTGACTTGGAGATCTTGCTTGATTGCAACCCTCGTGGGTGTCGGGGCCTTGATCGGCGCCGGCAGCGCGGTGGCGGAAACGAGCACGATCGGCGAGCTGGCGCTGACGCCAAACGGCGGACTGGCCGACACCACGGGCCAGAACATCCCCGTCTTCCAGGGAGCCGCCAGCGCCAACTACGTGCTCAGCTCGCCGCGCAGCGGGACGATCACCTCGTGGAGCTTCCTGAGCGGCGGGATCGAGACGGGTAAGCAGTTCGTACTCAGGGTGCTCGCACCGGCGGGCGCCGCCGGCACCGATTGGCAGGCGGTGAGCACGAGCAGCCCCGTTGCCGTGACGAGCACCACCGGCGCCGATGAAGTCAATGGCCCTTTCGCCGCGAACCTTCCCATCGCAGCGGGAGACCGGATCGCCCTGCAGCCGATCGATGGCGAATCGACCCCGATCGAGTCCGGAGTGATCGGCCAGGACGGCATCCGCTTCTTCATGAATCCGTTCCCCGACGGTTCAACCGCCACGCAGGCGGGCGAAGAAGACAACGGGCAGGTCGTCCCGATCCAGGCGACGCTGACCTATGCGGTGCCCCAGACCGAACCTCCCCTCACGAACCCGCCGGCCAAAAACCCACGCTTCCCGCGCTCGCCAGCATCACGCCCCCGGTCGTCGCCCAGGGTTCCACGCCCGTGAGCATCGCAGGCGACGGCGAGGTGCTGACCTGCCTCCCCGGCACCTACAACGAGACCCCGGAAGCGCAGGCCTTCTACTGGTTCTGGACCGAGACGACCTACGTCCGCAAGGGGGGAAAGGGCCTCGAGCATGCCGATGTCTCGCAAACCGGCCTCGACGTCTCAGGCCAGACCGTGACGCTGCCAGATCTGCCGGCGTTCGCTGCGGCGACCCTTCCAGAGCGTGACACGAGCACGATCTCCTGCGAGGAGACCGCCACCTACAACGGCGAAGCGCTCAGCGCCCAGTCCGCGCAGGTCCGGGTGCGCCCCCTGGTGCCGGTGCTCGCCACACACCGAATCCCGCGCGCACGGAGCAAGCCCGTGTCCGTGCCGGTCCAGCCCCCGAGCATCACGGCCGCGGTCGGTGCCGGCGGCACGAACCGCTGCAGCCCGGGCAAATGGGATCATTTCCCCGCATCGTTCAACTACGCGTGGTGGCAGGTGTACGGCAAGGGCGACAAAACCCGTCAGGGCCCGCTGCTGCACATAGGAGCGAGCTTCAACGTGAGCACAGCCGTGGAGGGTGAGCGGATCGACTGCTCGGTGCAGGCGATCAACGCCGCCGGCGCGAGCAAGCGGATGCCGAGCAACAGCTACGTCGTGCCGGCCTCGGCGCCGCGGTCACTGAGCGATCCGGTGGTGACGCTGTCCAGCGAGGACCCGCAATCTGGGCCGATCGATGTGACCCCCTCCACGCACGCACTGCTGCCCGGCTACACCAGCAACGAGTGGGCCTACTACACCGCGATCGCCGAGAAGCTCTATCTGGGCTGCGACACCGGCACGTGGAACCGCGGCGACCTGAGCTACACCACGCGCTGGTTCGTCGATGGCCAGGCGATCGACATCACCGGCGACACGGTCGGGAACGACTACGTGTCCATCACCGATCCCGAAGCGCTCAGCGAGACGGTGCCGGGTCGCGAACTGCGCTTGAACTTCTCCCCCGAGAACACCCAGCAGCCCACCCTCTTCAAAGGCACCGTCGCGTGCATCGTCACAGCGACGACGCCCCAGGGTCTGCACTCGGACGCGAGCTCGCTCACGCTCACGATCTGGAACGGTTGCGAAGTCGGTATCGAGCCGTGGGACAAGAAGATCCTCTTCGACGGGCCGCTCTGCAGCGACTACGAACCCGATTACAGCAACTCCTAGCTGCCCCTTTCGGACCCGGGGACGGTTATCCCGCGAGGATGGAGTATCTATGGGTCGTCGTGCGGGCAGAGGTGCGCAGGCTCAGCACCAGGCGCGCCCAGAAAGGCCTGTGGTGGCGCATCAGGCGCAGGCCTGCCGCGTCGAGCGTGAGGTGCACGACGCGGGTCTCGCCTGCGGGGATGAACGCGTGACCCTTGGCCAGCAGCGTGGCGCGCCTATGGCTGTGCTTTGAGCCGGCCAGCGCCGGGAGACGCCCGCTGCCGGAGTACAGCGCGAACGCGTCGTGGCAGCCCCCGGGGGTACCGGCAGCGCACGTCAGCTTGAGCAGGAGACGACCATGTGAGAGCGGGAGAGAGCGGCCGACCAGCGCGGTGCCGCTGCTCGCGGGCGGGGTCTGGGCAGCGCCGGCGGGCGGCGCCGGCGCCGGGTTGATGAGGATCGCCGTCGCCGCACTGTTGTTGGCCGGGTTGAAGTCGGCCTGTTCAGCCTGAACGGTCGCACTCGCCAGCAGCGAGCCCGGCAGTTCGGCGCGTGCCGTGATCGTGATCGGGATGTGCTGGGAGGGCGCGATGGTCCCGAGCCGGCAGAGAACCGTCGTCGTCAGTCCCGCCGTGGCACTGCATCCGCTCGGCACCGCCAAGAGCACGACGCCCGCCGGCAGCGAGATGCTCGCTTCCACGCCGCCGAGCGGATCGGTGCCCGCGTCGCTGGCGTCCGCTGTCACCTCGAGGCTGGCGCCGGCGACGGTCGAGCTCGCGGAGCCGCTGAGCGTGATGCCTGCGTCCCCCCCGGCCTCATACGCACCGAGGTCACAGGCCGCGCCTCGCGGGCGAGGCTGCCCGCGCTCGTCGACGTCCGCCCCTTCAACGGCGCTTGCGGCGCACGAGGAGCCCCCCGCGTTCACGGCTGGGCTTCCCCTGAGCAACGGCATCGTCTCTCCCACCCCGCCATTTGCCGATAGCGCACCGAGCAGCGGGTTGGCTGTCGTCGGTGGTGTTCCGGCGAAGCTGCAGCCACCAGCAGGGAAGAGGATGTTCGGCCCGCCGGCCGTCGCCGTGGAGCCCGTGACGCACGCGGCTTCGCCGTCGATGATCGAGCCTTCTGCGCTGAGCGTGTCCCCGGCGAAGAAGACCGCGATCGAGCTGCCCGTTGCGGCCGTGTTGGCGGCGATCGTGGAATAGGCGAGGTGAAGCGCCCCTTCGCTTCCGAGCAGGATGCCGCCGCCCGTCGAGGACGCCTCGTTGGCGCTGATCGTCGAGTCGGTGATCGTGATGGCCGGCGTGCTCTGGCGTTCGGCCAGCACCGCGCCCCCGTCGACCGCTTCGTTTTCGTCGAGCGTCGAGCGCGAGACGGCGAGCTGGACGTCGTGGGTGGCGATCGCGCCGCCGGCGAACGCTGCGTTGCCATTGATGGAGGTGTCGAGCACGTTCAGCGTGCCGTTCTCGACGAACACGCCGCCACCGTCCTTGTCGGCGGAGTCGTCGGTGAAGACATCTTCGCGCAGCGTGACCGCTGCTTCGCCAAACAGGCCTCCCCCGTAGTTGCTGCTTCGCCCGCCCTCGACCGTCGCCCCGGCGATGGTCACCGGGCCCGTTTCGGCGACGAGCACCGACGAGCTCGGCGCCGCTTCGATAAACGTGCGCGACGCTCCGGCGCCCTGTAGGCGGACCGGGCAGGTGAATTCTTCCTTCCCCGGCCGGCATGAGTCGTCGTGGGCGTTGCCGATCGCCAGTTCGCCTTTTTCGAGCGAATAATGTCCCGGTGGCACCACGACGGCTATTTCCTCGACGCCGATGACCGTGACTCTGGCGGCCGCTTCCAGCGCCGCGCGCAGCGGGCAGGTCGTCCTGCCGGTGCCTTCGCCTTCTTCGCAGTAGTTGGGGTTTTCGCCCAGCCCGGCGTCGATGGCGGTGTTCACCGTTATCGACTCCTGCGAGACCGCAGCAGAGGCCGTCGCGGGTACAACGAGTGCGAGCGTCAGGACGCTCAGCACTCCTGGGAGCAGGGCGCTGCGGATCATCGCCTAGCCAACCACCTTCATGGAAAGCGTAACCGGCACGGAGGTAAGGCCGGCAGCGCTCGCTTGCAGCACGGCGCGGTAGGAGCCCGGCGTCAGCGCGCGGCTCCCGATGCGCCCACTGAAGGCCACCACGTCGGCTCCCTGAGGCTCGCCGGCGCGCCTCAGAGCCCCCAGCGTCAGCGTGCGCGTGCAGCGCCGTACGTGCCTGCGCCGGAGCTTTGGGCTCGGAGCCAGGCAGCGCCCGCCGCTGCGCAGCCCCGCGACGGAGCGCTGGAAGGTGATCCGCATGCTGGCGGCCTCCGAGAGCGAGAAGGCAAACGCGGTACCGCGCGGGGCGGGCGCGCGGGCAGAGACAGCTGTGGAGCGGGGCGAGACGCGGAAGCGCGGGCGAGTCAGACGCGCGCCATCGATCCGCGGCGCCAGCAAGATCGCGCCTTTCGCGGCGGGCGCCTGCGCGCTCACCGCAAGTGCCGCGCTGGTGCTCGTTGCGTTGCCCAGGACATCGTCGCTGGTCAGCGTGACGGTGTAGGCGCCCGGGGCCGCGTAGACATGCGCCACGCTCGTGCCCGTCGCGCCCGACCCGTCACCGAAGCTCCAACTCGTCGCGCCCAGCGCGGACCACGTGTCCAGCGGCGAGACGGAGAAGCTGAGCGACTGGCCGACCGTCCCCGAGGCGGGGACCACGAGCTGGTGCAAGAGCGGTCCGGCCGCATCGTAGCCGGCCGCTTCAATCGCGTAGTCCCCTTCGTCGGCGCGCCGCCACACTGCGACGGCGTTGTTCTGCGCATCGAGGGCCACCTGCGGTTCCAGCGCTTCCCCACCGCTCAAGGAGAGGGTCACGGGCGCCTGCCAATGGGGGCCCGAGGCGAGTCCAGAGGCTCCTTCAACGACGTCTTCCGTCCCGTTCCATTGTTCCCAGACCACAAGCGCGCTTCCGCGGCCGTTGACGGCGACCTGAGGCAGCTCTTCGACCAGCCGGCCCGGCCCGGAGAGCACGACCGGTGCCTGCCAGGTCGAGCTCGACGGGCGACCCTCGCTGGCTTCGATCGTTTCGCGGGCGCTGTTGAAGCGGCCCCACACCACCACAGCTTCACCGTTCGCGTCGATCGCGACCTGCTGGTTGCCGGGTTCTCCCTTGCCGGTTTCGGGCATGGTAAGCGCCACCGGCTTTCCCCATCCGCCGCTGGAGGCGGGCCGGGACGCGGCTTCGATGAGCTCTTCCGTTTCGCCGGAACGTTCCCAGACGGCAACGGAATCTCCGGCCGGGTCCACGGCGACGCGTGGTTCGTTGGCGCTCGCACCTGCTTCGGATAGCTGCACCGGGGGCGCCCAGCTGCCATTCGCGGGCCTGCTGGAAGCGTCGATGACCGTTTCGGCTCCGCCGACGTTTTCCCAAACCGCAGTCGCGTTGCCCGCGGCGTCGATGGCCACCTGGCCGGAGTGCTGCGCCGCAGCATTTTCCGAGAGCGCCACAGGCGCCTGCCACGGACCACCCGCAGGCCTGCTGCTCGCTTCGACGTTGTCCTCTTCGCGCTGCCATATCGCCACGGCATCGCCCTTGCCATCGACGGCGAGCTCAGGTGAGGATTCCTCTTTTGCTCCGAGCAGCTTCAGCGTGACGGGCCCCTGCCAGGCGCCCGTCAGGCCCGGCCTCGTCGCGGCCTGGATGCTGTATTCGGTGCCGTCGAAGGCCTCCCAGACGGCCACCGCGTCACCCTCGGAGTCGAGCGCCACATGCGGGAAGGAGGACTGATCGTCGGTACTGGAGAGCACCACGGGGGCCTGCCAGCCGCCGCTGCCGGCTGGCCGGCTGGAGGCTTCTATGACCGTCGAGCCCCCGTTGAAGCGTTCCCACACGCTCACGGCGTCACCGTTCGCGTCCACGGCAACCTGAGGCCTTTCGGCGTTCTCTCCCGGCGCCGACAGCTTCGCCGGCGAGAGCCACGTCGGCATGGCGGCGGCGGTCTGGGCCACCAACAGCAGCGCGGATGCCACAAGCGCGACCACGGCCGGGCCAATGGCGATCACAGGAGTGCGCAAGCCCCCGGTGATCAAGGAGCACCACGGCCGCTCGCGGGAAGATCCCGCCTGCCAACCCGATCCGTCACCTCGCCCTGCCGTTATCGTCCAGCCCCCCACGCGCTTGCATCCCGCATTCGCCCGGAGTCTAACCGGGCGGCGGTTAGAGTGCGCGCATGAAAAGGCTCCAGGCCCACCTCAGCTACGCCAACGTCGTGGCCACGCTCGCCCTCGTGTTCGCGATGAGCGGCGGAGCATTGGCCGCATCGCACTACCTGATCAACTCGACCAGACAGATCAACCCGAAGCTGCTCAGAGCGCTGAAGGGCCGATCGGGCCCGGCAGGGCCGAAGGGTGCAACTGGGCAGACGGGCCCAGCGGGCCCGAAGGGCGAAACCGGGAAGACGGGCTCAGCCGGCGAAAACGGCGAAAAGGGCGAACAGGGCCGCGAAGGCTCCTCGGCGCTCTCCACCCTGGCTTCGGGAGCATCGGAGAGCTCCGTCTACGGCCTGGGGGCAGAAAGGTCCCACGGGGGCCGGCTCACGCTCGCGCTCACGTTCCCAAAACCGCTCTCGGCGCCGATACCTGTCTCCCACGTCTTCTACACCCCCGCCTCGACGCCCGTCGGGCACTGCAGCGGCCCTGGGCACGCCGACCCCGGGTACCTGTGCATATACAGCAGCGTCATCGCCGGACTCCTATACCCGGAATTGCTTGATCCGGAAAACGACTCGAACCAGCAGACCGGGACGCTCGGGTTCGCGTTGACCTGGCAATCGACCGAAGTCAAAGGGATCGGCGAAGACGAAGTGGATCTCGGCAGCTACACGGTCACCGCGCCGTGATGAGCTGCTCCCGCCGAGAGGCAGCGGGCAGGACGCTGGGTGACCGCGCCTGCTTCGGCGTGGATGCGGACCGGGAGGCGCTGCCCGACGCCGAGACGCTTGCAGCGGGCATCGATACGGCCATCAGCGAGGGCCTCGCCCGAGCGGCGGAGCAACAGCCGTGTCGGACCTAGACGGATCGAGCTCGATTGACATCAACGCGCCGATCGAGCACTGCTTCGCCATCATCGCCGACGTGGAGCGCGCCCCCGCGTGGCAGGGCTCCATGCGCAGGGCGACGGCGCTGGAGTTCGACGCCCAGAAGCGCCCGGTCCTGGTCGAGACCGAGATCCACGCGATCGTCGCGGATGTCACCCTGTGGCTGCGCTTCGACTACTGCGAGCCGACCGGAATGCGCTGGACGCGCGAGCGCGGCGACCTGAAGTCACTGTCAGGCGCCTGGCGGCTGGAGAAGCGCGACCGCGGGCTCACACGTGCGACCTACACGCTGGAGATCGGGCTGAACAGGACGCTCGCGCTTCTGCGCAGGGGGGTGCGTGGACCCGCTGAGACGAAGGTCCGCGATCTTCTCACCAAGAGTCCGGTCGAGGGTCTCAAGCGCGAAGCAGAGCGCTGAGTGTCCACCGGCAGGATGTCTGAGCTCGGCTGCCGGGCATCCGGCGCGCTGCACCGCCTGCGCGGGTGAGAACATGGCCCGCCTGCGGGCACTTCCAGGCCCGACATCCAAAGGACGGAGGCAGCGGTCATGCGACTGTTCAAGAGTTGGGACGGTGCGGCTGGCGGAGATGCGCCGGGCGCAAAGGGAGTAACGGGCAGGGTCTTTGGAGCGGCCCTCCCCAGCAGCGTGCTGCTGGGGATATGTCTCACGCTGGCGGCGAGCGCGATGGGCGCGCCCGTGAAGCTTTGCGTGCCAAAGACCGAAGGGAGCGCGGTTCTCACGGCCAAGCACGGCAGGTGCCACAGGGGCTACAAGCTGACCGGCCTGGGTGGGGAAGGTAGGCAGGGGGCGCCGGGCCGCAGCGGAACCGCAGGCAAGCAGGGCACGGAAGGCAAAGAAGGCAAGGCGGGCACGACGGGCTTCACCAGCGCCGAACTGGAAACGCTGAAGAACATCCTGCCCTACATCAAGTATGTGCCCACGGGCATCGGCGGCAAGCCGACCGTGCGCTTCTCGGGCGTCAACGTGCAGGTCGTCAACGGGCTCGGCAAAACGGAAACCACCAACGGCGAGGGGAACCTCGTGCTCGGCTATGACGAGAATCCCGGGGAATCGACCGGCTCGCACGATCTCATCCTCGGTCAGCAGCAGACCTTCACCAGCTACGGCGGCATCGTCTCCGGCTTCAGCAACTCCGACAGCGGGCCGTTCGCCTCGCTGATCGGAAGCATCCAGAGCAGCGTCAGCGGATCCAACGCCGCCGTGATCGGAGGCTTCGAAGCCAACGCCACCGGCGAGTGGTCAGCGGTGATCGCCGGGGCCGGCGACACCACCTCCGGCCTGGCGTCGCTGGCCGCCGGCGGCGGTGACAACAACTCCAACGGATACGAAACATCGATTCTCGGCGGATCTCGCAATGAAGCCAAAGGCGTATATGCGTCGGTGAGCGGCGGCGAACACAACCATGCCAATGGCGAAGAGGCCTCGGTCAGCGGCGGCCAGTACAACGAAGCCAGCGCCGACTACGCGTGGGTCGGCGGCGGGGAAGAAAACCTCGCCAGCGGCGAGTGGGCGTCGGTCAGCGGCGGCGAGGAAAACATCGCGAGCGGCCCGTTCTCCTCGGTCAGCGGCGGGGGCGGCAACACCGCCAGCGGCAAGTTCTCCTCGATCCTTGGCGAACAGAACAAGAAAGCAACCGCCGAATTCCAGGCGATCCCCTAGCCGGGGCTCCGCTCGCCCCGCCGCTGCGCCTCGGGCGGCGGCTGGACGCGACCGGCCGTGGTGGCCGTGCCGTGGGGTACGGCCACCACGTGAGCCGCAAGTTCGCGGTTTAGCACGATTCCACATGGGTAAACCGTCCCGAGTGCGGGGAGGTTGAGAGCTCGCGCGCCAACCAGACGAACGGGGGTACGGGACGTGAACTGTGCGGGAGCGGTGCGGCATCTGGGAGCAGGATCTGCAGTTCGTCATCGTGCGCGAACGGGCGTGGCGCTGGCGGTCATCGCCTGCGCCCTCTGGCTGGCCTCGGCCGCGAACGCGTCAGCCTTCGAAGCGCACGGCAGCGCCGAGCAGGTCTACGTCACCGGCCTGGCGCCTGACGCGCAGATGTCGCTGCTGAACTCCAGCGGCGCCACGGTGTACACGCAGCAGGCGGACTCGCTCGGCGGCCTGCTGTTCCGCAACGTTGCGCCCGGGAGCCGCTACCGCGTGCGCCTGAGCTCCAGCGGGGAAGAGTCGGGCCCGATTACGGTCCACACCGACGCATCTGCGCCCTGGGATCCGAGCATCTACGAACAGTCGATTCCCGACAACGGCTACACCTACCTGACCACCCGCGACGGCACCAAGCTGGCAATCGACGTGCACCCGCCCACCAGCCCGGCGGGCGAGCCCGGCGTGCCGTCCGAATTCCACTTCCCAACCTTCCCCCAGCCCGGCGTGCCCTCCCTGAACTACACGCCGCCCTACCCCACTCTGATCGAGTACTCCGGCTACGGCTATGCCGACCCGAACGGCCCCGAAAACGGCATCGCGGTGATCGCCAACCTGATGGGCTTCGCCGTCGTTGATGTGAACATGCGCGGGACCGGCTGCTCGGGCGGCGCCTATGACTTCTTCGAGAACATGCAGAACCTCGACGGCTACGACGTGATCGAGGCGATCGCCCACCAGCCGTGGGTGCTCGGCCACAAGGTCGGCATGCTCGGCATCTCCTACGGGGCGATCAGCCAGCTCTTCACGGCGCAGACCAGGCCGCCGGACCTGGAGGCGATCGCACCGCTTTCCACGATCGACGCGACCGCCTCGACGCTGTATCCCGGCGGCATCCTCAACACGGGCTTCGCGGTGGCGTGGGCCGAACAGCGCCAGCAGAACGCCGAACCGGCGAGCCCGGGCCACGGCCAGGCATGGGCCAATGAACAGATCGAAAAAGGCGACACGACCTGCGCCGAAAACCAGGTGCTCCACGGCGAGGCGACCAACCTCTCCCAGAAGATCCAGGAAAACGCGACCTACAACGCGGCGGTCGCCGACCCCCTGGATCCGATCACCTTCGTGCACAAGATCGACGTGCCGACGTTCATGGCCTGCCAGTGGGAGGACGAGCAGACGGGCGCCCACTGCGCCGATCTCGCGCAGCACTTCACCGGGACCAAACAGAAGTGGTTCACGTTCACCAACGGCGCGCATGTCGACTCGCTGGATCCCTACACGCTGGACCGGCTCTACGACTTCCTGGAGTTATACGTGGCCCATCAGGCCCCGTTGGTGGACTCGCTCGTGATACATGCGGCCGCGCCGATCCTGTACGACGAAGCCATGGGATTGCCGAAAACAGATCTCGTGACGCTGCCGGCCGACCCGATCCAGCTGGATCCGACGTATGAATCGGCGCTGGCCGCCTTCGAAGCGCTGCCGGAGATCCGGGTGCTGTTCGACAACGGCGCCGGGAGCTCGCCGCTGGGCACCACGACGGCCGGAGACCCCTATCCCGGGTTCGAACATTCGTTCTCCAGCTTCCCGATCCCCGGGACGAAAGCGCAGACGTGGTACTTCGGGCCCAGCGGCACGCTCAACAGCAAACCGGCGAGCAGCGAAGGCACCGACTCGTACACGTCCAATGCGAACGCCACGCCGCTGACGGATTATTCGAGCAAGACCGGCTCGGGCGGCCTGTGGGGTAATGCGTCGGAGTGGGAATGGAACTGGCAGCAGCCGCCGGCCGGCTCCGCTGTCTCCTACCTGACCGCGCCGCTGGCCGCCAACACCACGGCCATCGGCGGAGGCGCGGTCCACCTGTGGGTGGAGTCCTCGGCGCCCGACGTCGATTTCCAGGCGACCGTCAGCGAGGTTGATCCCGACGGCGACGAAACCTTCGTGCAGAACGGCTGGCTGCGAGCGAGCGAGCGCAAACTGGCTGTCAACGCGAACAACATGTTCAAGCAGCAGCCCACTCCGCTGCAGCCGATCCCCACATTCCTCGCCTCCGATGAGGAACCGATGCCCGCGAACCAGTTCGTACCGGTCACCATCCCGCTGTACTTCGAGGGGCACGCCTACCGGGCGGGTACTCGCATACGCGTCACGGTCTCCGCACCCAACGGCACGCAGCCGGTGTGGTCCTTCAGCCAGACCGAGCCGCCCGGCAGCACCGCCACCGAGTCGGTCGCATTCTCACCCGCGATGCCCTCGAGCCTCACGCTGCCGATCGTGCCAGGTGTCGAAGTGCCAACGGGGACGCCCGCCTGTCCGACGTTGCGCAACGAGCCCTGCCGACCGTATGTGCCGTTCGTGAACGACGGCTCCTGAGGCGCCCACGTCTGCCCGGCCGCCTGGCCGGGCAGACGAACGGCCTTCCGCGGCAGGCGCGTCCCAAGGGCTGCGGCCGGCGCCGCCCTGCCCGCAATTTGGAGTTCTTCCACTGAGGCGAACACGTTATGCTCGCGCCGTCTGGCACGCATTGCTGGGCCGCAGACATGGATGCTCGGCGCCGGCATGCATGCTCGGCGTGCATGGCTCTCGAGGGGGGGCCGGCTTTCATCGGCGGAGGCGCCGTGTCAACCGAAAGGATCGACCTATGTCATTTTGCTTCACTCGCGGCCCGGTGAGGGGCGCGCTCATCGCAACGCTGCTCGCCGCCCTCGGCCTGGTCTCGGCGGCGTCGGCGCAGGCCTCGGCGCTTCCCACCCTCACCCTCACGATCACCAAGTCGACGATCACGGTCACAGGCGCCACGCAGTCGGGCGCCGCCAACGTCGTATCGAGCGCTACCGGCGTCAAGGAAGCAACCGCCATCCTGTTCCTCGTCAAGCCAGGAGTCACCGTCGCGGAAGTCGAAAGCTTCCTGGCGAAGAAGGGTGCAGCGTCGGACCCCAACAACACGAGCAAGTACGGGTCCATCGTCTTTGACGCGGAAGTGGCGCCCGGCAAGACCAGCGAAGCCCAGACCTACCTGCAGCCGGGCCAGTATCTTGCCCTTGTGCCAGGTGAAGGGAGCGGGCCGAAGGCCCACACGTTCTTCACCGTCAGCGCCGCCGCCTCCCCGGCAGCCCTGCCGGCACCTCAGGCCACGATCCGCTCGATCGAGTTCGGCTTCCGTGGCCCGACGACGCTGCACGACGGCGAGCTCGTGCGCTTCGAAAACGAAGGCTTCCTCGTCCACATGGACATAGCGTTCCCGGTCAAGAGCAAGGCCGCAGCGGACAAGGCGGTCAAGGATCTCCTGACCGGCAACGAAAAGGGCCTGCAGAAGCTCGTCGCCGGAGAACCGGTGGGCTTTGCGGGGCCGCTCTCACACGAAGCCTTCCAGCAGGAGACGATCACGGCGAAGCCGGGTTGGTACGTGCAGGCGTGCTTCATGGAAACCCAGGACCATCGTGATCACACGCTGCTGGGCATGGAGCGCATCATCAAGATCACCAAGTAGCCGTTGAGCACGTGATGGGCCCGTCCCGCCAGGCGCGCGGGGCGGGCCCTCAGCTCCTGATGCCCAGATAGCGCCCGAGGAGTCCGTAGGCGAGGAGAAACGCACCGCCCTCCAGAAGGCCCCTGAGGATGCCGTCGTACGGATCGCCCACGAGGATGCCGGCGAGGGCGACCACGACCGCCAGCCCGGCGCCGAGCGCGATCGCGAGCCGGTTGATGGAGCCGCCGCAGATGCGGGCTGCTGAGGGCCGCAGCGGCCCGAGGTCGACGAGCAGGTCGCCCGCCTCCCCACTCGCCGAGGGGCGCAGCCGGGCGGCGCGCACCACCGCGAGGGCCGCGAGGGCGATGGCCGCGAGCCCGAGAACCGAGGTGAGCGGCCACCAGAGATTCGTGGAGTGAGCGCCGAGCGTGATCGCGCCGGTCTGGGCGCGGTAGCTCTGTGTGAGGGGGAAGGCGATGATGCTCACCGCGCCGGCGCCCAGCCCGATGCCGGCGCGGCGTGCGAGCACGGTCGCCTCCCGCCTGGGAATCGTCGCGCACCCGCGGAGCTGGAGCGCGCGCAGCAGCCCGAGCCAACCGGCGGCTAGCGCGACCTGGGCGGCGACCGCCGAGGTCAGCAGAGCAATCGTGTCGCGAGTGCCCAAGCCGGCCGCACTCAGCGGCATCACCGCGACGAGGCGCAAGGTGAGCAGGGTGCCGACGAGAGCGAGGGCCAGGAACGCGCGAAACGCGGCAGTGCGCGCGAAGCTCGTCCCGAGCTCCTCGGCGAACTGGGCCGCCAGCTCGCCCGGATCGCCCAGGCCGGCGCCGGGGTCGCAGCCGAGGTGATCGGCGAACTCCGCCACGATCCGCCGGCGGCGCACGCCGCGGATGCCGGCGCGGGCAAGCTCCGCATCGAGCTCGGCCAGGTAGCGAGCGGTGTCGCTCACGCCAGAACCGCTTCGACGGTGGTTGCGAATTCGCGCCAGCCCTTGCGGCGGATTCCAAGCTCTCGCTCACCCCTTGCGGTCAGCCGGTAGACACGCCGACGCCGGCCGGACTCCGACCAATGGCTCGCGAGCAGGCCGCCCCGCTCCAGCCGGTGCAGCGCCGGATATATGGTGCCCTCCGGCAGATCCAGGCGACCCTGGCTGCGCGTCCTGAGCGCCTCGATCACCGCGTAACCGTGCTTGGGCTCGCCGGCGATGACGGCGAGGACGAGCCCATCCAGGTGTCCCTTCAGCTGTTCAGCGTCCATACCTAGCAACCCTATACCTAGCGTTGCTAGGTGTCAACGGCGGCCCGAGCTGGGAGAGGGCGCCGCGCGACTCCCCGCGGGGCCGCCGGACGTCGCGCGGCGCGGTCAGGGTGCTCAGGCTGCGACGGCTGCGAAGTAGTGCCCCGCCTCGATGTCGGCGACCAGTCCCGGGCCGGAGGGCTCCCAGGAGAGCAGCTCGCGGGTGATGGCGCTGGAGGCCGGTATGTCGAGTGCGAGGAAGTGCGCGAGGAAGCCAAAGTGCTCGCCGGCCTGCTCAGGGGTGATCGACGTGAGCGGTAGGTCGAGCCCTTGCCCGATCGCCTTCGCGACGTCGCCGATGGCGACGCCCTCCTCGCCGACTGCATGCAGCACCGAACCGGCCGGGGCGCCCTCGACTCCGAGCCGCACCAGCCGCGCGGCATCAGAGCGGTGCACCGCGGGCCAGCGGTTGGCGCCGTCGCCGATGTAGGCGGCGAGGCCCGCCGCGCGATCGGCGGCGACGGTCATGGCGATGAAGCCGTTGTCGCCCTGCCCATGGACGGTCGGGGAGAAGCGGATGCTCATCGAGCGCACTCCACGGTCCGCGAGCGCAAGCGCGGCACGCTCATTGAGGACCCGTCCGCCGGCGCCTGGGAACGGCTCCGGCTTGTCACGCTCGGTCGCCAGTGCGCCGGGCTTCAGACCGGCGACGCCGGAGGCGATCGCCAGCGGGCGATCGGATCCGGCCAGGGCCTCCCCCAGCGCCTCGATCGCTGCACGGTCGGAGTTGACCGCGGTCTCGAAGTCGCCCGTGAAGGCGACTTCGTGGCGAAACGCGAGATGCACGACGCCGTCGCTCTCGCCGGCCGCAGCGCCCAACACGTCGAGGTCGCCGATATCGCCGCGGCGAACCTCGGCGCCCGCGGCGGCGACCGCCTGGGCGGAGGCGTCGGAGCGTGCGAGTCCGAGCACCTGGTGGTTGGCGGCCAGCAGCTCGGCCACGACGGCGGAGCCGATCCAGCCCGACGCGCCGGTTACAAATATGCGCATGAGATACCTCCAGTCGGGGGCGTGCTGCGCGGCGCTGGCATGAGAGGCGGGCCGGGGGCGCAGTACGCAGCTAATGTCAGTTGCTGTCGTCAGCCTACCACGCGATGACAGTGTCTGTCATGACCTGTAGCATCAGTGCATGAGCCGCTGGGAACCCAATGCCCCGGCACGCCTGCAGCAGGCGGCGTTCGAGCTGTACGGCGAGCGGGGATATGACCAGACCACGGTGGCCGAGATCGCGGCGCGCGCGGGGCTGACCGAGCGAACGTTCTTCCGCCACTTCGCCGACAAGCGAGAGGTGCTGTTCGCCGGGGGCGAGCGCTTCCGAACCGCTCTCGTGGACCCGGTGAACGCAGCTCCCGCGTCGGCAACGGCGCTGGAGGCGGTGACGGCGGGGATCGAAGCGGCCGGCTCGGTCTTCCCTGCGGTCGAGCTCGTCCGCCGCCGCCAGGCGCTGCTGCTGGCCAACCCGGAGCTGCAGGAACGCGAGCTGATCAAGCTCGCCTCCATCGCCGCCGCGCTCGGCGAGGCGCTGCGGGAGCGCGGCGTGCCCGGCACGGCCGCCGAACTCGCCGCCGAGAGCGGCGTCAGCGTCCTGCGCATCGCCCTCATGCGCTGGATCGAGGACCCCAACGAGCAGCCGTGGGAGGTTCATGTTCGCGAGGCGGTGGACGAGTTGCGCGGCCTAGTCTCCGCCCAGCGCCCGGTCGGCCTCATCGGCAATGCAGAATGACGCCCGCCGAGAAGCTCGCGCTGGCAGAACGCTCCTACCCCGCGTTCAACGACGGCTCCCCCCTATCGAACGACCGTGAAGCTGAGCCGCGCTGGCACCGAGAGCTGCCCGGTCGAATTCCTGGCGGTGATGAGAAGTGTGTAAGCCCCGGGTTTGAGCCCCACCGCGTGCGAGATGCGTCCCTCGAAGATCGCGGTGTTGGCCCCGGCGTGGGCAGCGAAAGAGAGTGCACCACGGGTGACCGTGCGTTTGCAAGCGTGCCTGTGGCGATTCTTCTTGGTCTGCGCAGCGCACTTGCCGTGCACCTCGCGTCCACCCACGCGCTCGGCGAACGAGAAGCTGACGCTCGCCGCCTCGTTGAGCGTGAAGGAGAACGTCGTCCCAACCGGAGGGCGTTTGGCCTTGCGTGCGAAGCTCGCAAGCCGCGTGCCGTCTCGCCACTCGTGGTTGGACTCGGCGACGTCGGTGAGGACCGGCGCGCTCGCCGCCGCTGTAACGGGCGTGGCTGTGGTCGTGGTTGTGAACTCTTGGTCTGCGCTGGTGCTCGTTCCGTCCGGGCTGGTTGCAATCACACGGAAGTGGTAGGTGGTCCCGGGCGAGAGCGAGGAGAGGTGTGCGAGCAGCGCGACCGGACTGAGACCGCTCGCTGACTGCGCCGTGGTGCTGGAGCCGTAGGCGCTCGTGGTCCCGTACTGGAACTGGACCGTCGCAGCGGGAGCGTTGGCGGTGACAGTGGCGGAGAGCGTTGCGCTGCTCGTGCTGGGTGGGCTTGCGCCGACGTTGGTAATCGCCGGCGGGACGACCTCATAGGCGCCGATGTCGCACGCCGTGCCGCCCGGGCGACCGACACCCCGCTGATCGGTCGCCGGACAGCCCGCGCCAGAGGCCGGCACCTGATCGATTGCGGCGCTGCCCGCCTGCAGGCGCATGGTCTCGGTCGGACCGCCGTTCGCGGCAAGCGGAGCGAGCTTCGGGTCTTCGCCGCTGAAGCCGGAGAGGTCGCAGGGGTCCGTCACGACGCCTTTGAGGCTCGGCTTTGAGAAGACGAGGTTGTGTCCGCCGTCCACGATCGCCCCGCGACAGTCGCCACCCGGTTCGTTTTCATACAGGATCGTGTTCTGGAGCGTGGGCGGCGAGGACAGGCCATAGACGCCGCCGCCATGCCCGGCTGTGCCGTTCGTGCCGGCCGGGAAGTTGGCCGATTCCGCGCCGCCGTGCCCGCCCGGTCCGGTGGCGTTTTCGGCGATCGTCAGGTTCACGAGCTGAGTCGCCGCGAACAGCACGTTCTCGACCCCGCCGCCATAACCGCCGTTGGCGCCGTTGCCGGGTTTGCCGGCGTCGAAGATGTCGCTCGCGGCGCCGCCGGGGTTTCCCCCTTTTGCTCCGGCCCCCGCGACGTTTCCCTGGATCGTGTCGTCGGTGGCTAGGAGCGTCGCGTTTTTGATGATCGATCCCGCGACCACGATGCCGGCTCCGCTCCCGCCGAAGCCGCCTTCGCCGCCGCTCCCGCCGTTCCCTTCTTCTGGAGAGCTGTTCATGCCGGAGGAGCCGGCGCCACCGTTGCCGGC
>Ga0182030_10001405_pt1 | contig 49607 bp, 47 predicted proteins | sample 812S3MmetaG_FD_121299 | JGI IMG/M metagenome (GOLD analysis project Ga0182030, IMG submission 121299) | Permafrost microbial communities from Stordalen Mire, Sweden - 812S3M metaG (Illumina Assembly) | ecosystem: Environmental > Terrestrial > Soil > Wetlands > Permafrost | place: Sweden... | reverse complement strand
TAGCGAGGGCGAAATTGCTTGATGAGGTTGTTCTCAAGTATCGTCGCCTCCTTTTCGTTCGCGGTGACGACGGTCTCCAGATCCGCGATCGCCCGAAGCAGAATCGGAATGACCGCGCGCGTGTCACCTGAGGATTCCTGAAAATAGGAGCGGACCCGCGAGCGCAAAGACTTGGCTTTGCCCACGTAGATGACGGTGCCGCCCTTGTCTTTGAACATGTAGACTCCCGGCAAAACCGGGAGGCCATCGAGTTTTTGAGCGAGTGGGCCCATCGCGCTGCCCATTATACTGGGGTGGCCTCCCAGAACATCCCAGGCATTCCTCGACGGTCTTTCTCACCGCACGCATCGCGGGAACCGAGGAAATCCGAGGGGATGACTGGGCCTATGGGGAAAAGTTCTGCGTGCGAAACGTCACCGTGACGTCGCTGGTCGCCAACTGCCGCGCGAACAGCTGGACGAAGCTCCCGAAAAGCGCGTCGCTCGGTGCGATGGTCGTGCTTCCTGTCGGTCTAGACATCCAGCGGCGCATTTGGTCGACAATTTCGTTGGAGACCGGGTTCACGTCGACCACGACGCCAAGAAAGTAGTTCCTTCCTGAGGCCACGAAGGCGCGGCGAGCGACCGGAAGGTCTCGTACCTCCGTGCAGAGGCGCAGCACGCCGTCGAGCACTACGACGTGGTCGCGCTCCCGTTCCGGTTCACTCACATGAACCCGGTACACCTCGTCCCACAGGTCGAAAACGATTCGGCACACCCGCGGCGCGAGCGCGAGAGGAACGTCATCGCCTTCGCGGTAGAGATACGCACGCATGGCGACGACCACGGGCAACCCAGTCGACAGCTTCTTCATCAGCCCGGGGTCAGCAAACGCGTCACGATACGCGTAGCTCGCACGCAATAGCTCGCTGTCCCAGGCATAGACAGCTTGCCGCATCGGAAGCGAAGCGGGCCGGGTCGGCTGCTGGGATCCTGCAACCGCCTGCGCGAGAGACAGCGAGGAAGTCAGCATGGCGAGAAGGACGAACGCCACGATGGTCGTTCGTTTCATGGATGCCCGACCCCTTGATCCGGCCCGCGAACTGGGAGGAGGCCTATGAAGTTGGACAAGCCAAGGACGATGCGGCCAGCCTGCGTGTCTACCCGAAGACCCGCATTAAACGTGAGGTCGATGGGCACTGTGGCGAATCCGGAGTAGCCGCTCGCGGGATCGACGAAATCTTGAAGATTCGCGACCGAGTAGAGACCCACGCTACCAAAGACGTCGACACCGTAGATCGAGCGAATTCCGCGGTAGAGCGGGACGCGATATTCCGCGTTGAGCTTCGCTGCGTAGTTTCCGTAGCGAATCTCGACGATGTCCGTGTTGAGAAAATTGGGCGCGGGGCGATGGTCGAAGTTGAGGTCGAGAACTCGGTCGGGCAAAAGGTCGCTGAAGTCTCCGACGTAAAAGCGTTCGAACAGCGGGGCATCGCCGAAAACGCCCCCGGCATAGCCTTCGAGATGAAGCACGTGGCCAAACGGCATGGGCCACCACTGGGAACCGTGCGCGACTAGTTTCGCGTAGGGGTAGTCGCTTCCAAACGGTGTGAGCGAGACATCGGCGCCGGCCTGGAAATAGTGCCCCGTGGTGGTCAGAAAAGGGTCATCGCGCGTGTCGTGCACGTACGTGGCTCCCAACGTGGAAAGTACGCTCCCCCCTCGGATAAGCATGAAGTCGATCGGCACGACGTCGTGACCGCGATAGTCGCTGGCCGCGAGGGGAAGGGCGGAATCGATCTTTTCGAGGCGGTAGTCGAAAAACAGTTGCGACGAGATACCCAGGTCGTGGCCCGCACCGACGCGACCGCCAAAGCGAACATACTGCGCGCTAACGTAGCTAGCGTAGTCCTCCGGCGTCTGAGCTGGAGCGGCCAGGACATGTCCATTTCCAAAGAAATCCGTCGCGTTATTGTAGAGAAGTTCGGTCTCGACGACCCACGTGCTCCGCAGAAACTGAGGATCAGCAAGCCGCGCACGCAGCGCGAGCTGACCGTCAGCGACTGCAAACGCTCCGCCCAACGCAATTCCCGTCCCGCCGAGATTTGTCTCGGTGGCGCGAACGCCTGCGTAGGCAGTGAGCGGGTGAGCGATCCCCCCGCTCGAATCGACGTCCGCCGAGAGTCCGAGCCAGATGTCGTCGACGACCATGGTGTTCCGCTCGACGACCGTCACGACCAAAATGACCGCGCCTCGGTGCGTTCCGCGGCGAAGCGAGAGCTGTACGTCGCGAAAATAGCCAGTGCCAAGGAGGCGGAAACGAGTGAGAGTCAGAGCGCGATTGTTGACGTCGAGAACATCCCCCGCGTGAAACGGCACATAGCGGAGCACGATCCACGAAAGGGTGGTCGTGTTGCCTCGCACTTCGACGCCTTCGAGGAGGTACCGCAGCCCAGACAATCCGGGGGCGTGGGAGTCAACACCTTGCGCAGGAGCGTCATCGTCTTCTTGAACGCCCGTGGCGCCGCTCACCGTTTGGTCAGACGACAGCCCGTTCGACGCTGGCGGAAGAGGAGGGGCTGATTGAGCTCGGGCGCTGCCCGAAATCACAAGGAGCCCGAGTGCCGCGTAAAAGCCGCTTCGCATTCGGGGGGCGATACTACACGCCCTGACGGACATGCTCGGAGTGGGTCGAAAGCGACATCGCACAAATACTAAGTGGGACGCACCAGAATGTGCGGGCTCGCGTAGTTCCCCTGCCCCGCTCTCGATGCGTTTCGTACACTCTGCTCGGCCTTTCTGCCCCACCGGATCGCCCGCCACAGCCCCGCGATCCGGGGTCTACGACGCGAAATGGATGGTCATCGCCTTCGTCTGCCCCGCTTTCAGAGTGATGCCGATCGTTCGCTTGTGCGCTCCATCCCGAGTGACCAGAGTCAGCGTGTGGTGCCCAGCGGGCAGCGCTAGGCGATGCTGAGGGGTTGTCTTGCCCGTATCGGCTTCGTCGACGAGAATCCGCGCAGGAGGCTCCGATGAGATGTCGAGAAATGCGGCGTCCGAGTCAGCCGCGACGCTCGCTGGAGTGGCAGCCTGGGACAGTCGCCCTCCCCCAGAACACCATAGCAGCACAAACAGCAGGGAGAGTGCCAAACGAAGCGTTTTCATGGTGTCTCTGCCTTCGTCAGACGATGACCTAAGCGTTTCCATTCCAAGAGTGTCTGGGAGTATACGCTCACCCCCATCACTCTGTGAGAACAGCGTAAATGGAAGGGCCGGGTCTCGGCATCGTCGCCTCCCTCGGACGGGTACCGTACGCCAGAATCCAAGTTGCCGGACAAAACTTGACAACCAGGCCGCCCATCGAGCGAGTTCTACCGCGACGCTACCGTGCCCGCACCGGGGGGGCGATGATCGAACAGATCGAATTGATGCATTGGGCGGACGAATTGCAGCAATCCGACGACACGCTGCATTTGTCGCCGATCTGCGCGCAGCTCGCGATCTGACTGGCACAGATGAGCCCTCCGTCGATCCCCGCCGATTCACAGTAGCCTCCGCAACATTGGTCTCCCATGGTGCACGACTGTCCGTCGGCCTTGCACGGGTCGAGCACCCAATCGCCTCGCGCATTTCCAGCCATCAGCTCCTGAGCCGGCAAGTAAAACGCGGGATGACTCGGGTCCGTACCTGGCTTTGCGTTGAGATCGATCGCCGCCATCCAGAGCTTCTTCGTCGTGATCTGAGTGCGCGGGTCGTAAGGGAAGGCGGCGTTGCGCGGATCGCTCGCGAACGGCGCTATCGTCGCAACGTTGCCATATCGACGACGGCTCGTGAATATTACCCAGGCATACCCGCCGGACGGAGCGGGACCGACGCCCGGCTGATAGTTCAGTTTCGTGTCGTCGAAGACTGCTGGCGGATTGGCCATGGTGTTCGTGTTCGTGTCGGCAGGCAAATACGATGTTCCGTCAGGCAGGTATCCGTTGAGCGCGTCGAGGCGGTGCTGAGTACCGGCGGCGGTGTCCGACCACCAGATCTCTCCCTCGACGTTGCTGTTCCCGATATATGAGCCGCCCACCGCCGTGCTGCACGGCGACAGCTGCACTTCGACAAGGAGCGAATCATTGCTCGGCATGAACGAGGGGTATCCCAAGCATTTGCAGCATCCAGCATCGACCTCCGCCAGAGAAAACACATATCGCGGATTAGTGAATGCGAGACCGGTGGGATCGAAATCCATCGCGAGAACGTGACTGCCATCACCGGACAACGAGCCGGCATTTCCGCTGACGTGCGTAAACGCAACGTGGGTTCCGTCGGGTGAAAACGAGGGCGTGGCTCCGCCAATATTGGACGGCAGTCCGGACGCCGCGGCCACCGTCGGATTGGCGCCGACGTGATAGAGCTCGACCTTGGTATCGGGGTTGATAGCAGGAAAGCCAGCAGTGTTCGTCAGCGCAAGCGTCCCGTCCGGCGACAGACCGGCGAAGGCGAGTATGTCGTGAAGTGGGAGCTGCGTCTCGGTCGCCAAAGGCAGCGTGTAGAGCGAAGTGACGGCATAGTTGGTGTCTTGAGTGATTAAGCTGCCACCTTTGGCGGCAACCGAATGGCATCCTCTGCAGTCCGTATTGGTCCCCGCAACGACGTGCGGCCCCGTGTCGCCCGGCTTGATCGCCAGCAATGCAGCGCCTCCTTCGACGGTCCCCCCATCCGGAAAGTTGAATTGCGCATTGGTGACGAGCTGCGTGAAATAGGATTCGTAATAGACCGTACCTTGCAAAAGGCCGGGGGCGATGATCCACGTTTCCGAAATCGGTCCAACCGCTGCGCCTTGAGCCGCGAGCGTCACGCGCACGCTCAGCGCGTCGGATCCCGCCGTGCTTTCCACCGCTTGAACCCAAACGTCCTGTGGAATCGGGTGACGAACGAACGGGGCGCCCGAAGCCAGCGCCGCCGGTCTCCCGAATGTCCCGTCATATATGTATGTCTTGCTCTGCAAATGCAAAGCGATTGCCGAGGCTTTGGACGGACCTTGCGACCATTGCAGAAGCGGTGCAAGGAGTCCGCGCGGCCAAACCGTTCCATCGTACGGATACAGGAATGCGAGCGTTGGATCGGCCTTGGGCGTTTGCTGTAACGTCGCGATATCGGTCGCGGTCGCGGGGCCACCCGGCCCTTCGCCCCCTACGCCGCCATACCCTCCAGAACCCCCTAAATCGACTGGGCCAGCGGAACCATTTTGTGTGCGTTGAATGATGACAGTCAGAGTGGTCTGCGCGGTGCTCGACCCAAACCCCGCGATGATGTTGGCCGTGCCGCCGGTCTCTCCGGAAGGCGTAAACTCTCCGGTCCCGGAGATCGATCCCAGCTGCGCTTGGTCGAGAGTCCACCCGACTTGGACCTCAGAACCTGACTGATCCACGGCAGAAAACTGGACGGTTGGGGCGCTTGTCACGCTGCCGTCGACAATCGCCACTGTCACGGTCGGGTTCGCTGGCGAAATGGTGACCGAAGTGACAATGCCGCCATCCCCGAGAACCAGCTGCCCGGTACCGGCATCGCCAAGAATGGCGATGGTCCCCGAGTCGTAAGTATACAGGGTGGCATCGGGTAGACGGGCCGACGGTAGTCCTCCGCCGCCATCGTCTTTGTCCGCCGTCGAGGCACACGAAATCGCAAAGAAAGATGCGACAGCGAGCGCCGCACGCAAGACGATCCACGCGCGAGAAGAAAATTGTTGGACCATGATGACGACCACTTCGGATTTTCTGTGGCGCCTGCGCGACGCTCGAGGAACGACAAGACCCGCGAAACACCAGAACACTGCGCCGATCCACCTTTGTAGCTCACATTATGAGGGGTCGTCTCGAAGTCGGCACGCGATAGCGGCGAGCGAAGCGGAAGCGGAATTTTCTTGGACGGCCGTGGAGCGGCCAAGGTGGGAGATGAACCGCACGCGAATGCGCTCGTCGCGACGGCTGGGTTCTTGGTCGTCGCCTCATCACCCACGAACGTTACCGCGCAAGGACAGCCGATCGCCTGGAGGCGAAGGCGACGAGGATTCCTCAAACGCTACTGAACGCGTCGTTGTGGCGATTGTAGAGCAGAAGTTCGCCACGCTCGAGGTCGAGGTAGAGCGCGTCCACCTGGAGTGTTCCGTCTTCGATGTGCTCTCTCAGCCACGGAAACCTGAGCAGGTTGGTGATCGATGATCTCAAAGCCTGAAGCTCACAATATCGCTGCCGCTCTTCCGTAGAAAGGTTCTCCTGGCTCATCGTCCGGTCGCGCGCTGGACCGGCTATCTCGAGCCAGAGATTGATGAAGTCGGTCGGTGGCGTGGGGGGATCCAGAAGAGCGCGGATCCCTCCACACCCGGCATGACCCATGACGACGAACTGTCCGACCTTGAGGATTCGAACCGCGTATTCGATCGCCGCCGAAGTCGAATGGTGACGCTGGTCGGGCTCATAGGGGGGCACGAGGGCGGCGATATTGCGAATGAGGAACACCTCGCCAGGAATCGCATCGAAAACACGCGTGGTGTCGATGCGGCTGTCGCAGCACGTAACGATGGCATAACGCGGGTGTTGAGGTCGCCCCGCCAGTCGCTCGAACCGCGCGCGGTTGGCTTCAAAATAGTCGGCCCGGAAGCGCTTGAAACCCTCGATAAGTCTTTCCATGCTGCTGATGGCCTATTAGGGTCGCGGCGGAACAAGGACAGCGGTGCCTCGACGAGCTAAGGGAAGCTAGGGCGCACTGCGATATCACGCCGTTCGTCGCACGCTGGGAGAAAGTAGGTCTCGCCTCAGCGGCGTGGGCGAAGCGGAGATCGCCCGGGCTCGACGCGCGGGTGCGATGGTCGGACGCTCAGCCGCGGGGTGCGGGCATTGTTGTATGCTGCGGTGGTGCCCGTGAAAAAACTGACCAAACTTCTGCCTAAACGTCCGCCCGACGTATGCTCGGACGACGTCCACGGGATTTGCGAGAGTCCGCGGGCCGAGTCTTCCGGCGGCGTTCCGGACGGATTGTGTCCGGCACGGCCTGACGACAGGGCTGTCATGAACGCGCGATGGGTTAGTTGGCTTTGATGTCCGATATCTCTACGCCGTCGCTGGCTGAGCCATTGCCTGAACCTCGGTGTACCCCCGGTGCGTTTGCGACATTTCGAGTTGACGGGATGTCGTGTGCGAGTTGTGCAAGTCGCATCGAACGCGTCGTTCGGATGGCGCCCGGAGTCATCGATGCCAACGTCAACTATGCAGCGGCCACGCTTGGCGTACGATTGGATACGTCGGTCATCGCGCCAAGCCGCGTGGAGGAGATTGTCCACGACGCTGGCTACGAGGCAGCGATCATCGATGATGCGTCTAAGGAGCCCGAAGATCGGGGTCGTGGGGTCTTGCGCACCCGGCTCGCCGTTGCGGCCTTTTTTACAATAGCGTCGATGTTGCCTGAGATGATCGCCCACCTGGCCGGCAAAGAGCCGAGCGATCCGCACGTGGCTTGCTGTATCGCCCTTATCGCTGGCATCCTGACCGTGCCGGTTGTCTCTTTCTCGGCGTGGCCGTTCATAGTGCGGGCACTTCGATCCATTCGCGACCGAGCGCCAGGTATGGACCTTCTTATCGCGACCGGTGCGGTGACGACGTTCGGGTATTCGGTTGTCGTGCTGGCGACTGGCTCGTCCCTCGTATACTTCAGCACGGCTGGCGCCATCGTCGCGTTTCTACTGCTCGGCCGTGTCATCGAAGATTCGGCCAGACGCCGCAGCGTGGCTGCAGTTCGATTGCTGCATGCGCTGGCACCGAACGTGACCCACCTCATCGGAGAAGACACTCAAGAGATCGATGTCGCAACCTCCAGCGTGCCCGTCGGCGCCAAGATACGAATCCGGCCAGGAGAGCGCATCCCACTCGACGGTCGCGTCGCATTCGGGTCGTCAAATCTGGATAGATCGCTTCTCACCGGGGAATCGACACCAGTAGCGGTAGGGGCTAATGACGTCGTCGAGGCTGGCACATTGAATCTTGATGGCGCATTGGTCGTCGAGGTCGTGCACACCGTTGGAAACCGGTCGCTTGATGAAGTGGCCCGCTCCGTCGACCTACTTCTAAGTCACCGCGCTCCGATGCAGGCGCTCGCCGATCGGGTTGCGGGAAAACTGACTGTCGTCGTTCTCGTCGTGGCAAGCGCTACCGCGCTGGCAACGTGGATAGTTAGCCATGATGTCGCAACCGCACTCGCGAGGGCTGTGGCAGTTACGGTGATTGCTTGTCCGTGCGCCCTGGGCCTCGCGACGCCAATGGCCGTTCTCGTCGCCGCTGGGCGTTCAGCGCGTCGAGGCATCCTGTTTCGCGACGGAGCTTCCATCGAGCGAACAGCCGACGTGACCGCACTCCTATTCGACAAGACTGGCACTCTCACAGTAGGCCATCCGACGGTTCGTGGCGTCATCGCGGCCTCCGGGCACACTCGCGACGAAGTGCTTGCATGCGCGGCAATGGCCGAGGCCTCGAGCGAGCATCCCGTTGCACGAGCAATCGTACACGCGGCGCCCAAGGTCGAGGCAAACGGCTCGACCCGTGCGATCGCTGGACACGGCGTCGAGTGGATCGGGGACGACGGGCACTGCATTCGCGTCGGGCGTCGAACGTTCGTCGCATCCAGCGCAGGGCCTGAACCGGTGACGCCTCACACCGTAGCGCACGTTTCAAGGGATGGCGAATGGATCGGGGTCATCGTCGTCGACGATCCACCTCGCTCCGAGGCACGAAGAGTGGTCGCTGAGATGCGCCGACGAGGACTTCGGATCGCTATGATCACGGGTGACCGACGGGAGGTTGCGGACGACGTTGCAGGGCGTCTCGGAATCACCGAGGTCGTGGCAGACTGCGACCCCGCGGAGAAAGCACGTACGGTCGAGCGCTGGCGCCAAGACGGAGAAGTCGTCGGATTCGCGGGAGATGGGCTGAACGACGGCCCTGCGCTTGCTGCTGCGGATGTTGGGTTCGCGATCGACCGGGCGACGGACGTGGCACAGGCCGCAGCCAGTGTGGTCCTTCGTGGCGGAGGCATCGAGCAGATCCTGGTCGCTGTCGACATTGCACGCGCTACACGGCGGATCATGCGACAAAACCTCGCTTGGGCTCTTGTCTACAATTCGTTGGCAATTCCCGGGGCGGTGGCGGGATTCATCCCCCCGTCCGTGGCGGCATTCGCAATGGCTGCCAGCTCGCTTTCGGTGGTGGCCAATTCGCTCCGCCTGGCGTCTCGGCGCCTCACGGGGAACACCGGCTCCGCCGCGCTTCCTTCGCCTTAGGGCATCGCTGCCACCGCGTGGAACGATGCTCGTCACAATCATCCGGGCGGTGATCAGAGCAATGCCTAAGGTTTTCGTGATGTTCGAGCCTCACACTGAAGGCTCGAACATCACGAAGACCGTTCCACGCGATTGAGAACCGCCGTGGGGCAACCGTCGGTTGCCCGTGGACGAACATCCAAGCTCCAGACGAGATGAATGCGCACGTCGAGGCGTGGAAGAGTCGTCGCCCATCGATCGGCTCTCTCGAGCCCCGCTTCACTCAAGACCATCGATGAATACCTATAGGCGCGACACGATCCCTTCGATGCGTGAGACGGCCGCCTCGAGCACGCTCATAGGCGGGCCGAACGAGAACCGCACGTAGGACTTGAATCGCGACGCACGACCGTGGCGGCGTTTGCCCGGATTAACGTCAAAGAATTCGCCCGGCACAACGATGACCTTCTTCTCGAGCGCGGCTCGAAAGAAGCCCATTCCATCGCTGATCGGCGAAGGCAGGCGATCGACGGAGCCCCACACGTAGAACGTGCCCTCGGGCGGACGATCCACGCGAACTCCGAGGCGTTCGAGGTGCGAAAGAAGAAAGTCGCGTTTGGGTCGAAACGCATTCTGAATCGCGCGCGTTTCGGCCACGACGTGGTCCTCAGCCAGCAGCGGAATCGCGGCGCGCTGCAGGGGCCGGCTGCCTCCGCCATCGAGAAACGACCCTGCGCTCGAGACAGCTTCAATGACTCTCTTCGGAGCAATCGTCCAGGTGAGGCGCCATCCCGGGTATCTCCAATTCTTTGTGAAGCCATCGAAAATGACGACCGGATCGCGCTCGACGTCCTCGACATACCGCGCCGCACTCTCAATCGGTAGATGGCCGGGTGAACCCCGGTAGAGGTAGTGAGAATAGAATTCGTCGAGCAGGAGCACGCAGTCAAGATCGCGTCCGATCGACACCCAGTGCGAGAGCTCCTCGCCTTCGATGTGCTTGCCCGTTGGATTGCAGGGATTGCTCGCGAGGAGAGCACCGAGTCCACGTCCGAGTATTTCGCGGCGAAGTTGATCCGAGCCAAAAGCGTAGCCCTGGTCCCCCTCGAGCATGATCGGAATCGCGGTGAAAGCCTTGAAAATATCGAGAAGCTCTTCGTATGCCGTGTAGTCCGGCAAAAAATGCCCAAGGTTGATGTGGCCAAGACTCGCGGCCGCACGCGTGAGCGCGGCGCGTCCGCCACCCGAAATGCAGACGTTCTCTGCGCTGTATTGCGAAGGGAGACCTCGACGGTAGAGCGAGTTGTAAAGCGACGCGACAGCCTCGCGCAGTTCCCAGAGTCCCGCGACGGGCGCGTATTCCTGGTCGTCGATGTCGACGTCGATGGTCTTGATGCGCGATGGCGCCCCGGGCAGCTCGCCGGTCTCCGGTTGTCCTTGGCCAAGATTGCACCAGTCGGGATTGCGCGGAGAGAAACCGTGACGCTGTGCCTCCGCGGTCACGTAGATGACCCCGGTGCGTGGAACGCTACGAAATGCGCTGTGTTCGTCGGACATTGGCTCTCTGACTTTATAGCTTGCGCCGCGCCACGCTGTCAGTTTTGGTGATCGCCCAAGGGTGGCGATAAACCAGGGACAAAGGCCGGTCCGGTGGGTGCCGCGCGTGCGGATCCATCCATGTTTGGAAGCAGCCCATCGAAAGCGTCACGTTTCGATGTTCTCAACGCCGGCCGATTCGACAACCATGTCGCAAATTTGGATATCTGAATGCAGAAAGAAGAGCGCCTCCAAGTCCCGGGCGGCCAACGAGCCGAGCTTCTGGAAGGGGCTCTTCGGTTGAGCCGGGGATCGAACATGTCAAAAAACGTCCTAATCGTGGGTGGTGCGGCCGGGGGGCTTCGGCAGCCGCTCGACTCCGGCGGCTCGACGAGGACGCGGAGATTATCCCGTGCTGTCCCCTTTTGCTGTCCATCGGCGACCCGTTTCCTGTAAGCGCCTCCGAAAGATGGCCTGCGCCGCAGGCGCTCCAGCGAACGTCGATCGCATTTTCGTGGCCGTCGCGATATGGCCTCGAGGAGAGGTAACCCTCGTGTTCGTCACCCTTGGAGCCGCGCTCGACGTCGGAGGCCATCCACTGCTCTACGCGACTCAGTATTCCGCATGGGTGGCAGTTGTGGTGCCGACTACGCTCGCAGCGCCGCCGGCGTTGCGATGGTGGTGGGCGCATGCGGCGAGCGGCCGACCGCGGAAGATTCAGTGGGAGACGAATTGAGCCCATGCGGATGTCGCTTTCGAAGAAACACGCTCCATTTCCCCGAATAACACATCATTTCTGACAGCCCCTCATACATATGAAGCCCACGGACATCCCTTTGAACTCCATGCGCGTAGCTTTGAACTTCAATCGCGTGCCCTTGAGCGCCTATATTCGCAGCACCAATTCGTCGCTAGCGTCGGCTCGCCTCCAGAACAGCACCGCCATTGGGATGATAATACCATGAACAGGAATAAGGCCGTGTCCGCCATCACGATGATCGGGGCATGCTCGTTCGCCCTCGGGTGCGAAGTGCACAGGGGGGCGTCGGTGAACGCGCCCCCGCCGCCCATAATAGTTGTGCAAGTGCCGTCGGAAGCGGGAGCACAAGCCAAGCCGGGCGCGCAACCCGAACTTACCGTGCAAGGGCAGCCACCGCCTCCCCCGCCGCTCCAGCCTGAGACCATTCCGCCGTCTCCAGGAGCGGAATTCACGTGGATACGTGGGTACCAGCGCTGGGATGGTCGCGCCTACGATTGGGTCAGCGGACGATACGAACGCCGCCCTCATGCCAGTGCGGAATGGCGCGCGGCGCACTGGGAACCAAGTGGAGATGGGCACCTGTGGGTCGAAGGAAACTGGGATATTGATACAAGCGCAAATGCGAAGCTGGATGAACGCGGATCTGGGGCTTCGTCCACGGCCCCCCTCGCAACGGGCAGCCACCCCGGATATCTGCACGCACTTTCCGATTTGCGATTTGCCCGCGGGAACCTCGAGCGCAAGGGAAGAGACAATCAGGTGAGCTCGGACGAACATAAAGCGATCGGTGCAATCGATCGCGCCATCCAAGACATCCAAGAGGCGGCCCTTGACGACGGAAAGAACCTTACTGACCATCCACCCGTCGACGCACACGAAGTCTGGGGAGGACGCCTACACATGGCGGTGGACGCTCTGCGCAGTGCACGCGGAGACATAGACAAAGAAGAGGACAACGCGTTCGCGCGAGGGCTCCGTGGCCGAGCAATCCACGATATTGATGAGGCGATTCGGTTCACGGAGGCGGGAATTCAGGCTGTAAGGTGAACTGACGAAAGCGCGGCTGCGACACTTGTCATATTCCAATTGTCCGCGCTCGCCACCTCGTCAATCGGTGCGTCAACCCGCGTGTCATCGCGCCTGAACTAGGAAACTGCGGCGCCAACCCGCTATGGCACGGTCACTCTGACGCAATCGATAACCCATTTTGATGAAGCCTCCGGAGGGCTGATAATTTTGCCTTCCTCGACGCGGCTCTCCTTCTGTTCGGCAAGCTTGCGAAACACTGGGCCCAGGTGTTCGCCGAGCTTCGCGAACAGCACCCTTCTGCGATACTTTGTAATAAACGCGATGTGAAATGTGCAATCCCACGCCGTGTGGCTAGATTCTTGCAATTGTTTATGTTTGCTCCCTCCCTTGGGCTTTGAGCGGCTCACGAAACGTGAGTTAGATGGACGACCTACGTAAATGTCAAACGCAGCGAGCCATCCCGGAGATTGGGAGATCTTCCCAAAATATTAGTACTGTGGCGGCAGCGACAGACGCTTCGCTCGCAGCGTCGCGCTTCACGAACTCAACGGAGAATCTTCAAATGATCAAACTCGTGTCGGTGGTCGGTCTCGTCCTCGCGGCTGTTGGTTGCCAGGCGGCCGCCACAGTTCCCCCTCAATCGCCCCAAGGCGCTACGGCGCCCCAAGCGCCGCCTCCGCCCCCTGGACCTGGAATGGCGATGATGTCTCCTCCCCATGAGGGTCACGGCGGACCCATGGCTCCTCACGGCGATGGTAACGCGCTTGGCCAAGACACGGGCATAGACGAAGGGCGAATGGCCCATTGCGATCACTGCAAGGGCGAACATGGCCCCCTCTGGAGACCTGCAGGCCGCGGCGGACCTATGGGTGGACCGTATCGGGGAGGTCCCATGGGGCCCGGTGCAGAGCACGAGGTGATGCGGGAGCTCGCCGAGCTCGGCGTTCATTTCTATCCGCCGTCGATGCTTATTCGGCGCGCCCAGAAAATCGGTCTGACGCCCGAGCAGGTGTCGAAGATTCGCCAAGAGATGCTGAGCACCCAGTCGCACGCGGTCGATGTGATGGCGAAGGCGGGGCACGCCAAGGTCGAAGTGACGCGTCTGCTCGCAGCTGACAAGGTCGACGAGCGAGCGGTGGATACTCAGGTCGACGAAGTGTCGAAAGCGCAAGCCGAGATGCAGAAACTTCGTCTTGGGACGGCCCTACGCTTGCGTGCGCTACTTACCGCGGAGCAGCGACAGAAGCTCGAAGAGCACAAGCGAATGCACGAGGGTCCAAACGCGGCGAAGGGCGCCCCGAGCGAAGCTCCCGGCGCGGCAGAAGCAGCGGACGACGATGATAATGACGACGACTGGGATAATGATGATGTGGGCGCCTGAGGACGTGAGGGGGCTGCGCGAAAATCGTAGCCCGTCTCACGGATCAATGAAGAATCCGTTAGCGCTGGTGCAGGTTGTCGGAGGCCACTCATTTGCGACAGATTACGACTGCGCGGATCCAATGGTTATGCCGCGCACGGCGTAACCGTCGCTCGGGCGAGCCACCGCGCGAACCCTCCATCCGCATTCGAGGCTCATATGATCGTGAGCTCTAAGAGTGAAGGGAACGTGCTTCACGGCAGGTCGCGATGATGGCTTGACCGCCAGGCCTAAGAGCCGAGGCGAGGGTGTTCCGATAGCCAAGCCTTCGTTCGGGCGTAACGAGAAAATGAAACGACGCGCGATCGTGCCATACGTCGTAGATGCCCTCGTGCGCCCACGCGGTGACATCGCTGACGATCCAGTTCACAGTGGCCGCTCGACCTTCGAGTCGCCGTTTGGCTCGATCGAGGGCCGCCTCGGCGATGTCGAGCACGGTGATGTGTCGATAGCCGCCATCGAGCAGCGCATCGACCAGCCTCGATGCGCCTCCCCCCACGTCGACGATGTGAGCATCGCGGTCGACGCCAGCGGCTTCGATGAGCTCGAGCGACAGGCGCGGAAGCTTCTGAAACCAGCTCACACTTTCGTCGGATTTGCCCGAGTGAATCTCTTCCCAGTGCGGTCGTTCGTCAGAGACATTGGTCGGCGTCGCCATGGCGCTGGTGAGCATCGCCTAACGGGACGACGGAGTCGAGATCGCGTCTGACAAAGGACACGACGGACCACGGCGTCTTCGCCACACGGGCACCCGCCCGGCCGAACCCGATCGGCGTGTCGCGCGGTGCGCTTGCTATCGGTCGATGGCGCGACCCTTACTATCGAGAGTGCGGACATGCTCGACGGGACGCCACTGCTCGGTATCAAGCCGTACGTGTCCGAGTTCGACGCTCATGGACAATGCCCAGACTTACTCGGCGCGCAGCCACTTCCCTAGCGTCTTCAAGTCAACTCCGAGCATTTCTGCTGTTTGCGTCTTATGCCCTCCAAGGCGTTCGAGCGCCCACGCTGCATACCGACGTTGGACTTCCCGTATCGGAAGTACCGTGGTGTCAAGAATACCGGGGCCGTCCGAGGGGCGCTCGCTCTGAACGGACGGGGGGAGGTCGCTGGCGCAAGCCTCAGAATGGCGCCCGAGAAGTACGACTCGTTCTATTGCATGCGCAAGCTCTCTCACGTTGCCCGGCCAACTGTATTCAAGCAGTCGTTCCATCGCATCGCGCGCGAAATGGTCAACGGGCGAAAGCGGATGCTTGCCTTTCGCATCCACAAGTAGTCGATCGACGAGGAGAGGAATGTCCTCGCGCCGATGGCGTAGCGCCGGAATCTCAATTGTGACGACATCCAGGCGATAGAGCAAGTCTTGGCGGAACGCGCCTTCGAGCGCTCTCGCGCGCAGGTCCCGATGCGTCGCGGCCAAGATGCGCACGTCGACAGGACGCTCCTTGTTGACGCCAAGGGGACGGACAACGCCGCTTTCGATGACGTGCAGGAGCTTGCCTTGCAACGCCGGAGACATCTCGCCGATTTCATCGAGCAACAGGGTGCCGCCGTCGGCTTCCACGAGGAGGCCCGCTCTCGCGGAGGTCGCTCCAGTGAATGCCCCTTTCGCGTGACCGAACAGCTCACTCTCAAGCAGCGAGTCCGGTAGGGCAGCGCAGTTGACCGCAACAAATGGCATGCCAGCGCGAATGCCCGCAGCGTGGATACCGCGAGCGAGCAACGTCTTTCCTGTTCCCGTCTCGCCGAGGACGAGGATCGGAGTCGACGCACTCGCAACACGTCGGGCCACGTCGAACACCTCGCGCATTCCTGCGTTCGCAGCGACCAGATTGCCAAACGCGCCCGAAGGTGGGCTTAGCACCGCGCGCAAGCTTGCGGCTTCGCGTCGCACGCGAGTCTGTTCGAGCGCGCGCTCGAGGAAGATCACGAGTTCGTCTATCGCAAACGGTTTCGTAAGGTAGTGAAATGCGCCTTGTCGAATGGCGTCCACGGCGCTCTCGATTGCCCCGTATGCCGTCATGATGATAACGGGCCGTTCAGGCGACAACCTGCGGGACAGAGCGAGCAGGCCCATGCCATCGAAATGGGGCATTCGCAGATCGGTGACCAGCACATCGACCTGCTCCGACTCCAAGCGCATCGAGGCCTCGGAGCTCGATCCGCACCCGGTCACGTCATAGCCTCTGTCACCGAGCGACTCGACGAGCGTTTCGGCCATGTCAACTTGGTCGTCGACAACGAGGATTCTCGCACGCATCGATCTCGAGCCTAGCGCGAACTCTCGAGAGGTCACATTCCGCCGCGGTTGTGGTCTCTCCCAGAAAAGGCGGAACGCAGGCCGAGTGAGCGCGACGTGTCTCGATGACTGGTGACCCAGACGGTCGTCAGGTGGGGCACACTTTGGAGGTAGGTGCCGATCGGGCCAAAGAGCGAGACCATCGCCACGATGAACGAAGGTGCCTTCGCGCGGTCAGAGTTTCAGAAGGACTACGCCTTCGACGATGACCTAGGGCGTAGAGCTCACTGGCGCCGGTGAAGTCGGGAATCCCTTTGGCATCCGATTCGAATGCGGTCCGTCAGACGTCCAGTGCCGCTTTCGGCGGGGCGCGCATGCGATGCCCTCAAGAGCACAGGCGCGCCAAAGCTCACAGCGGTACGGTCCCCCCGAGTGCAGGAGCTTGTTCGCAAGGCGCTTCGGGAGATCGTCTCCGTATCGTATTGGGTTTGGGCCCGAGACATGCCGCGACGAGCACAAGAGGTGAGTTATAGGCATTGCCCCATTCGGGGATATGGGTCCGGATCCTGCAGGCGTCCAAACGTGGGTCATGCAAAAGGCCAACAAGAATCGTGGTGGCGTCTCTCCTGCGCCCGCCAAGCGCGTTGGCGAGACGCTAACGACGCTCGGCTCGAACCGCGATTCCGGGCTTGCCAAGGCTGAAGCCGATGCGCGGCTCGCGAAGCAAGGGCCGAACGAGGTCCCCGAGAAGCGACGCCATCCATTTTTGCGTTTTGCGAAAAAGTTCTGGGGTCTATCCGCGTGGATGATCGAACTCATCGCGGTCCTCTCGTTCATCCTGCACAAGCGCGCCGACCTGTGGGTCGCACTCTCGCTGCTCGTGGCCAACGCAATCCTGAGTTTTGTCCAGGAGCAGCGGGCTTCGGTGGCCGTGGCCGCACTTCGCAAGAAGCTGCAAGTGACAGCGCGAGTATTGCGCGGCGGGAATTGGCAGTCCGTTCAGGCGCGCGCACTCGTTGTTGGAGATGTTGCACGCGTGCGTTCCGGCGACTTCGTCCCCGCCGACATGCAGCTCTTCGACGGGACGCTGCAAGTCGACCAATCGGCGCTCACCGGCGAGTCGAACGATGTCGCGAAGAAGACTGACGAAGCCGTATATGCAGGTTCGACTGTCCGTGACGGGGAGGCAACGGGCGTCGTCGTGGCCACGGGCTCGCGGACCTATTTCGGCCGCACGACCCAACTCGTCGAGGGCGCGCGCCCCAAGCTGCACGTGGAGGAGGTCACCTCACGCGTTGTCCGGTGGCTGCTCATCATCGTAGGAGCGCTTTCGACAGTGACGTTCGTGACGGCGCTCGTCCGTGGGATGCGGGTGGTCGACGTGCTGCCCATCGCCCTCGTACTGCTAATGAGTGCTGTGCCGGTGGCATTGCCGGTGATGTTTACGGTGAGCATGGCGGTGGGCTCGATGGCGCTCGGACGCCTCGGCGTGCTCATCACGCGCCTCAGTGCCATCGAGGACGCAGCCAATATGGACGTCCTGTGCGCGGACAAGACCGGCACGCTCACCATGAACCACCTCTCGCTCACCGGCGCGGTGCCGGAGGCGGGCTTCACCGAGGCCGACGTCGTTCGAAGCGGCGCGCTGGCGTCGAACCAAGCCAACGCGGATCCCATCGACCGCGCGTTCCTGCGCGCATCCAAAGATCGCAAGCTCGACGATCCGGGCGCAAAGACGATCTCGTTTGAGCCGTTCTCCGCAAAGACCCGCCACACCGAGGCCGTCGTCGAGGTCGGCGGCAAGAGGGAGCGAGTGATCAAGGGGGCACTTCACACGGTAGCGCAAGCGGCAGGCTTGGATGCTGCGGCGATCTCTGGGCTCGAGAAGCGCGCGAGCGAGGAAGCACAAAAAGGCGTCCGCGTGCTTGCGGTGGCGCGCGCCGACGGGGATGGCCCGCTGCGCCTCGTGGGACTCGCTCTCCTCTACGATGCACCGCGGCCGGAGTCGCGCCGTCTCATCGACGAACTTCGCTCTCTCGGCATCAAAGTATTGATGTTGACCGGCGACGCCCTCCCGGTGGCGCGCGAGATTGCAGGGATCCTTGGCCTCGGCGAGATCGCGAGCGCCCCCAAGCGCGACGACGCACAGAAGAGTGCACCAGCCGCGGCGCCCGACCTATCCGGCGGAGGTTTGGCCGAGGTATTTCCAGAGGATAAGTTTCTCGTCGTCAAGAGCCTGCAGACGGCCGGCCACGTCGTGGGTATGACCGGCGACGGTGTAAACGACGCGCCAGCGCTGCGTCAGGCGGAGGTCGGCATCGCAGTGAGCGGAGCGACCGACGTGGCCAAGGGAGCTGCCAGCGCGGTGTTGACGACCGAAGGACTGGTCAACATCGTCGACCTGGTGAAGACCGGGCGGGCAACCTATCAGCGTGTGCTCACCTGGATCGTGAACAAGGTCAGCCGAAGCATCCTGAAGGCAGGGTTCGTGGTGATCGCATTCCTTGTGACTGGCAAGTTCGTCATCTCGGCGCTGGTGATGCTGCTGCTCGTCTGTCTCACGGACGTGACGCATGTCGCCCTCGCGACTGATCGCGTTCAGCCATCGCAGAAGCCGGAGACGTGGAACATCGGTCCCCTCGTCAGGGTGGCCGTCGTTCTTGGTGTGCTGACGTTGATCGAGGCGCTCGCCCTTCTCGCCATCGGCTGGCATCGCTTTGGCCTTTCGAGTAGCGCGGGCTTGCTCCAGACATTCACGTTTCAAGTCTTTCTTTTCTTCGCGCTGACATCCCTCGTATCGGTGCGCGAACGGCGCGCCTTCTGGAGCTCCCGTCCCAGTGCCACCCTCGCGGCCTCCTTAGCTGCGGCTTTTGTCGTTGGAGTTGTCGTCGGCCTCCATGGCGTTGCCGAGCTCGCGCCACTCCCGGTAGCCGTGAGCGCGGTCATCTTCGCCTACGCGGCCATTTGTTCGTTGGGCCCAAACGATCTCGTCAAATCCATCCTCAGCGCTCGCGCCCTTGGCGTTCCACGCACCGAGCATGCCGATCCGGCCCAGAACGAGCAGCACCCCCCCACCCCGTTGGAGCATCCTCAATGAGCAAAGCCGAGCACCACGACGATTCACTGCCTTCGTCCGAGTACAAGCACTCGCTATACGATTTGCGCGTGCAATTCGTAAAGCTACAGAACCATGTGATTCGTCACGGACTCCGAATCCTCGTCGTGCTCGAAGGCCGCGACGGCGCCGGCAAGGATGGCGCGATCAAGCGGATTATCAAGAACCTAAGCCCTCGCGAGACCCGCGTGGTGGCCCTCGGAAAGCCCTCGGATCGCGACCAGTCCACCTGGTACTTCCAGCGGTTCGTGCCGCATCTACCGGCAGGTGGCGAGTTCGTGCTGTTCAACCGCAGCTGGTACAATCGGGCCGGGGTCGAGAGCGTGATGGGTTTCTGCACGTCCGTCGAACACGATTCCTTCATGGAAGACGCTCCGCGCTTCGAGCAGCTCTTGGTGACTTCTGGAATCATGCTGCGGAAGTACTATCTGGACATCAGCAAGGCCGAGCAGGAGCGTCGGCTCGCGGATCGCTCCAGCAACCCGCTCAAACAGTGGAAGGTGAGCCCAATCGACGAAGTGGCCGTGAAGAACTGGAAGAAGTACAGCGAAGCGCGTGACGAGATGTTCGCGCGGACGCACACGGCGTTCGCTCCGTGGACAGTCGTGCATACCGACGACAAGCATGCGGCGCGCATTGGCCTCATGAAGTCCATCCTCGCGAGCATCGACTACAAGGGCAAGGAGGAAGGACGGATACTCGTAGACCCTAAGGTGGTGTTTACTTATGGCGCGGATCGTGTGACGGATGGGACAGTCGCCTCCTGATATTGCGGCTTCGCACGATAGCTCCGTCGACAACCTTGGCATCGATCGCGATCGGTCTCATGCGCGCGCGGGTGAGGATACCACGGCGGTTGCGCTCTCGCCGTCACGCGGCGCCGTGGCGCTTGGCGATGAAGCGGAGCACGCCGTCGGAACAGCCCTATCGTCTGCGGACTCGTCATCACAACCGATTCGCAGTGTTATCAACTTAGGAACAGAAGACGTTACAGGCTCCGCCAACGCGCACACCTCGACTCCGCTTGTCCACGTCCTCCCGCCGCGCGGCCGCGCGCCGACCCTACGTTCACCACACGGATCGGCATGCCCTTTGCGAGGCGCGAGTCACGAATTATGCACTTACTACAAAAAGGAGTGCGCAAATGAAAGTGATTGCCCTGGCTCTGTTCGGTGCCCTGACCACTTCGTGCTACGGAAACGGTTCGGGGTCTCAAAGCCAAACGGCGGCCGTGACCGGATACCGCTTGCAGACTTATGACACGTTTTCGTTCGGATGGACGGGCAACCCGCCTGAAGCATACGAGGCCTCGGCCCGGTCTCTCGAAGTCGATCGCCGGCTGGGGGAGTTCGTCGGCGCCGAGCTTCGGCAGAAGGGGTATGTCGAGGACAACAGCACTCCGTCATTCCTCGTGAGGTTTGGGGCTGGAGTCAGCCGGATCGAAATGAACTCGACCGCGCCGGAAGGTCCGTCCGAGGCCGCCCCCCACCAAACACTCAGTCGCGAAGGGATCAAGATTGTCATCTATGACATATTGACCAAGACCGAGGTGTGGCAGGGGTCTTCCAGTTCCGTGGTCGATCTCACAAGGGATATCGACGACAGGCTCCTTCAGCACGACGTGCACGATGCGCTCGCCTCCTTCCCCGTTCGGAAGATTACCGCCGCGTACCCATTCAGAGGATAGCCTCATGTCGGTTGGAGCGCCGCCCGTTCCATACCAATTGTATCTCGTCGGCACGGACCGATGCGCCATGCATCTCGTTCAATTGGGTCGCTTTCGCATTATACCCTTGGTGCCAATGAGTCTCACAATCTCGAATGTCGACTCCCGCGCCATCATGCGTGGGCGGGGACGGGCGCCGCGGCTTCGCTCGCGTCGTCGCTCGGCAAGACGCGCTTCGCGATAAAGGTGAACATCGATGGGACGAGGAACAGCGACAGCAACGTCGAAGATGTGAGCCCTCCGACGACCGCAAGCGCAAGCGCTTGATTGGCTTCTGTTCCGCGCTCGAGTCCTAGCGCCGTTGGAAACAGCCCAATCACGGTCGCGAGACTTGTCATTACGATCGGCGTGAAGCGTGTACGAGCAGCGTTTACGACGGCGTCTTCTTTCGAGTCTCCCTCGCCGAGCCGTACGCTTGCCTCGTGCACGAGCAGAATACCGTTCGAGACGGCGATTCCGATGACCATTAACACTCCCATGAGTGCAGTGATCGAATTTGGCCTGCCACCACGGAGTCGCCAGGGCGCACCACAACGGTTTCGACGTACGCCGAAATATACTGGGGACCGACTTCTGCCTCAATCCAGGATTCAACCGCACCGACGTACGATCGACTGTCTCGGTACGTTGAGCCGCGCGCCTCGATAACGGTCACTGGCCGCGGCGCATCGCCCATGGACGTGCGATTTACGCGGCCATCGGCGTATCGGACGAGGATGGCTCCAACGAGTAGTAGCAGGACCGTCCCGCCCCCGACGGCTAGGAGCGTGTAGCGATTGCGCAAGCGCGCGCTCGCCTCGTTTTTGCCGGTTCCCGGCGTAACGCACGGTGCAGCCACATCGGATTGACTAGTCACGTTCCGCGGTCCATCGGTCGTTACTGCGTCGCCGCTTGCATTCAAGCAACAATCGATCCGGAACCTTCCGCGGTTGATTGTGCGAGCCTAATGATCGAACCGGGTCGCAAGAGTCGTACGCGAGCCCGCTCGCACCATGAAGCAACGCTTTCTTTGCAATCTGCATTGCGCAATTCTCGGAATGCGATAAGTGCTCCGGGCACGCGACATCGATAGCTCGACGATGCGTGGAACGCTCGATCGTTTACATGAGTCATCCCCCAGCACTTGAGGACGGTGAGCCGGATGGCGTGGTCGCTCGTGCGGAGTCGTCGGATCGTCCGTGAACGACGAGCACGTTCCGATGAGCACGATTGGCCACCTGGGATGCAGTCGTGCCGAGAACGTAGTCGAGTCCGCGGTAGCCGTGACTACCGATGACGATGACGTCTACTTCGAGCTCGTCGGCCGTTTCAATGATGCACTTCCACGGCGGTCCGACGCGAACGATGGGCAACGCGACAACAAGACCGTGGCGAGGGCGGGCTAAATTCCGAAGTTCACCGAGGGCTGTCTTCAGCAAATGCTCAGGAAGCAGGTCGTGGAGACTCCCGCCTGCCGCAGCGGGAAATTCTGGCGGAACGAAAATCGCTCGAAAAGGGTGAACCGTGGCTTCGAAGCGAATCGCCAATTCGGCCGCCACCTCAAAGACACCGGGGCTGCGCGGAGAACCGTCGAGGGCAACGAGCAGTCTTGTGATCAACCATGTGCTCCGAAGAGCGGTGCATCGTGGGCCTCCGCCGATTCCACAGCAGCCGTCCTCTTGGCGAAGAACAGGAACATCACTGGAACGAGGAAGAGCGATAGAATCGTCGACGACGTCAACCCCCCGACGACGGCTAGCGCCAATGGCCTGTTAGCTTCCGAACCCCGCTCCAGTCCCATGGCCGTTGGCAGCAGTCCGATGATCGTGGCCAGACTTGTCATGGCGATGGGGACGAACCGCGAACGCGCCGCGGCGATGATCGCTTCGACCTTGTCGACGCCTTCGTCGTTGAAACGCCGATTCGCATCATCCACGAGTAGAATGCCGTTGGAGACCGCAATTCCGATGACCATCAGAATCCCCATCAGCGCGGTGATAGAGAAGCCCTGACCAGCACTGAGAAGGGCCAGCACTATTCCGACGAGGGAAACGGGAATGGTGAACAGCATGACGAATGGCAGACGCAGACTCTTGAACTGCGACGCCATGATCATGAAGACGACCATCACGGCAAGACCGAGCGCGAGCCCGAGACCCGAGAAGGTGTTTCGCATCAGTTCGACCTGGCCAACGAAGCGGAAATCGACGTCTCGCGTTCGGATGTCCGTCTTGAGTGCTCGCTCAAGCTCTGATGCTGCTGAACCGAGATCGCGGCGTTCGGTCTGCATGAGAACGCGGGCGACACGCGATAGGTGGTTTCGCTCGATCGCGACAGCGCCCACGTCGCGACGAATGCTCCCGTACGCCCCCAGGAGAACCGGCTTTCCAGATTTGCTCACGCGTAGCGGAAGCGCGTTGAGCGCGCGAATGTCGGGGACTTGTACCCCATCATAAAATGTCACGACGTAGTACGACTGGCCATTGTTCGCGTCGATCCAGACTCCCGGTGAATTGATGTTGCCAAGTGTAGCGTCGAGCGTCGTCTGCGCCGCATCGCGCACGCTCGACCCGACCAATCCTGCCTCCTCGCGACTCGTGTCGACGTGAATCTCCGGATAGTCAATTTGAAGCGATTCCTTGACGTCGCGAATTCCTCCGATGGTGCGTGCGACCTCGGCGACGGCACGCGCCTCCTCGTCGAGCTGGGCAAGGTTGTCGTTGTGAACCTCGACGACAAACGGTGCGGTATAGCCGTTTGCAAACACGCTCGCGACCAGTCCGCCAGGGTATTGAAGCACCTCAACACCAGAAAATTCGCGAGTCAATATCTCGCGCGACTTTGCCACAATCTGAGACTGCGAGAGATGCCGCTTTTCGGGGTCCGAGAATGCGATCCGCAGGTATCCCGTATTGGGAGCGACGTTGGGACTCACGAGGAGGCTCCGCGCGTTCTGAGGCATGCCGATGTTGGCGACAACCATCTCGACGGTTCCCTCAGGCAGCTCGCTCGTGAGAGCGCGACCCATGTCGGTCATCTTCTTCGCGGCATCTTCGACCGATATGCCGGCCGCGAAACGGACATACATCATGTCCATCGACTCATCGATTTCGGGAAAGAACGTACTTGGCAGGCGTGACGCCGCCCATCCGGCGGTCGCAACCAAAGCCGCGGACATGACGAGAATCGTGGTCCGAAAGGGCAAAACTCGGCGAAGGACTTCGGAATAGGAGTCCGCGATCCAGTCAATGGCTCCCTCGACCGTCTTGCCGATTCGGCCGTGCTCTGCGTGACCAAGAAAATAGCGACAAGCAACGGGCGTGACGGCCATACTGACGAAGTACGAAGCGATCATCGCGACGGCGACGGTGATAGCCAGCGGTGCGAAAAGCTTACGCGCGAGGCCCGCGAGCAGCATAACGGGAAGAAGCACCGCCATGGTTGTGAGCGTTGAAGCGAGCACGGGCAGCGCGACTGCGTTGGTTCCCTTGAGTGCCGCCTCCGCTGTGCTGAGACCCATACGCTGGTGGCGATGAATCGACTCAAGGACGACCACTGCGTCGTCCACCAAGCGGCCCATGGCGAGCGTGAGCCCGCCGAGCGTAAATGCATTGAGCGTCTGGCCCGTCGCGTAGAGAACGATGAGCGTGATCGCGAACGATAGTGGGATCGCGACCGAGACGATCATCGTGCCCCGAAGGCTCTGGAGAAAGAGCAGAATGACGAGCGCTATGAGGATAAGGGCCTGGAAGATTTCCTTCTTCAGCCCATAATAAGCAGTTCGCACGAAGATGGACTGATCGAAATAGACCTTGGCTTGCATCCCTTGAGGCAGGTCACTGAGTTTCTCGACGACCCTCTTGACCGCATCGACAATTTCGATTGTGTTGCCGCCTGGGATTCGGAGAACATTGAGCAGGACTGCATCCTTGCCGTTGACGGATACGATCTGAGTTTGGGGTGTTCCCCCGTCTTCGACTCGAGCGATGTCTTTGATGAGCACGGGCTTGTCGCCGACGACCTTGACTGTCGCTTCGCCAATCGTCCGCACGCGCGGCGGGATCGCATTCGTGTATACGTTGGCGTCGAAGCTTGGTGCGATGAACTCCCCCGAAGGCAAGAGGGCGTTAGACCTTGCCGCCGCTGCAGCCACTTCCTGGGTAGTGACCTGGCGTGCTTGCGCCTTGACTGGATCGACGACGACATTGATTTGGCGAAGGCGACCACCGTCCGGCGCTGCGCTCGCCACCCCCGAGATCCCCTCGAGAAGCGGTTCGATGTTGTTGAACGCGTAGTCGTAGAGTTGGGGACCGGTATATCCGGCGCCACTGACCACCACCTGACACACGGGCGCGTTCGATGGGTCGTACTGAAGTACGAACGGCGGGAGCACACCGAGAGACTTGGGGACGGCAGCCATGGCGAAGCCGGCCTGCGATTGCACGAGCGTCTGTGCCGCGCCCAAATCCGTCCCCCACTTCAGCCATACGTAGATGACGCTGAAATTGTTTCGCGAAAGGCTCTCGACATGGTCGACGCCTGGCGTGGCGCTAACGTACTTTTCAAGCCGCCAGCTCAGCGTCTTCTCGACGTCCCGAGCTGCGAGTCCTGGGGCGAGCGTCCCGACAATGAGCACGGGCGGGGTGAGCTCGGGAAACGTGTCGACAGCCATCCGCGGGGTCACGACGCCGGCGAAGACGACGACGCCAACGCACAACATCAGGACGGCGATGGGATTGCGGAGCGATAGACCGGTCACGGCTTATTCTCCGCGGAGGGAGCGTTGGGCGGAGTCGGACTTGTTCCGCTGGTTGGAGCGGGTGCCCGGGCGACGGCTTCCATGGGCGCGACTCGGTCGCCGTCCCGAAGTAGCGCGCGCCCTTCGGTCACGACGCGACTTCCGGGCTTGAGAGTCGTCGCAAGATAGAGAGTGCTCCCCTCTTCTCCTTGGATCTCAAAGGTCCTCTTGCGGGCCACGTCGCCATCGACCACGAACAGCGCCGCCTTGGTCCCAGTGATGGATGCAGCCACGAGCGGTACGGCCGCAGTAGCCTTGGGCTGACCGACCTGAATCTTGACCTCGCCGGTCGTATTGACCGGTAGCTCATGGTCGGTGTTCTCCAGGTCGACTTCGACGTGGATCGTTCGGGTGTCCGGATCCGCAGCGGGCGAACGGCGCGCGATCGCTCCAGCAATCGATTTGCCCGTCGCGAGGACCCCGACCGAAACGAGAGTTTTGGGAGACACCGCGTCGAAATCGCCCTCTGGGACGTCGAAGGTCATGCGTACGGTATTGCGATCAATGAGCGTGACGATGGGCGTACCCGGGCGAACGAACGCGCCTGGGTCGACGGACCGAACCGAGACCTCGCAGTCGAAGGGGGCGCGGAGCACGCAGTCGTTTACGGCGAGGCTCGTCGAAGTCAATTTCGCCTTCTGCGAAGCCAGCTGCGCTTGCTCCGACGCGCTTTGGGCTTCCTTCTGTTCCGCCTCGTTGGGGGACACGAAACCTCCGTCAAGCAGGGTTTGAAGGCGTGCCGACTCGTGAGCGATGGCGACTTGACGCGCGTCGATCGCGCGCGCCTCCGCAGCGACCGCCAAGCTCGATGCGCTCGCATTTCGGCAGTCGAGCGTTGCGAGAACTTCGTTGCGCCTTACGCTGGCTCCCGGGCGTACCAAAACCGTGTCGACGTAGGCGGAAACGAATTGCGGACCGACGTTGGCCTCGACCCACGGTCGGAGCGTCCCGACATAGGTGTGCGTTTCGCGGTACGTCGCCTCGCGCACCACGATGACGGTCACGGGTTTGGGCGCCGCGGCGAGCGCCACGTTGTTAACGCCGGACTCAGCTCGATGAATGAGCCCCCACCCGACAGCGATGACGCCGCACGCACCTGCCGCGATCGCAACAGGAATCCGTCGGGGCCGCGAATCGATCCGCTCTGGCGTCTCGCTCTGTGGCGGGGTCGAAGAATCGGGCATCGGAGACAGCGTTTCTTCCATAGGCGATCAAAGTCCTTCCGAAATGGCTCGTCCAAAGGCAGCGCGAGCTCGTTCGAGTTCAAACTGTCCAAGAGCAAGGCCGATTTCGGCGTTCGTTCGGACAGCTTCCGCGTCCGCGAGCTCGACGGCCGTACCGATGCCGGCGCGAAACCGCGCGTCGGCCTGGTCGTAGTTGGCGTGCGCCGCCGCCACGGAACGAACGAGCGCGGCAAGAGCCGAATTGGCCACTTGCACACCAACGTAGGTCTGGCGCACAGTGGCCACCTCCTGCTCGCGTCGAACGTCGATCTCGTCCTGGCGCACTTGCTCAGCGGCGTGGGCCGCACTTTGGCGTGCCGTGATGACACCGTCGAAAAGGGGCCAGGAAAGGACAAGGCCGACGTCCCAATTGGGAACGTCGGGCAGCCAACCGGCACCGGTCGGAATCAAGCCCGATGACGGAGGCGCTCCGCCTGCGCGGCCCGAGAGCGTCGCTGTCAGGGCAATATTGGGCAAGAGCTCCGCCCCTACAGCGCGCGTCTTTTCCTCGGCGGCTTTGAACTCGGCAAGCATCTCGGCGAGGCGCGGATCGCGCGCTTGCGCGAGCTCAAGAGCCTGCGACAGCCCGGGCATGTCGGACGGCCGCAAGGCTTCACTTGCCGTGTCCAGAGCTGGATCCGATGCTCCGATCGCAGCCGACAAGACACTCTGCGAGACCGCAACCCCGCCGCGGGCCCGTACGCGTCCCACGTCGAATCGTTCGAGGTCCGCTTCTGCCCGTGTCAGCTCGATCGGCGAACGCAAACCAGCGTCGACGCCGCGCTGAGCCAGGTCCCGATGAACGCGTGAGCGCTCATAGGCATCGTCGGCAGCTTTGAGAACGGACTTAGCCGCAAGCACCGAAAAGAATGCCTCCTCGACTCCGAAATCGATATCGAGGCGCTCCGCGTCGGCACGATGGCGTTCAACTTGGACGAGGGCATCCGCCGCCGCGCGCTCAGCACCGATGCGACCGAAGTCGAAGATCTCCTGAGTCAGGCCGGCACCAACAAGGGTCGAGGCGTAGGGGAAAAAACTCCCGGTCGAGGTCGCGGTGGTCGCTCCGATGCGTGGGAGGTCCATAAACTCGGATTGCACATAAGTTGAAGTTGTGTTGTTGGCTGTCATCGCAAATGCTTGGGCCGTCACAGCCACGGTTGGAAGCCATTGCCCACTCGGAACATCGGCGTCCTTCATCCGCTTGGAAACGCGCGAAAGCGCCGCGCGGATCGAGGGCTGGTGCGCGTTGGCATACGCAAGCGCTTCGGACAGCCTAACCGAGCGCGCGGGCTGAGGAATGTCGATGATCTCCGCGGCGATTGTGGATCCAGACTCCGCGCGCGCGCGCGAATTGATGGACGAGAGCGCAAGTCCGAATGCAATAGGAACGAATCCGCGCAGCGGGGTCATCATTTGGTTGCTCGGAGTGTACAAGCAGCGATTATGCCGTGCGCTTCTCTGCATGGAGCGTAGTCGTTTGACGATCGAGCGCGATCACGTGAAAGGAATATTTCCGGGTCGAACCCGGAAATATTCCGTGTGGCCTCCACATGCGGAAGGCAGACACTCGAAAGATCGACAAGCGCCCATTTGGCGCGCAGATTGCTAACTTCGAACTAGATCCATGGTTCCTCGTCCTGCGCGATCTTCGCGACCTTCATCATTACAAACTCTACCGCGTCCATGGTTTCTCGTAATTTGGATGATTGTCGCGCTCGCTCTTGTGACCGGACTCGCTTGGTGGGACGAGCGGCGTGAGGCCCAAGATTCCCTTCGCGATTTGGAGGCCGAACAGACGATGGTGGCCGTAAGTCTCGCGGCAAGTCTTCGGTCGCACCTCACGTCGATGGATCGCGATGCCGTCCTTTTCGGCGAAGGCGCGCTTGATCGAGCGCCGGGCTTCGAATCAGCGGTCGTGCGCCCGACGACTGCGCGCCTCGACGGCAACAGCGATCCCTCTCGCCTGGTTCTCACCGTCAACCTGCGCGACGGGTTCCTCGTCGATTTCGCGGTCCACGCTCGAGACCTCCTGGGAGATCTTCCGCATCTGGATCGACCTGGCGAGCGCACGTTGCTCCTCGCCGCGCCAAACGAAACGGCGCTCTACGCCATGGATGGTCGCCTACTCACATCGCCACCTTTGCGCGACGCATTGGATCGAAAGGCCATCGCCACGCGTCTGGAGCGCCCGCAGGCAGCAGAAATCGGGCTGCCCGAGCGAACAGCCATCGCGGGATTGGCCTATGTCGACGCCGGTGCTCTCGGACAGTGGGGCGTTGCGGTGGTTGCTAGCGCCGCCCGAGAGCGCGATCGCGAGAAGCGTGCGCAGGGTCGCCTGCTGCTCAGCGTTCTCGTAACTTCGGGGCTGGTATTGGCCTTCGGCGGCGTTGCACTGCGCAAGCAGCGCAAAGAGCTTCGACTTGCTCGCGAGTTAGCGGCCTCCGAAGTGGCGCGGCGCCTAGACGAGCAGCTCGCGCACGCCGAGCGCATCGCCACGACGGGAACGTTTGCAATGGGAATCGCTCACGAAGTGTCCACTCCGCTAGGAGTGATCATGGGGCGAACTGAGCAAATTGTGCGTTTGCAGACCGATGAGCGAACCGCACGCCACACGAGCGTGATCTTCCAACAAATCGAGCGAATCCAGGAGATCATCCGGCGTTTTCTCGATTTGGCGCGCGGCGGCCATCCGACGTTTGCGCGTCAGAATCCCTCCGAAATCGCTCGCGCCGCTGTCAATGCAGTTTCTCACCGTTTCGCGAAAGCGGCTGTATCGCTCGCCGCGTGCATACCGCCAGAGCTGCCTTCCATTCAATGCGACCGCGCTCTGATTGAGCGAGCCATCGTCAATCTGCTTCTCAATGCTTGCGAAGCATGTCCTCCTGGTGGTCACGTTGGCATCTCGGTCTGCACCGACGAGGAGCGTGCAGCAATCGTTGTGACCGACGACGGCATGGGCATCAGCATCGAGAATGCCGCGCAAGCGACACAGCCATTCTTCACGACCAAGCCTGTCGGCAGCGGCACCGGACTAGGCCTGGCGATCGCTGCGGAAATTGCGAAGAGCCATCGTGGTGAGCTGACCATTGTCCCCCTCGGCAGCGGCGGCACACGCGCCTGTATTGAAATTCCTGTCGCAGCACAAGAAGGTCTGCATGCGTCCTCATGATAATCCCCGCGTGCTCGTGGTCGACGACCGTTTGGAAATGGCAGAGACACTTGCCGAAGGTCTGGACGAACGGGGATTTCAGGCTGTGAGCATATCTTCGGGAAAGGAGGCAATACGCATGCTTCAGTCCGAACACTTCGACGCGATCGTCACCGATTTGCGTATGCCGGAGATCGATGGTCTCGCACTGCTGCGTGCGTCATACGGGCTCGACCCATCGCGGCCAGTCATCCTGATGACGGCATATGGATCGGTTGCCTCGGCCTTGGAGGCAAGCGGACTTGGTGCGTACCACTACCTGATGAAGCCGTTCCGGCTTGACGCACTCGTCTGGCTTATCGAGCGCGCGCTCGCGGGCCCCTAGAATGAACGCGGCCATGGTCGGATTGCAGGCACCGAGGATCTTATACGGGCGAAAGTCGGCGTTGAGCTTCTTCCTGAACGTTTGCTGGATGTCGACCTCAGTCAGGATGCCGAAGCCTTTGGCAGACAGCGCTCCCGTGACTCGGCTGACGGTCTCTTCGAAACCGAGGGACATGATTCGTTTCAGCTCGTCCATGAATGACCTCAAACAGGGTGGGCACGATGTTGGAGCCGCGCCGCTCTCGAAGGGTTCGCGAGCATCCAATATTGGCGACGACTCGAGAAAATGGATGTGGCTGATGCGTTGATATCCGCAAGACTTGCCTGTGCTCGGGCTAGGCGCGGACCTACGGTATGTGGACTCAATTCCCATGACAGCGCTTTCCTGGCACAGATTTCAGTTCACATTCACGGTTACGTATCACTATCTGTTTCCTCAGCTCACGATGGGCCTGGCTCTCCTCATCGTGATATTCAAGATTCTCGGCAACCGTACCCGTGACCCCCGCTACGACGACATCGCCCGCTTTTGGGCCCGCATTTTTGGCGTAGACTTCGCGTTCGGCGTCGTGACCGGAATTCCGCTCGAGTTCGAGTTCGGAACCAACTGGGCGCGCTTTAGCGACGCGACCGGCGGGGTAATCGGTCTGACTCTTGCTCTCGAGGGGATGTTTGCGTTTTTCGCCGAGTCGGCGTTTCTCGGCCTCTTTCTCTACGGAGAGCGCAAACTCGGGCCGCAGGGGCACATGTTCAGCGCCGTCATGGTCTTTCTCGGATCGTGGATGAGCGGATACTTCATCGTCGTCACCAACGCATTTATGCAACATCCCGTTGGCTATGCGATTGGGCAGGCGGACGGCTCGAGCGGATTGACGCAGCGGCCTATTTGTTCAATACATGGGCGATTTGGGAGTACGCCCACACGATGTGCGCGGCAGTCATCACGGGTGGCTTCGTCGTTGCTGCCATTTCCGCTTATTGGCTCCTGATGTCCGAGCACGTGCCCTGGGCCAAGCTCACCATGCGAGTGGCCGTCGTCGTCGCTGTGATTGCGTCCGTGTTGCAGCTATTTCCGACGGGCGACCGACAGGGCAAATTTGTCGCCGAATACCAGCGGCGGGCACTCGCCGCCATGGAAGGGAAGTTTGCAAGTGGATCTCATGCTGAGCTGGGCCTCGGCAGTCACGTAGATGACCCCGGTGCGCGGAACGCTTAAAAATGCGCTGTGTTCGTCGGACATTGGCTCTTTGAGTCTATATTCCTGTGCTGCACCACGTTAGCTCCCCGGAACCCAGGAGGGCGCCGTACGCGACGGATTCGGTTGATTCGACTAGGGTTTCGCTCGCCCCGTCGACATGGAATTGTTGTCTCAAGTTCGTTTGCGTTCGTGTGAACTCCGTGCAGTGGCGACAGCTTGGAGTCGTCGCTTCCGCGCCAATGAATCCCAAGTGCTGTTCGCCCTCACGCTTGTCGTGGGCGTTGTTTGCGGTGTCGTGGCCGTCGCCTTCCACCTGGCCATTCACGTAGCGGAATCTCTGCTCATTGACCGCGCTAACCGTGCGTCCGGCAACAGTTGGATCGTGTGGACCATCGTTTCGCCTGCGGCCGGTGGTCTCCTCGCCGGTGCCGCGTTGACCTGGCTGGTTCCGGGCGCGCGGGGCTCGGGTATTCCCCAGGTGAAGGTCGCGTTCGCAACCGAAGGCGGGCGAGTTCGTCTTCGTGATGCACTTGGCAAATTCATTGTTGGATCCGTGCAGATTGGGTCTGGCGCCTCTCTCGGACGGGAGGGACCAACGGTTCAGATCTGCGCCGGTGCCACGAGTGCATTGGCAAAAGCAATCTCGCTGCCACCGCGAAACATGCGTCGAATGATGCCGGTGGGAGTCGCAGCAGGAATTGCCGCTGCGTTCAACGCGCCGATCGCAGCCGTGACCTTCACGATCGAGGAGATCGTCGGCACGCTCGACCACACGGTGCTCTCCGGTGTCGTGGTGGCGGCGGCGATATCTGCCGTGATCGAGCGAAGCATTCTCGGAGTGCATCCGGTCATCGAGGTCGCTCAACCATACGGTCTCGAGCACGCCTCCTCGCTGGCCGTGTACGCACTGCTTGGCGTCGCTGCCGCCGCCGTCTCCGTTGTCTTCACCGATGGCGTCCTCAGGATGAGACTTTGGTTTCGCGGTCTACGCTTCATCCCGCGCTGGGCGCACCCCGCCATCGGAGGGCTCGTGACCGGAGTACTGGCGGTGACTGTCCTATACGAATGCGGATCGACCGGTGTGACCGGGGGTGGATACGCTGCCCTCGGGCGTGCCCTTGCCGGGCAGATCGGATTTCGAACCCTCGTGATGCTCTGCTTGGCGAAACTCGTCGCAACGGTGTTCTCCTATTCGAGCGGAGGCGCCGGCGGTATCTTTGCGCCCGCGCTGTTTGTTGGCGCGATGCTCGGCGGAATCTTTGGCTACGTCGACGTGCTTGGACTCGGGCATCCGACGCAGCCGGTAGGAGCCTTCGCTCTCGTCGGCATGGGTGCGGTGTTTGCCGGCGTTATCAGAGCTCCCATTACGTCGGTCCTGATCATCTTCGAAATGACCGGGGGGTACGGTCTCGTGCTTCCGTTGATGCTCGCCAACATGACCTCTTACATGCTGGCTCGGCATTGGCGCCCTCTACCAATTTACGAGGCGCTTCTGGAGCAAGATGGCATTACGCTTCCTCGGGCGGAACAGAGGACTCATGCGCTCGAAGACCACACGATCGCGAGCGTCATGACGGCGAGCGTTCGGACGCTATCGCCTGACATGTCGATTGGCGATGCGGCGAGGTCCAGTGACAGAGATACGTTCGACGTCTATCCGGTTGTCGATGCGTGCGCTCGAGTTCAAGGGATCGTGACGCGGTCCGACCTCCGAATGCGCGATAGACCACTCGCCGAATCGGTGACGACGCTCATGCGTCCGGTGCAGACCATCCGCGTCGACGTAACGCCGATTGCTGCCCTCGTTCAAATGAGAGAACTCGGCGTGCGCGAGGTCCTCGTCGTCGACAACGACGACCGTTTAGTTGGATTCCTGGCCACGAGCGACATTGCGCGAGCGCAGGCCCGCAGCGCTCCCGCGTCCCTCGCTGCGCGAATCGCGTCGCAGCCGCCCCGGTTCGCGCTCACTGCAGCCAATCTGGCGATGAAGACGTCCGTTATCGCGGGTCACACCAAACTGCCGGCATTGTCTCCATACCTGCACGGCGCTTCGTGTCTCATAGTTCGCACCGGAGAGGATTACGGCGTGCTGTTCGACGAAGAATTCCGCGAGGCGTCGTACGACGAGGATCTCGAAAGGATGCTCATCGCAGCCGATCTGGCCCATCCCGCGCCTTTCGTCGACAGAAACGCGACGCTCGAACAGATCGCGCGGACGCTCGCGAAGTCTCAGGCTAGGGCGGCGATTGTTGTCACCGAGTCACTCGGTGAACCGAACGGCGTCGTGACACGAGCCGCGATATCGGAAGCGCTGCTCGATTGGTACGTGGCTCATGGGATGCAGGTGGCGAAGACCTGAGCGGCGTCGCCGAGCGAATCGCTCATAGGTGTCACCCATAGGCATTCACTGAGGACCCGCGCCCAAGGGCGCCATCAAAGCCTTGGAGTAGGGACCTCGATCACACAATCCATCCGCCGACAATAGCCACGAGAGTTCCGACTCCGAGCGCCAACCACAATGCGATTGCAAGGATGAGCGGTCGAACTCCTAGACACCGCAACGCCGTGCGCGACATCCCCAATCCCGTGAGAAACAGAGTGACGGCGAGGAGGCGATGGGAGCCCGCTGCGACGAGGAGCCCGATGCCTCGAATCGAAGGAATTGCCGTCGTGAGCGCGGCGACGCCCAGGAAGCCCGCAATGAACCAAGGCACCGTGACCGGTGTCGACGCAGTCTCGTCCGCACCGGGCGAGCGTGCACGCGTCAATGCAACGATGAATGTGACAGGGACGATCCAAAGAGCGCGAGCCAGCTTCGCTGCGGTCGCGACCTCAAGCGCTCTCTCGCCGTATTGCGCCGCGGCTCCGACCACCGAACTAGTGTCGTGAATGGCCAGCTCGCACCAAAGGCCGAACGCGTCTTGTCCAAGATGGAGGTGCCGTTCGTCATGCTCTTCACCATTCCCGTTTCCCTCGTCGGGATCGTGCTGGCTCTGCTCTCTGCCGGTCAGGCGTTTTCCATTACGGCGCTCATGGGGATTCTGATGGTCATCGGTATTGCGGTCTCCAACGGCATTTTGCTCGTGGACGATGCGCATCGGCGCTTCAACGACGAGGGAGCTGACAAGCTCGACGCCATCATCGCCGCCGCGCGGTCACGGTTCGTTCCTATCGCGATGACGAGTCTGACAACGATCATCGGCCTATTGCCGACCGCCATGGGCCTGGAGCGAGGATCGGAAGCCAACCGGCCACTATCGCTCGCGGTGGTTGGCGGACTGACCTCGTCGACCGTTCTATCGCTCCTTCTTGTTCCGGTGATGTTCATGTTCCTCGCGAAACGGAACGTTCTCGTCGAGGAGCTTGATGCGACGCGTCTTCTCAGGGAGGCGCGCATATGATCCACAGCAGCGCCCGGTGGGTTCCGCGTGCGAATCCTTCGCGCGCCCACAGGCTCCTACGCAATAAATGCAAGACACTGCAAAGCGCCTGCACCCAGCCGTCATCTCTGTCCTCACCCTCGCCCTAGTCGCTTGCGCAAGCGAACCCCGCCATCCTGCTCAGGAAGTAGCGCCCGTCTCAGTCCAGATTGCGACCTCGCACGAGGAGCCCCTACCTGTTGTCTATCTGGCGAGCGGGACGGTGCGTGGGCGCAATACGGCCGTGCTCACGAGCAAGACAACAGGCTACGTACGCGCTGTTCGCGTTCACTCCGGAGATCACGTGACCGCTGGCCAGCCGCTCGTAGAGCTGGAGGCGAATGACGTGCGCGCCACCGTCGCGAAAGCGCGAGCTGGGCTCGGACAATCGACTGAAGTCAAGACGGAGGCCGAAAGCGCACTCGAAGCAGCGCGCGCGGCCGCGAGTATCGCCAAGTCCAACTACGACCGTGCAATTGTCCTGCTCAAGGACAGCGCCATACCCCAGCAGCAGTTCGATGAGGCCGAGGCGCACTGGCTCGGTGCAGCCGCGCAGGAGCGCATGGCGCAAGCGCGTATCCGGTCGGTATCCTCTGGTATCGACGAGGCGAAGGCAGCGCTCGGCGAGGCCCAAGCAACGCTTGGATACGCGGACATTCTGGCGCCCTTCGCCGGGCGGGTGCTAGAGCGGCGGGTCGATCCTGGGACGCTCGCACTTCCGGGGATGCCGCTGCTTGTGATCGTCGACGACGGCGCGCTGCGCGTCGAGGCAGCCATTGAAGAGTCGCATGCCATCGACGTCAGGATCGGCGACCCAGCAAGCGTCGAAATCGATGGCCCCGCCAAGCCTCTCGTAGGCAAGGTTGGCGAGGTCGTCCCGAGTGTGGACGTCGCCTCTCGCGCATTTCTCGTGAAGATCGATCTTCCTGAGGGCTCGCGAACTCTGCGTCCAGGCACGTTCGCGCGAGTGATATTCCAAATGGGTACGCGAGCGCGCCTCGTCGTTCCAACGACCGCACTCACGACATACGGCGCACTGGACCGCGTATTCATCGTCGATTCTGCGCACGCGAGGCTTCGGATGATCACGCGAGGTGACGCGCAAGGGCCGTGGACCGAGATTCTGTCAGGCCTCGCCGCGAACGAAACGATCGTGTCGGTTCCACCCGCTGATCTTCGGGACGGCATGCCCGTCGAGGTGCGTCGATGAACCGCCCCTCACGACTCGGCGCAGCGGGCACGCTCGCACGCCTCTTCATTCACTCCAAGCTCACACCGCTTCTCCTCGTCGCGTCGGTCCTCTTAGGTGCCTTGGCGGTCTGGAAGCTCCCACGCGAAGAGGAGCCCCAAATCATAGTTCCGATGAGCGACGTCTACGTTCGCATGCCCGGAGCGTCGGCAAAGGAGGTCGAGCAGCGCGTGACCAAGCCGCTCGAACGCCTGCTTTGGGAGATCCCCGGCGTCGAGTACGTTTACTCCACTTCCAGCCCGGGCCTCGCATCGGTCATCGTTCGATTTAGGGTCGGTGAAGACGAAGAGCGGAGCATGGTTCGGCTCGAGGACAAGCTCGCCGCGCACATGGACGTGGTGCCCCCGGGAGCTTCAGCCCCGCTCGTGAAGCTGCGCTCGATTGACGATGTGCCCGTGCTCGCCCTGACGCTCTGGAGCAAACGCTATTCGGGCTACGAGCTTCGACGTCTCGCCGGAGAGCTTCAGGAGCAGGTGAAGCAAGTCGGGGGCGTGAGCGAGGTGACGCTCACGGGCGGCGAGCGGCGCCAAGTGCGTGTTCTGCTCGATCCCGAGCGCTTGGCTGCCCATCGACTGTCGCCGCTCGGAATTGCGACGGCGGTGCAGGCGGCCAACCAACGCTCGCCGTCGGGCGCCGTATCGTCGGACAATCGCGAAATTCTCCTTGAGACCGGAACGGTCCTTGCGAACGCTCGCGATGTAAGCGATGTCGTGGTCGGAGCCGTCGGTGGTCGTCCCGTGTTCTTGCGTGACGTCGCGACCATCGTCGACGGTCCCGAGGAGCCAGCAACGTACGTTCGCTTCGGTGCGGGCGTCTCCGCGCTAGGATCGGCTCGCGACGCACAGGGCGAGTCACTTCCCGCGGTCACGCTGTCTGTAGCGAAACACAAGGGTGAAAACGCCGTTTCGGTAGTAGCTGAGGTGTTGCGCAAAATCGAATCGCTGCGCGGCACATTGCTCCCCGGCGACGTCGAGCTCAACGTGACACGTAACTACGGAGCCTCTGCGAGCGAAAAGAGCAACGAGCTCCTGCTTCACATGGGCATCGCCGTTGTAAGCGTTGGCCTTTTGATCTGGTTGGCGCTTGGCAAAAGAGAGAGCGGCATCGTGATGCTTGCGATTCCCGCGACGCTCGCGCTGACTCTGACGGTCTTCTATTTGTACGGTTACACGCTCAATCGCATCACGCTATTTGCGCTAATCTTTTCCATCGGAATATTGGTCGACGACGCGATCGTGGTCGTAGAGAACATCGCCCGTCATGCTCGACTACCCGAAAATCGTGGACGCGATCTCGCCGAGGTCGCGGTGCGCGCAGTGGACGAAGTCGGCAATCCCACGATTTTGGCAACCATGACTGTCATCGCAGCCATATTGCCGATGGCATTCGTCGGTGGGCTCATGGGACCGTACATGCGTCCGATCCCCGTCGGAGCGTCGGCCGCGATGATATTCTCGCTCATCGTCGCGTTCGTCGTCACGCCATGGGCGACCATCCGACTCATGAAACCCGCCCATAGCGGCGACGATGAACGCGAAGGCGCGCTCACCATTTTCTACCGAAATGTGATGGGAGCGCTCTTGCGCGTCGCGAGGCTACGGACAGCTTTTCTCACCGCTGTCGTCGTGCTTCTTGTCGGCGCGATGGCGCTCGTTGCCGTTCAGTGGGTGCGTGTGAAGATGCTTCCGTTCGACAACAAATCCGAGTTCCAGGTCATTGTCGACATGCCCGAAGGCACTCCGCTCGAGCAGACCGACCGCGTCACGCAGGCGCTCGCCGACGTAATCCGCACTCAGCCAGAAGTGACGACTTACCAAACTTACGTCGGGACGTCCGGACCCTACAATTTCAACGGACTCGTTCGTCACTACTTCTTGCGTCAGGGGTCCAACGTTGCCGATATTCAGGTCAATCTCGTCGAAAAGGGAGAACGAAGGGCGCAGAGTCACGCGATCGCCAAACGCGTGCGGGAAGCCATATTTCCCATCGCAGAGCGTTTTGGCGCGCGAGTGAAGGTCGCCGAGGTCCCCCCGGGGCCGCCCGTTCTCGAGACGATGGTCGCAGAGATCTACGGGCCGGACTACGGGCGGGATATCGCGATTGCCAAGCAAGTGCGCGAAATGATGGAACGCACCGCAGGCGTTGTGGACGTGGACTGGTACGTTGAGGACGATCAGTCGAAGGTTCGCTTTCTGGTCGATAAGGAAAAGGCTGCCCTAAACGGCGTGAGTGAAGCGGAGATCGTCCGCGCGCTCCGACTGGCAACCGATGGCGAGAGCGAGGGCCTTCTCCATGACGAACGAGAAAAGGAGGACGTTCCAGTCCTCCTTCGCCTCGACCGAGCGAATCGTTCGGACTTGGATCGCCTAAAGACCCTCCGCGTCATGGGTAGCGAGGGGAATTTCGTCAGCGTCGGGGAGCTCGTTCGCTCCGACCTCGTCATCGAGGACAAGAGCATTTATCACAAGAATCTGATGCCGGTCGTGTACGTGACCGCGGATGTCGCTGGCGCAATCGAGAGTCCAGTCTACGCAATTCTCAAACTCGGCCGAGAGATCGCGAAGATGCAGCTTCCCGAGGGCTACTCTCTCGAGCAGAACACGGCGTCGCAACCCTTCCGAACGGATCGTTATGCCATGAAGTGGGATGGCGAGTGGCATATCACGTACGAAGTATTCCGGGATCTTGGTTGGGCTTTCGCGGCGGTTCTCGTCCTTATCTACGTCCTCAACGTGGCGTGGTTCCAGTCGTTCAAAACGCCGCTCGTGATCATGTCGGCCATTCCGTTTTCGCTCGTCGGTATTCTGCCAGCGCACGGCGCCATGGGAGCTTTCTTCACCGCCACGTCGATGATCGGTTTTATCGCGGGCGCGGGAATCGTCGTACGAAACTCGATCATCCTGGTCGACTTCATCGAGCAACGGCTCGGAGAAGGCGTCCCACTGGAGAAGGCGGTTGTCGACGCTGGAGCCATTCGATTCCGTCCGATGCTGCTCACGGCTGCGGCGGTGATCGTCGGCGCGTTTGTGATCCTCTTCGACCCGATTTTCCAAGGACTGGCCATCTCGCTCATGGCTGGAGAGGTGGCATCTCTCGCTCTATCGCGTATGACAGTGCCGATTGTCTACTTTCTCATGCGACGTCGCGAAGGGCGCCGCGCGGAGCGCCGTCTTGTGAGCGACGCTCCATCCGAGGACATCCCGTCGGGCGCATTCTTGCCGATCCAGGGATAATTCACATCAATTAGCTCCAGTCACCGAGTGTGGTGAATCACGCATTCGCCACACTATTCGTTCGTTGGCTCATCGCAAGACTCGCAGCGACGTCGACGCGAGCGCACCTCTGCGATCACCTCTCCGCCCTCGATTCGAAGGGCCTTGCCGTGAAGGAGCGCGTCGGCCACGGTTCGGCGACCCCGTTCGAGAAGCCGTCCAATCGTGCCGCGCGAGACCCCCATCCGCTCGCCGGCCTCTTCGTGTGAGAGGGCGTCTAGATCGACAAGTCGAAGCGCCTCGAGTTCGTCAAGCGCCAACACCACGGTTTCAAGCTCCGGCATGGGAATGCCGCGCGGCTTGAAATAGGTAGCGGCCGGTGAATGGCCTACGCATCGGGGCTTGAACGGGCGAGACATGGGCGAACGAACACCGTGGAGCACGGCCTAGCGAAGATGCAGATGGCCGACGGACAAAGGTCGTCCCACGATCCGGGCATGGTGTCGAGCCGTTTTCGCCCGAGATGAGAATTGAGTGTGGCGAGACGTAGCAAGGCTGAAGACTCTTCCGACCCGAGCTTGCGTTCTGTGCGTATGCACATTACTACGACTGCCCATGAAGATTGCGATCGCTCGGCATCCACACTCGACGACGCTCGGTCCTTTCGGCCAGGGATCGGAGCTGGACATTCTGGAACTTCGCGATGGCCAGGTCGTTGCCACCCAACCTGTGAAGCAGACCGGCGGTTGCTGCGGCGGGTTGGCAATGCTCGTTCGCGGCGCGGATGTCGTCCTATGCGACGGCATTGGCCACGGCGCCCTGCACCATCTCACCGAGCAGGGAACGCCAGTAGCCCGGCCGAAGCAATCACCCTCCGAAGTGAACGACGTCGTTCGCCTCTGGCTCGCGGGCGACACGTCGGCATTTTTCTCGCGCTCCGACGACTGCGACCATCCTCCGTGCAAGAGCGGTAGCAATCATCACCATGAGTAGTCGACACGCGAGCCAATTATTCCGTCGCTCGGTGCCTTCCTATCCCGATCAGTCGATATAGCGGACAGAATCCAAAAACGCCTGTTAGTAGGGGCACGAGGCCCACGAGGCCGATCCACGTTTGGGGACCAATGAAGATCGTGGCCAGGAGGGCAACCCCGATCACGATTCGTAGGGTGCGGTCTATCGTTCCTTCGTTGCGCGTTAACCTATTCATTGTCGCTTTCCTCTCATTCGGTGATCGCTGCTACTCGGCACCGTAGCGCTCAGGTAGCGCTTATCGGCTGATCGGCGCTCTTCTTGGCTTGAATCTTTCGAAGTACTTCGTTCAGATTGTTAAGAGCCTCGCTCGCTCCGAAGGATTCACACGGACGTCCGCTCGTGTCATGACTACTGGTAAATCCATGTCCGACCCTCGAACCGATGCCGAATTGCTCGACAGCGTGCGCTCACGAGATGATCGCGAGGCGCTGACCGAGCTGTTGGAGCGACATCAGGCCGCCATATGGCGTTTCGGAATGAGAATGTGCCGCGACGTGGAAGACGCCAAAGACGTGCTCCAGGAGACCATGTTGGCTGTCGCCCGAACTGCGGGCGATTTTCGCGGAAGCTCGAGTGTTCCGACTTGGCTGTTCGCGATCGCTCGAAGTTTTTGCATCAAGAAGCGGCGCCGCAGCAAGTTCGCACCCGATGAAGTCGTGAATCTGGATGACGTCTCGGCGAACGGTAGCGGGATCCGGTCCGACGGACCGTCTCCGGACGAAATCGCTTCGAACCGCGAACTTGCCGCGGTACTGGAGCGCGCAATCGAAGATCTGGAGCGCGATCAACGAGAAGTGCTGCTACTGCGGGACGTCGAGGGGCTGAGCGCCCCGGATGTCGGCAAGGTTCTGGGTGTGAGCATTCAGGCGGTGAAGAGCCGACTTCACCGCGCTCGAGTGGCCTTGCGAGAGAAACTCTCGCCGCCCCAAGGGGACCTTGATTTGATGAACAAACATGAAGGCTGCCCCGACATCGTGCCCGTCTTCTCACGCTTCGTCGAGGGAGAGATCGGCGCGGACGAATGTGCTCAAATGCAAAAGCACATCGATACCTGCCCGCCCTGCCGCATCGCGTGCGATACCCTCAAGAGCACGCTTTCACTGTGTCGCGCCAAGGCACGCGGCGGCACGGTTCCTCCCGAAGTGCAGCAAGTTGTTCGCGACGCGCTTCGGGAGATCGGAAGAGTGACGGGCGCCGACCGCGACGTCACGACGGGAAGGTAGAAGAGGTTCGAGTCCTTGCCTCGCGAGCGGGCGCAACGCAACAATGCCCTTCGCGCTGAGCGCGACGGCGGCGATCGATGTCGCCTATGTTCGCTTTATCGGGCCCCCACCGCCATCAAGTAGGCCATAACCGCCCCGTAGATGGTCGAAATGTACGGATTTGAGCTGATCGGACATGCGCCGGTGCGACATCCGACGAACCGGTAGTAGGCGAACCCGGCGACTCCGCCGACAATCATCCAGAGGACTGTTCGAATGAGCATTTCGACTCGTTTGAGCCAAGCGTGCGGGATTGGGTTCGCGTATTGAGCGTCGACAGTTCGTCCACCGCTCGGACGAAGGTTACTCGGCTGACGGTCGCTTCGAACCCGAGGGACATGATTCCTTTCAGCTCGTCCTTGAATCACATCAACCGGATGTGGGCGCAGTGCGGAGCCGCGCCGTTCGCGAAGGGTTCGGGAGCATCCAACATTGGCGACGACTCGAATAAATGGATGTGGCCGATGAGTTGATATCCGCAAGATTTGCCTGTGCTCAGGCTGGGAGCGGACCTACGGTATGCGGACTCGATTCCAATGACAGCGCTTTCCTGGCACAGATTTCAGTTCGCGTTCACGGTTACGTATCACTATCTGTTTCCTCAGCTCACGATGGGCCTGGCGCTCCTCATCGTGATCTTCAAGATTCTCGGCCGCCGCAGCCGCGACGCCCGTTACGACGACATCGCTCGCTTTTGGGCTCGCATTTTTGGCGTAAACTTCGCATTCGGAGTCGTGACCGGAATTCCGCTCGAGTTCGAGTTTGGAACCAATTGGGCACGCTTTAGCGACGCGACCGGCGGGGTGATCGGCCTGACTCTTGCGCTAGAGGGGATGTTTGCGTTTTTCGCGGAGTCAGCGTTTCTTGGCCTCTTCCTCTACGGAGAGCGCAAACTAGGACCACGCGGGCACATGTTCAGCGCCGTCATGGTTTTTCTCGGATCGTGGATGAGCGGGTACTTCATCGTCGTCACCAATGCATTTATGCAACATCCCGTCGGCTATGCGATTCGGCCCGACGGGCGGCTCGAGCTTATCGACGCAGCTGCCTATCTATTCAATTCCTGGGCGCTTTGGGAGTACGCCCACACGATGTGCGCGGCAGTCATCACGGGGGGCTTCGTCGTTGCCGCCGTTGCCGCGTATTGGCTCCTAATGTCCGAGCACGTGCCCTGGGCCAAGCTCACCATGCGAGTGGCCGTCGTCGTCGCTCTGATTGCGTCCGTGTTGCAGCTATTTCCGACGGGCGACCGACAGGGCAAATTTGTCGCCGAGTACCAGCGGCCGGCGCTCGCTGCCATGGAAGGGAAGTTCGCGAGCGGATCCCATGCTGAGCTCGCCCTCATCGGCCAGCCGAACGTCGACGAGCACCGGCTCGAGAATCCGCTTGTCGTCCCGCATGCGCTGAGTTTCCTCGCGTACGGGTCCTTTGGCGCCATCGTCAAGGGCCTCGACGATATCCCGCGAGACGACTGGCCCGACAACATCGAGCTCCTTTACTACTCGTATCATGTGATGGTGGGACTCGGGACCCTCCTCATCGCACTGTCCGCTTTTGCCGTCGTCATGCTGCGTCTCGGACGCCTTTATTCTTCGCAGGCTCTTCTCTGGGCGCTCATGCTCGCTGCCCCCTTCCCCTACATTGCAACGACTGCAGGCTGGATGACCGCCGAGCTCGGACGTCAACCGTGGATCGTGTATCGGCTCGTTCGAACCGCCGAGGGCGCATCGCCCAACGTGAGTACGGGCGATGTCGCGTTCACCACGATAGGATTCATGGGACTTTATCTCTTGCTCGGAATCACATTCCTTTTTCTCGTCGTACGCATCGTTGCGCAAGGGCCCCAATCCTCGCTCCCGGAGAAGGCGTAGCGAATGGAGGCGCTTTGGTACGCCATCGTCGCCGTGATGCTGACGGCTTGGACCGTGCTCGATGGCTTCGATTTCGGCGTGGGCATCATCATGTGGTCCGTCGCGAAGTCTCCGAGCGAGAGGGCGATCGTTCTTGCTGCCATTGGACCGATCTGGGATGGAAATGAAGTGTGGCTTGTCGCTGCGGGCGGCGTGTTCGTCTTCGCTTTCCCCCACGCCTACGCCGTTGCGATGAGCGGCATGTACCTCCCACTTGTCATGGTGCTCTGGCTACTCGCGTTCCGTGGCATTTCGATCGAGCTGCGCGGACAGATTCCCAATCCTTTGTGGAGACAGGGGTGGGATATGATATTTTCGCTGTCGTCGTCCGTCATGGCGCTCGTCGTCGGAGTGGCGCTTGGCAACGTCGTTCGGGGCGTTCCCATCGATGACGGGGGCTGGTTTCAGCTCGACCTGTTCTCGCTCCGTTCCGATCGGGTCGGGGCAATCGACGGATACACAGCTCTGCTGGGCGTCTTCGCAGTCGCTGTACTCGCCGCGCATGGCGCGGTCTACCTCGTGTGGAAGACCGAAAACGACGTTCGCACTCGATGCCTGGTCGCGGCTCAGCGGGCTTGGCCTATCGTATTCGTGTTGTTCGTTGGGGCGACGGTTGCGACTGCAATTTCGCGTCCGGACATGGTACGCGTGCTGGTGGGGCGACCGTGGCTATGGCCACTTCCGGTTGTCGCCGCAGCCATGCCATTTTGCGTGCGTCTGGCTCTCGTTCGAGGTCGCGAGGTCCAGGCGTTTGTCGCCTCGGGAACGTTCATCGCGTCACTTCTCCTCGCAACAGCGGGAACGCTCTACCCAACTCTCCTGCACTCGACTCTCGGCAGCGTCCGCGATGTCGATGCACACGGCGCGGCCTCGGGATCTCACGGACTGGCGTTCGGGCTTGCATGGTGGGGTCCGGCGATGGCGCTTGCTGTCGTGTACTTCATCAACCTGTTCCGATCGTTGCGAGGCAAAGTGCGGCTCGAGGATGCACAGCATGGGCCGTGATGACCTAGCCGGACCGACGATGGAGAGACCGGACAAGAACCTTTTCGCGGCTGCGTGGCTCTCACGAATAGACAAGGAGCAGAGCCAATGTGCCAACGTGTGATGTGTCCCACTTGCCAGAAGCCAACCTTCGCCGGGTGCGGGATGCACGTGGAGCAGGTCCTCGGAGACGTACCTCTCGAGGAGCGGTGCAAATGCAAAAAGACGAGCACATCGAAGCGCCGCACGGCCGCCGAGCCGAGCTTCTGGAAGCGGCTGTTCGGCTGAGCCGTGGATCGGACAGGCCGAATGACTCCCCGAGATAAACCCAAACCAAAAAGTTGATTGGACAGCGTTTGGACAGCGAATTGCGCCCCCGAGACGAATCGAACGTCCGGCCAACGGTTTAGGAAACCGCTGCTCTATCCACTGAGCTACGGGGGCAAACTCTTGAAACTGCTTGTGTTCTTCGTCTGTGGGCTTGGGTGCTCTGTTCTTGCGGGAAGATTCAGGGGTCGATTCACGGCCCGATGCGAGGGCGGAAGATGCCACGCCAGGGCGTTCCGGCAAAGCTACGTGAGGACTCGCCACCGCGCGCGCTACCTCGTTCATCGAGGGCAACGGGATCATCGGTCGCCTCGCTGCCTCGCTCCCTATGCAGCGGATGCCGCGGCGACCCAATTACTTCACTCTCGTCCTACATCCGTCCTATCTTCGCGTGTTCCGTGGATCTCCAAGGCTGGATCGATGTGTTTCTCGATCACCTCCGAGTCGAGCGCGCTCTCGCGTCCAACACCCTCGACGCATATGCGAGAGACCTCAACGCGCTCGCGAATCACCTCGGTGGGAGCATCTCGCCCGAATCGATCGGCCCTGACGAGATCGACACCCTCCTTGTCCACAATCTGCGCACGGGCTTTGGAGCGAGGTCGAGCGCGCGACAGCTCTCGACTCTGCGCGGATTCTTTCGGTTCCTCGTGCGAGAGCATGCCATCGACGAAAGCCCGATGCTCCTCATCGACATGCCGAAGGTGCCGCAAAAGCTTCCGCGCGTCCTATCATTCGAGGAGGTCGAACGACTCCTGGCCGCGCCGGACCGAACGACCGATAGTGGACGCCTATATGCGGCGATGCTGCATCTCATGTACGCCTCCGGTCTGCGGGTGAGCGAACTCTGTCAGCTTCGTCTGTCGGACTTTGACTCGCAGCGGGGTGTGGTCCGAGCGACTGGCAAAGGCCAGAAGACTCGCTTCGTGCCGGTCGGAGAGGTCGCACTCGACATGGTCGTAGACTACGTGGCAAACGTTCGGCCCAAATACGTGCGGGAGGGAAAGCCAGCTCTGTTCGCATCCCCGAGAGGTGGGGGATTTCTGCGGCGCGAGGTCTTCTGGCGCGTCGTTCGGCGCTACGCGATCGCTTCGGGCATCGTTCCACTCCCCTCACCTCATAAACTGCGTCACTCGTTCGCGACGCACTTGCTCCAGGGTGGTGCAGACTTGCGGGCCGTCCAAGCGATGCTGGGACATGCCGACCTGGGAACGACCGAAATCTACACCCACGTCGCCTATGACGACGTCCGGCGGGCATACGATAAATCCCATCCTCGTGCATGAGCATGGCCGCGGATGCGGGGGTCAAGCGTGCTAGCTTTCGCAGAGAATGCGGCAGCTATTCGATATCGTCGAGCCTGCCGGTCGCGAAACCGCTGTGATCGTCGAGATTCCCCACTCCGGTCTCGAGATCCCGCCTGAGTTTCTCGAACCTGTCGTCGCGCCTGCGCGAGCCATCGGCCGCGACGCCGATTTATACGTCGATTCGCTATACGAAGACGCCCCTGCAGAAGGCGCGACAGTGCTCGTCGCGCGCACCTCGAGATATGTGATCGACCTCAATCGATCCGAAAACGACGTCGACGATGAAGTTGTCGACGGCGCCCGATCCGACATTCGATTTCAACACGGTCTTGTGTGGCGCTCGACGAGCCACGGCGAACGAGTGCTGTCGCGCCGCCTCAGTCGGCAAGAGCTCGACGAAAGGCTCGATCAAGTTTGGCGCCCGTATCACGCGGCTCTCGCAGCGCTCGTCGAGAGAAAGCTCACTCACTTTGGGCTGGTCGTCGTGATTGCGGCGCACTCGATGCCAAGTATGGAGAGAAGTCCAGGCGCGTGTCGCGGAGCTTCGCGCGAGCGAGCCGATGTGGTCCCGGGAACGTGTGGGATGACCACCGCGCACAAGTGTTTCGTCGAACCAGTCGAGGTCCTCGTTCGATCCAGGGGGTGGAAACTTCGCCACGATGATCCCTATGCCGGGGGCTACACGACCCAACGGTACGGTCATCCCAAGGAACGGACCCACGCCGTGCAAATCGAACTGGCAAGGCGGCTCTACTTGGACGAGGAAACTCTGCGACCGACGGCCGATTTCGATTCGGCGCGAACGTGGTGCCGGTCGCTCGTAGCTAAGCTTGGGGAAGTAACGCGCTGCTCCGCGGCTTGACAGGCTCGAAATTTGCTCTTAGTTGTGGCGCGTATTTCTGGCACTCGCAGAAGGAAGATTCAACATGGCCAAGAGCGACATCACGGGGAAGCGCAAGCTCAAGGCGCACAACGTCTCGCACTCGAACATCAAGACCAACCGTTGGCAGCACGTGAATGTTCAGCGCCGCCACGTCTGGGTCCCTGAACTTGACCGTTTCGTCACACTTCAACTGACGACTCGCGACATCCGCACGATCGATCGCATCGGCGTGTTGGAATATGCTCGCCGACATGGCGTGAACATCGCTCGAATTTGAGCCTGTGTTCGGCACTCGACAGAGCACGCGTACGCGGCGAGTTCTCGTCCGTTCAAGTCTGTTCTTGCTCGCGATGTCCTTCGACGCAGGGGGTCAGGGAGCTGATCCCCGCGCGGTCGCAGAAGCCATCGTTCGCGACGTGGGCCGAGATGCTCAGCACAAGGTCCTGACGGCGACGGTTCTAGCTCACGCGCAAGAGTCGCTCGATCGGGCGATGCGTATGCGGCAAGCACACGACGGATCGCATGCTATCGCCGCAGATGGCGTGGCGCTCGAGTGGGCGCTAGCAGCGCGCGATCTCGTACGCGCGGCAAACGCGGAAGCCAGAGCCGTTGAGGTTCGCCGCAGCGTGCGCGACACGCAAGCACAAATGGATCGGTTGCAGGAGCAAGTCGATGAAGGGATCGCCCGAGTCGGGCGCCTGAATGCTGAGATCGAGCGCGCGGAACACGGGACCCCTTTGAATCGAATCGCCATCGAACGCCACGATGAGGCGCCTGCCAGTAGCGCGGCGCATTCTCCTAAATCTCCCCCCAAGACGCGGCTCTTGCCTTCGGTCGACGGAGGGGTCGCGCCGTGAACTTCAGTTCGATCGGCGCCGTCCTTGCGATGACTCTCTCGTGTTCGGCCGTCGCCGGATGCACTGGCATTCCTCTGCATATCGCTGCGATCGAGGAGATGCGCCAGGTTCGCGCAAGCCCTTCGGCGCTCGAAGCCGCTCGACTCGCTCCCGACGCCTACGCGCAAGCCGAGAAGGAGCGGGCCTACGCGGAGCAGGCCCGTGAGTCTGGCGACTTGGTCGCTGCATCTCTGCATGCCCAGCACGCGATCGCCTCATATGCGCGTGCGTTCATCATCGCGCGCGAGGCTGAAGCGACGCTTGAGGCGGCGGACGCCGAGAAGACTCTGTCTGAAGCAACTTTGCGCTCCCAAGCCCTCGAGGAATCGCTGCGCAAGCTCGACTCCGAAGCGGACGAGCTCGAGGTCCGGGTGCGGGCAGTCCGAAATCGATTGCTGCCGGCTCCGAGCGGCGCGACGACGAAGGAGCGCGAGGCAGCGCGGGCCGTCGCAGCGCAGTCTCTCGCTGCAAGCGCACATCTTCTTTGCGGCGCCGCATACCTGGTCACTCCGACATCCGTTGGCGAGGCCCACGCACGTCTTAGCTCGCTCGATGAACGACTCGTATCATCTCAAGGGCGGGGGCTCGTCGACGATGCGGCAAGGGCTCGAGCTTCATGCCTCGATGCTCTCACGCACGCGCGACGCGAAAAGGGTGAGGAACCTGGCTCAGCCGATGCGCTCCTCGCCGAGCTCTCTGCAGCGAAGGGTTGGGATCCGTCTCCCGACGAGCGTGGCGTCGTCGTCGTGATACATGACGCTTTCGGACCTGACGCGCTCCTAGCGCCCCGCACCGTCGATCGGCTCACGGAGCTCGGACATATTGCTGCCGCGCATCCTGGGCTCGGCATCCAGGTGGTCGTCCATGACGCTACTGTGCGTCCGCCTAGCGAGCACCGTGACGGCGCTCGGGCTGACGCCGTAGCGCACGCGCTCGTGGCGGCGGGAGTGGCAGCGGAGCGGATTCAGAAGATGCTACCGGGCGCGAAGTTGCCTCTTCTCGACCCCGGAGACAAGACTGCATCGAGCCGCAATGAGCGCGTCGAAATCGCATTCATCCACTAGAAAGCCAGCGTCTTTCGGCCGATCCCTTCGCGATCCCGGCGTCGATCGTGCTCGCGTACAGTCGTACGCTCCGCGCGGCTCGCCGCCGGCCTCGCTTGGTTTCGACCGAAATACGCCGGCTTTCTCCCTTTCCGAATTTGAATTGATGGTCCACCGGCAATTTCACCTAGATACGCTGGCTCTCTCCCTTTCCGACTTTGGATTGATGGCGCATCGGCAATTTCACCT